>ULJH01003306.1_pt1 | contig 9683 bp, 10 predicted proteins | sample 1950781 | NCBI WGS metagenome assembly ULJH01 (sample SAMEA4835462, study PRJEB28245) | human gut metagenome | biome: gut microbiome; material: fecal sample | place: Denmark | collected 2008 | reverse complement strand
CGCCGTGGAACGGCCGGACGTGAGCATGGTGGAAAAGGTGGAATCGTCGCTCGTTTCGTTGATCTTAACCGTAATCCCCTCGTTTTTCTTTTCGAATTCTTCTCCCAGCGCGTACAACCATTTAACGCCGTATCCGCCCTCGAAAGCGGATATGTATAATGTATTGGGGTCGTTCGATGCCCTGCAACCCGCAAGACAACCGAACACCGCCGCAGAACTAAGCAACAAAGCCGTTAATTTTTTAAAAACGTTCATAATAAATCCTCCCTTCAAATATCTTCATATATTTCGCCGACGGTTTTTCCGTCCTCACGCGCAACCCTCGAAAGATCGTTGCCGGAAAGTTCCGCGCTTTCCTTTCTTCCCGCGCTTCCGCCCAACCCGGAATACGCCTCGCGCACGCCCAACGCGGTACCCGCTCTGGCTTCCGCACCTTTAAGAACCGCCGAAACGGTATTTCCCGATAGCAGTAATCCGCCCGACGCATACCCGACAAGTCCGCCCGAATAGCCGTTTCCCTCACAGGAAACGTTTCCCGAAAACGTACAGTTTCTAACATTTACCTTAAAATACTGAATGACGTTTTCCGATTTTCCGATCAGCCCGCCAACCATGTTTTTGCCAACGACCTCGGCATTTTTCACCGACACGTTTTCAATGAATCCGTCCGCCCAACTGTGGGAATTATAATACCCTACGACGGCCCCGACGCGGCTTCCGCCTTCTACGTACAGATCGGTAAAGTTCAGGTTCCTCACGCTCGCCTCGTAATCGGCGGCGCCGATAAACCCGACGTTATCCTTTGCGCCGTCTTCCGCTGTATGCAGACCGGCAATCGTATGTCCTTTCCCTTCAATCGTTCCTTTAAACGTATGCGCCGCGCCGGGCGTCCAGACGTCGCCGATATATTCGGGGTTGCCTTCGTATTCCCACGTTCCGACGGGAATCCATTCATAGCCGGAAAGATCGATGTCTTTCGTGATTTCAATCGTACAATGCGTGAATCCGTCGAGTTCCCATCCGTTTACGTAAACGGTATGATTCGCCGCGTAAGCGATCCAAGCGAGTTCTTCCGCCGTAGAAACGGAAAAGAGGCAATCTTTGGCATCCGTCTGGTTGGGGCGCCCGACGGGCACGACGGATTTGAGCGGAAATACTCCTTTCACGCTGCCGAGAATTCTTCCCTCGTTGAAAAGATACCCGCGGTTTGTCAGCGTAAACCCGTCCGTAATCCTCACCTGTTTCCCTCTGGGAACGGTAAACGATTCTCCTTCCGCCAGAAGCAGATCCGCAGCTACGTCTATACGGGAATATTCCGCGAAAGCGTCGTTCAGTTCCTTTAAAGAATATACGGTGATTTCACCGGGTTCGACGGGGCGCTGATCTTCCGGCAACAGTACGGTATACCCGAAAGTCTTTACGTACCCCTTATACGTAATCGTCATCTGCTTTTCGCCCGCCGTCGAAGTATCGAATCCTACGATCCGGACGTCTTTATCGTCGCAGGAAACGATCTTTACGTCGTTGCCCTCCAGCAATGCAAGAGAGAACGTCTTCATATCTTCCCCGATCTCGTACACCGCCTGCGGATGCACGTCAAAGAGGAGCCGCGAATTTCCGGCTTTGCCGTTATCTCCGCACGCCGCCGCCCCGGCGAGCAACGTTGCCGAAAGAACGGCCGTCAATAGTTTTCTCATAAATACCTCCCTGTACCGAAGGATCGGAATAACTCCCTCTTACCCTTTCAGTCCTCCGGCATAAATATTCGACATAATTTTATTCTGAAACGCCAGAAAGATAGCCATTACGGGAACAAGCGACAAGATCACGCCGGCAAAATATACGGGTTGATTCGCCGTATACGCAATTTTTTTCTCGTAGAGATAAATTCCCGAAGCCAGCGTAGGGAACGTTCTGCTCATGTATAAAATCGGGGTCAGATAATCGTTCCACATGCCGACAAACCCCATAATTCCCATCGCGGAAACCGCCGGCAAAGCCATGGGAAGCATGATGGAAAAGAACACTTTGATATTTCCCGCGCCGTCGATAAAAGCCGCTTCGGCATAACTCCACGAAATTCCTTTAAAAAACGAATAGATGACAAGAAAATTCATGCCGAATCCCGAACAATACGCCAACAGAATCAGCGGCGAATCCACCATTCCCAGCCGCGAATACAGCCTGTACTGCGCGGGCAAAGAACCGTAAACGGGAATCATCATGATAACGATAACCATGGAATAAATAAATTCCCTGCCGCGAAAGCGGTATTTGCAAACCACGTAAGCCGCCATGGAAGTAAACAGCATTTGTAAAATCGTGCCGCCGAACGAGAACCAGACGGAATTGAGAGTCATGGCGAAAAAATTATTTCCGTTTACGTCAAGTTGAGAAAACGCCGACAGATAGTTTGCAAATTTCGGCGGCTTCGCCATTCCCACGGGATCTCGCATAAACGCTCTGCCTCCGTCTATTAAAGAGGCGTTCAGGCAATATAAGAAAGGATAAACAAGCGCTGCCGCATAAAAGAAAAACAACACGAATACCACGACGAACACGATACGTTCGCTGCGGCTTTTCGCCGTTTTTCGTTTTTTTGCCGCGCGTACGGCGGAGGGAAAGCGAGATTCATTCATAATTTCTTTCCTCCTTTAATCGGCAATGTCCGTTCCGCGGGAAAGCACGCGGCGCATGATAAGCGCGATAGGCGTTCCTATCAGCGTAAAGAAAAGTCCCACCGCAGAAGGGTAATAATAAACCGAATATCTCTGCACCTGCTCGAAAAGCCAATAGGAGATAGTCATCGTCCCGTACGCGCCCTCCGTAAAGAGCAGAATCGGCCCGGAGGCGGAAAAGATACCGACGAAAGAAAAGATGATAAGGGTGCTCAACGTCGGCCATACAAGCGGAAGAACCAGCGATACAAGTTCCCTCCACATCGTCACGCCGTCTATCTTTCCCGCTTCAAGAATGCTTTCGTCGATATGACTCATCGCTCCCGAAAGAAGCACGATATTTCCCCCGAAGCCCGTAAAAATCGTATAAAACAAAATTGTGGAAAGCGCGTATCTGCTGTCTGTAAGATACGGGATCTTATCCCAGCCGAATGCATCGAATATAATTCCGACGGAACCGTTGGACGCGATGATATACTTGAACAGTACAACGTAAACGGAAGCGCTGACTATCGAAGGAAGATAAAAGATGAATCGGAACGCTTTATATCCCGTCACTTTCTTATAAAGAAAATAACACAGCAAAAGCGAAACGGGAAGCACGACGAAGAGATTCGAAAAGAAAAAAATCATCGTGTTTTTCAGCGCCGTCAGCATTACGGGATTTTCCCCCGAAAACTCGGAAAAAAATCTTCTGAAATTGTCTAATCCCCATTCAATCGTTCCGTTCGACTGCGGTATCTGAAACGCCAATAAAATAGAATCGAAATTCACGTACAGCCAGAATACGAGAAAATTAGCGACGGGAACAGCCAGAAACAACAAGATGAACCCCGTGTCCTTCATTTTTTTCGGATTCGAAAAAAAGCCCTTGCCTATCATTTGTGTCGCATCTCCTTTTTACGCCCGATCGCCCATAAAACAATCGCGCACGCCGCGAAACAAAACAGCGTTCTTCTTTCAACAAATGCGCCGCACCCGCCCAATTTTTTGCCTGCGTCCCCTTGCGAAGCAGAGGGATCGCTCTTCCCCGCCGACGAACCGCCTCCGGGAAGCGCGGGCGTTACGCCCTGCACCTCTATCTCGACAATTTCGGAAGAATATAACCGATAGGAAAGGGATTGCACGCCGCTACCCGCGTCCGTGGAGTAGTCAAATCGGTTTTCGCTGTCGTAATACACCACTGCTTTCGCCTTGCCGGGGCGGTCGGCGTAATATTTCCCGTTTGCCGTGCATATCAGTTTTATATCGCCTTCTATAATCCGTACGGAAAAAATCTCGTTGTTACGCGTCTGCCCCGAACGGGTGCTCACCGCGCCCTTAAAATACACGCTTTCGTCCACGCTTGTCCCCATAGTCACCGAGCGTTTGGAAAAGGTAATTTCGCTTTCCAATTCCTTAGCCCAAAGCGCGTAGTCCGTCGTAAGCGAATATCGGTTGGCGGCGTAAGCGCTCGCAAATTCCCCGGGCGTTCCGTACGTCCACGAATAGGTAAGAATTCCCCTTTTGGCAAGTTTCGCTATCTGGTCGGTGTCAAACGTCCGGTAATTGGGGGAATAGGCAAGATTATCGGGGTTGAGTTTTTCAAGCAGTCCCTCAAAGCCCTGATCGTTCACGATTACGCTGCCGTTATCCACGAGCAATTCCACGCTGCATTGCGGCATCTGTTTTCTCAGCTCGGCGGCGACGTTATCCCAATAGGTGATGAACACCATGCGGTCCTGCATGCCGTATTTTTTCACGAGTTCCACAACGGGCGCAACCATATCCGTCTGCCTCTGACGTTTCAGCTCCATATAATGCTTTATGGGTTTATCCGCAAACTCCCGTAAATAGGTGTCGAGATCGAGAATAGGTTCTGTTGGCAGATTTTTATAGCCGTCTATCCTATATTGCTGAAGCTGCGCCCACGTCAATTCGTGAATTTTCCCCGTACCCGTCGTCTGTGCCGCAATGTCATCGATAAAATCCCCGTTCGCCTCCTGCCCGTAAACGCCCGTGCCGTGCATAAGAACCACTACGCCGTCCTTCGTCATATGCAAATCGTTTTCCAACGCGTCCGCACCCGCTTCGTAGGCGTCGATAAACCCTCTCAGCGAATTGGGTTGATAATTCACGGGCATTCCGCCGTGCCCCACCACAAAAGGCGTTCTCGTAAGCGTAGGGGGCGTAAACGTCGCCAGATCAGCCTTCGTCTGCGCCCAGTCCTCGCTGATTACGCCGTGCGCGCCTTTCAGAATCGCCCTGTAATTTTCTTCCGGCGTTCCGTCTGAACAAATCCACACCGTCACCGCGCGCTCGTATAAATAATCAACCAAATCTTCGGGCACGTCGTTGGGAAGCAGGGCGACTCTCGCCCAAGAGGAATTGATTTCCGTACAGATTTCTTTAAATGCGCTTTCGTTTTCAGCGGCGACGCTTTCGTACATTAACGCTCCCGACACCTTTTTCGCCTCGCTCCGCAATTCTTTCAAAAGAGCGGCGTCCTCGGATAAAACCACTGCGTCCGAAACGTTTTTTTCAACGAGAAAATCCGCAAGCGCCCCGCCCGTTTCCGCATTGTCGAATCGAATCACAGGCACTACGTCCGCCACCTCAAACGCTTCTATAACCTGAGAAAGAAGAAAAAGTTCGACGCCTTCGCCGTCCACAACGAAAAGACTTCCGTCGCGGTATTCTGCGCGGATAAGGGCATTGTCTGCCGGCTCTTCATCCAAGAGAAATAAACTGTCGCGGTCGTTTATAGCCGCGCCAACGCATATAGGCGCGCTCGGCATGTTATAGGTATCCTCGGCGGCTTTCGCGGTCAAATTTTCGTTCGCCCCTGCTGTTGCCGCAACAAGTGCAAACGCACATAAAATACTTGCTGTTTTTCTCAAAATCTTTTCCTCCTTTTCTATAAACGGCTGCCCCTCAAACCACCGGCGACGCCCGACATAATTTTTCCGTCGTTCAGTGAATTTATCGGGCGGGAAAAGCGTTTCGGCTGAAAAAACATATTTTTCCTCCTGCGCAAAAACCTCTGTCCCGATTTTTCTTTACATTACCATATTTCTGCCTGTTTGTCAATACCAAATTTTAATTTTTTGATATTTTTTAGTCAATCATACGACGTTTTCTATACAAAAGTACAAAAGTACAAAAATGGGCTGTCGCGTTAAGCGCATAAATATCTAAAAAAATAAATAATTATGCAAAAAAACGGCTTTAAACTATAGTGTTTTAAGCCGTTTTTTATATCATATTGCATAAAAAATGTTTAACGCGACAGCCCCTTTAAGTTTCAGGATTCGTCGCGAAGATAAAATCTTTTACTTTCATGAGCCATCGCTTTGTACTTTGCGGGAGAAACGCCTTTTATTTTTTTAAATTGCCGTTCAAACGCCCGCGCACTTGTAAAACCGCACATTTCGCAGATCTGTTCAATACTCTTATAAGGGTACTTCCCAATCATTGAAGCGGCGCGGTTAATATAAAATTCGTTGATATACTCGCTGATTCCTTTATCGAAGCATTTTTTAAACAGTTTATGTAAATACACGTAACTAATACCGGATAATTCCGCAAGCTTTTCCGCCCCTATCCGTTCGTTGCTGTTTTCTATATATTCCACCGCTCTCCTGACGTAAGAATAGCCTTTATACCGCATGACGTGTTTATGATGCAATACGCCGACCTCGAACAAAAGCGCCGATAGATAATGTTCTATCAGAACGTATTTTACGTCCACGTACTCTGCGGAAATGCGTACCATTTTATCAAGCGTGGGCAGTATATCCGCGTCATCGTATTCCTTGAAACAGGGATATTCGTCCATAGAAAAAAGTTGGTATTCCGGAGCGGAAGCAATCAAAGCGCCCAACGGCGGTTGATATCGATAGGAACCTTCGTCGAAAAGTTTAATCTGAAAGTTAAGAATATGCGCGCATTTTTCTACTTCGAGGCGATGGGGAATCGTACTGTCGAATATAACAAATTCGTCCGCCGCGATAGAATATTGTTTCACCATTCCGCCAACGGAAAAAAAGAAGTTGATACGTCCTTCTCTTACAAACATCAACTCGATCCCCTCGTGCGCGTGGGCTTCCATTCGGAAAAGTTCGTCGTATAGCTGATCGTAGCACTGCGTAAGCCGTATATACTTTCTTTCGTTTTTCTGCTGAAAAAATTGATCGTTCATTTCTCACCTCAAAGAAAGTATAACGCATTTTTCCGCAAATGTCAAGACGACTTCAAAATTTTCTATGAAGCAACTGTAGGATTACTCCAAGGCACAACGGCAAAGTAGAACGTTCTCACCGCAAGGACAACGAATATCTCTACGCCACTCACAGGTTTATGTCTTTTGAGGACTTTATCTTCTCTCGTATGTTTGTATATTCTTCTGTGTATTCTTCTTCGTAAAACTGATAGAGAATATTGTAAATTCCGTTGCCGGGAGTTGTTTCAATCGAGTTGTTATAAGAACAGCTATACCAATTACCGCCGTTTACGGAAAACTCCAATTGTTGAGCTGCGTCTTTATCCTGTAAATATCGCAACGGTTATAAAAATAAGAATTGTTCTGTGTTTCATTTTACCTCAATTAAGACTTTATATTTGGTTCCTTTTACCCACTCCGTAAACAACAAAAAAACAAGGCATTGTTCCCGACGTTTCGCAAACTTTTTTCTTTCGGCATAACTCTGCAAAGACGTTCGCCGTTTTTTCGCGCTCTATTCGGGGCGTAGATGAGTCGGTGCGTTTCTGCACAAGTTACCGTGTCTTCCTGTCTGCACGTGTCGGGAGCAATCGCCTTGCTCCGCTTGCTTGTTAGTTGATTATTATGTCTTGTCTGTATTTGTTATAGTCTTGTCTGCCTATTTTACCGGTAAATTATGCCTCTTTTTTTTCTTGCTAATAAAGGAATAGTATGTGTTTCTGATTGCAACGCTGTGCCAAGCAGAAGCAGATACCCACTTCTTTTCCGTTCGGTTTTCCCACCGCTTTATTATTTTATAGTAGTATTATACCATGTTTCAATGAAAAAAGCAATCCATAACGACCGATATATTGTGAAAGTTGTCGCAATTTAGGATTTCTTTTTCTTTTTTGATGAAAATATGTACGAACTTGCTGTTTGTTTTTTAATGTTTTTCTAAAAAGTTTCCCTACGAGTATCTTTCCACTGCAATAGCAAGCAAAGATGACCGCCGCACAAGAGGCAAAACAGCGGCTAAATATCCATATCAAAAGGGGACAGCGTACGGGGGAGTATTCCGTGGATTGCCGCTATTGTTACGCCGTAATTTGTTATCGGGACGCCTTTCTTTTTTGCTTTGGCAAGGCGGTAGTGCATTTCCTTTTCGTTTAGCATACAGCCGCCGCAATGCACCACGAGTGCGTATTTTTTGAGGCCTTCGGGAAATTCTCCTCCCGACGAAAACTCAAAATTTAGTTTTTTGCCGGTATATTGAGTTATCCTATCGCATTTTGCAATATATACGGCGTCGTTTTGCGTGAAATTTTACAAATTCGACGTTTTACACAAAACGGAAAAATCCTTTTACAAATGCCGTTTTATGCTTATTCCGTCTTTTCTTCCCTCAAACTTCTGTATATTTCGCCGATAAAATGCCGCACGACCGCCATAATCTCGATTTGCTTCATCAAATCGTATTCTTTCAGTTTCTTCTCTGCGCGTTGCTGATAGAAACGCAACTGATTTTTGTCCTTTGCCTCGATAATCTTTTTATAGATTATCTCTGCCGCCATATTCACGTCGTGAGGATCTAAAATCATATATCCGTCGAGCTTTGCTTCCAAATCGTATACCGCCGTCGGCGTAACCGAATTGGCAAGTAACGTCGTGGTAACGACTATAATTATTATAGCACTTTTTATGATAAAAACACCAGAAAAATGCTTCCAATAGCCGTATTCGTTCAGTAAGGCTATATCTTGCAATAACACCGCTATGTTCTTTTCGGCAAGAAAAGCAATAATCTCGTCCGTATTAAGGGCGTGATTTTCCTCCGAATGCTTGCAAAGAATATCCCACAACACAAGTAATATGATTTTTTATTCGGTAGAACACGGCATGCTTATTCTCCTAACCGAGAACAACGTCCAACGCCATCATTTTCTTATCGAAATCAAAAACTCGAACTCGAACAAGAGCGGCGAACTCGAACAAGCCACGCTCGATTTGCTTCGCCCGTACAAGGGCGAATATGCCGTTTAATCGTTCAATCCCTACTCGATGGAATTTTTCAAGAAGATCGCGCCGCAGATTCCGCGCGGTCAGCTTTCGTGCGTATTCGAAAAAAAGGATTTCACCCGGTACAAGCGGTTTGTGTTCAATCACCTCAAGGTGAATAAGATTTCCTCTCCCGATTTTATGTCTTTCGCCAGGAAAGATCTCCCGAACAAATACGTTACCGGATCCGGTCTCCCCGTTTTTGCCTGGACGGTTCGCAGCAACTCGGACATGGAAAAAGTTTTACCGCATTGCGACAACTTCATTTTCGAGAATTTCATTCCCGTAAACGACGAAAACAACAGAATTTAGAAACAACCGAATTTACAGCAAAAACCCGACCGGAACGTTCGTCAATCCGATCGGGTTTTGTGTTGTTATTCCTTATTATCTTCGTCATATGTACTCCTCAAAAATAACGTCTTTTTCATTATACCACGCCGCGAAAAAAAGACAATCGTTTGAGCCGCCGCCGAAACCGAAATTTATTTTATTTTCGTACGGCTTTCGGGTAAGGAAAATTTCGACGATCGGAGATAACGCAACGGAAAAACCTCGGCGGATCTTACGAAACGTCGAGGTTTTGTATATACGCATTAACGTTTTTGCGACGATAAGCCGCGGAGGACGGTATCGAACAGGTAGAGGTTGAAGTCTGCCGAGTCGATTTTGCGGGCGTCGGAGGCGTAAGCGATCGCCTTTTCTTTTTCGCCACGGGCGAGGTGTCCGAACGCGCACATCATACTTCCCGTAAGAACGTGCGCTTT
>ULJH01067496.1_pt1 | contig 9686 bp, 9 predicted proteins | sample 1950781 | NCBI WGS metagenome assembly ULJH01 (sample SAMEA4835462, study PRJEB28245) | human gut metagenome | biome: gut microbiome; material: fecal sample | place: Denmark | collected 2008 | reverse complement strand
AACAGAGAACAGAGAACAGAGAACAGAGAACAGGCTCTTGCCCTAAAAGGAAATAGAACCGGATCCTTTGATCCCGTCCGTTGTAAATGAATCGGAACCGCAAAATGATTCGCAGCTCCGGTAGCTTGCTCAATGTTGCGAACGACGTCTTATGGACACTCTTCCTGAAGGCCGGTTATTTCCCGTAACCCGTTGTCTTCCCCCCCCCTTGTCCGGGATTTTCTAATGGACTCCTGCCATTGTTGCGGGGCCATGCCTTTTTCTTTGGCGAAAGCGCGGTAAAAGGTCGCCGTACTCCCGAATCCCGATAAAAAGGCGATCTCTTCGATCGTATGGGCGGAGTCCATCTCTTCGAGCAGCGGCAAGGCCGCATATTCGATGCGGCATCGGTTGATATAGTCCCGGAACGACAATCCCAGTTCCTTGTTCAGCAACAGGGAGAGTTGCGTGCGGTTGGTGCCGCATTCGCTGGCCAGATCGATGATCGTGAGTCCGGGATTGAGGTATAGTTTACGTTGTTCGATAGCCTTCAGCAACTGTTCCCGCAGCAATGCGATACGGCTTCCTTCGACCAGGGTGGTTTCCGGGCTTTCGTCCATGATTTCGCCTTCCAGCGGCATTTGCCAGTAATTCCGGATGATGTCTGGAATACGGTATTGGAGGATACAGCCGTAGAGGATTCCCCAGACGACGAGCGTCAGCAGGTAAATGACGATTGTGGACCGAACGTCGGAGGTGAATGCAATGATGAGGATGTAAGAAAGCAGGTAGAAGCCGAGTATAACAGGCATCCAGCGCATCCAGCGCAAGTGAATACTTTCGGTAAAAGAGTATGCCTGGGCGATCTCCTTGGCGTAACGTTTGGAATACATGACCACTCGTACCATTGCGAAAATGCAGAAACAGATCGTATAAAGTATGTATAATAGGAGCACAGTCGGCAGGTAGTCCGGCAGATCGTGCAGCAGTTCCGACAGCGACGAATAGATCATACGAGGTTCGAAAGCCGTTCCGATCCAGTAGGCACCGCCGAGCAGAATGAAGGGCCACAGCAACTTGAGCCCGTATCGTGCTGTGATACGTCCGGGCATCACCAGTTCGAAGAAAAAGAGCGACAGCAGCGGAAGAGTGAACAGGTCGGGAAAAGTGAAGCCCGGACCGAGAATCTCGTAGTTGTAGGCGGCATCGTGGCTCAGGAAAAATTCTTTGAGTTCGATCAATGCCATCCATATCAGGCAGATCGTGAAAAGGTAATGGGGACGGGATTTGCTCTGGCGGGCATAGACTGCCATGTGAAAGGCTCCCATGGCGAAAAATGCCAGGGAAGCTCCGTTAAGGAAATATGTGAGGTTTTCCAACATTCTGAATACTAAGATAGTAAAAATAAGTACTAAAAATGTCTTTTTGCGCTATTATTTCGGCTTTCGCCGGGAAATCGCCCCGTGCGACTCTTCCGTCCTGCATTTTTTCGATGGATGGAGGTCGGTGAAATTTATGGACGGTAGAGTCGGGTGGGATATACGGGGCTTGAAATTCCTTGTTTTTCGGGGTAAAAAATCCGGGTGTCCGGGAATGGTTTTTCCGGTTTGACCCGAATCTGAAAAATAATTATACAAAATTATCCGGATTGAAGGATGTTTCGTTCTCAAATTATACAAATCGAATCGCAAAACGTACATCGGATTTTCTGGACGCCTCCGAGCGGAATGTGATGAATGTCGTATGTGCGCCGGGAACGGCGGCGATCGTTAGCAGTTGCCGGCCCGCCTTCTGTTTGCGGTGGAGGAAACTGTTTCGCAGGGCGTGTTCCGGTTGTCTTGCGGTAGCGTTTTCGGGAGGGGCGAGAGGGCGGCCGGTTCCGGGAGATTATCGGATCTGTAGGAAGAGAGGTATAGGATTGTGGCGGTATGGTTTTAGAATTTTTCCGACAGATACCGAATTGTTCGGGTGTGCACCGCCGGAGTTACCCGGGGTATCGTGGATCGTTTTCGCCGCCCTTCGAATGATACCGACAGTCGCTCCAGCCTATTCGAGCGTACGGTAAAACGCGCTGCTCCCCGTATCTGGAGTGTGCGAGAAAAAGCGGCGATTTCTCTTTTCTGCGGTGTTTTTTTTTGTATTTTTGTTCCCGTCGCCGGGAAAAACAGAAACTCCGACGTTTTTTTGCGATGGGTATGAAACTTATAATTCTTGGCTCGGGAACTTCTCAGGGAGTGCCGGTGATCGGCTGCCGGTGTGCCGTCTGCACCTCGAAAGATCCCCGCGATAACCGTCTGCGGACTTCGGCCATGCTCGAGTGGGACGACATACGGCTGGTGATCGACGCCGGGCCCGATTTCCGTTACCAGATGCTCCGGACCGGGGTCCGGCATATCGACGCGATTCTGCTGACGCACGAACACAAAGACCATATCGGAGGATTGGACGACGTGCGGGCCTTCAATTTCGTCGATTATCCCACGATCTATCGGATCGACGTATTCGGAACACGGCAGACGCTCAAATGCGTCCGCAAGGACTTCGACTATGCCTTCAGTGTGGACAAGTATCGGGGGGTGCCCGAAATCGAGCTGCGCGAAATAGATCCTGCCGTTCCTTTTTGCGTCAAGGATAAGGAGGTGATTCCCGTGTCGGGACACCATTCGCCCCGATTCGAGGTGACGGGGTTCCGGTTCGGCGAACTGGCCTACCTTACGGATTTCAAGACCATTGCCCCGGCCGAAGAGCGGAAGCTGTACGGTGTCGAAGTGCTGGTGGTCAATGCGCTCCGGCCCCAGCCCCATGATTCGCATTTTTCACTGGACGAAGCATTGGCGCTGATTCGCCGTGTGGCGCCCCGCCGGGCGTATCTGACGCATATGTCGCATGAAATGGGTCTTTACGCCGAGCGTTCCGCGTTGTTGCCCGAAGGGGTATATTTGGCTTACGACGGATTGGAAATAAATGTAAACGATTGATAGGATGAAAGGTTTGAAAGGAAAGACCGTCGTGGTCACCGGAGCTTCGTCGGGGATCGGCGAGGCATTGGCCCGCGAATGTGCGGTGCAGGGTGCCAACGTGGTGCTCGGCGCCCGGAGCCTGCAAAAATTGCAGCTCATCGTCGGAGATATCCGATCCAAAGGCGGCGAAGCGACCTACTGCGCGGTGGATGTGACCAAGCCGGAGGAGTGCCGCAATCTGATCGACACGGCCGTCGGGGAGTACGGCGGGGTGGATGTGCTCATCTGCAATGCGGGCCTTTCGATGCGGGCACTGTTCGATGACGTGGATCTGGAGGTGCTGCACCGTCTGATGGACGTTAATTTCTGGGGCACGGTCTATTGTACCAAATACGCGTTGCCGTACTTGCAGGCTTCGCACGGGTCGCTGGTCGGCATCTCGTCGGTGGCCGGTTTGCACGGCCTGCCGGGGCGTACGGGCTATTCGGCTTCGAAATATGCGATGACGGGATTTCTGGAAACCGTGCGGATCGAAAACCTGAAGAAGGGGTTGCACGTGATGGTCGCCTGCCCGGGGTTCACGGCTTCGAATGTCCGCTTTTCGGCGCTCACGGCCGACGGTTCGAGCCAGGGCGAGACACCGCGCGACGAGGCGAAGATGATGACGCCCGAACAGGTCGCCCGTATCGTTATTCGGGGAATCGAAAAGCGCAAACGCCTTTGCCTGATGGAGGCTGAGGGGCGTGCTACACACTTTATCAAGAAATTCGCCCCTGGCTTCCTCGACCGTATGTTCTATATGGTTATGGCCCGGGAACCGGATTCGCCGCTGAAATGACGGAGCAAAATGAAAAAAACAGAATTGCAGAAATAACAACCCTTGTACTGACCGGGTTGCTACTGCTCGACATAATCGTATTTTTTGTTGGTATGATATGCGATGGGGCAGGCGGAAACGGGCTGGTTTACGTGGTGTATTGCGGGATTGTTTCTTTGGTTTTACTGGGGTTATATCTTTTATGTTGCGCTGGGTTTTATTTCTTGTGGAAGGTGTCTTTCTGCAATAATCGCATTATACGCTTTTGTTTCTGTATTTTTGCGGCGTTGGCGGTCGGACTGTTGTTGCTTTTGTGAGATGCACCGGATAGCGAAACATTAAATACGACAAAGGGGATGCTTTTTCGAGCATCCCCTTTGTCGTATTGTAAACTCCTCCTACTTGAAGAAAATCGACGAAATCTCCTTGTAGTTGTGTACGCGCTCGATGACGTTGGCGAAGATGTCCGCTACGGTCATCACCTTGAATTTGCTCAGGTCCTTTTCCGGGTTGAGCGGTATGGTGTCCGTGACGATCACCTCCTGCAAGGCACTGGCATTGATTTTTTCGTAAGCCTGCCCCGAAAGGATCGGGTGGGTGATGGCTGCCCGGACGCTCTTGGCACCTTTTTCCATTAGCATATCGGCTGCCATGCAGATCGTGCCGGCCGTATCGATCATATCGTCCACGATGATTACGTTGCGACCCTTCACGTCGCCGATGGCCGTCATTTTACCCACGACATTGGCTTTCGCACGCTCCTTGTGCGAGATGATGATCGGGGCGCTCAGGTGCTTGGCATAGGTGTTGGCCCGTTTGGCGCCGCCCATGTCGGGTGCCGCGATCGAGAGGTCCTCGATGTTCAGGCTCTTGATGTACGGTACGAAGATGCCGCTGGCATAGAGTGCATCCACCGGTACGTCGAAGAAGCCCTGGATCTGGTCCGCATGCAGGTCCATGGTCATAATGCGGTCCACGCCTGCCGCGACGAGCATGTTGGCTACCAGTTTCGCGCCGATCGGTACGCGGGGACGGTCTTTGCGGTCCTGACGCGCCCAGCCGAAGTAGGGCATCACGGCGATCACCTTGTAGGCCGATGCGCGGCGTGCGGCATCGATCATCATAAGGAGTTCCATCAGGTTGTCCAGCGGCGGGAAGGTCGATTGGATGATGAACACGGTGCAGCCGCGGATCGACTCGTTGAAGCAGGGCTGGAACTCTCCGTCGCTGAACTGTTGCACCTCCGAGTTTCCGAGCGTGGTGCCGTAGCTTGCGACGATTTTCTCCGCGAGGTACCGCGAGCCCCTGCCTGCGAAGAATTTGATTTTGTGGATAGCCATAGTATGTGATTGTGTTTTTGAATGGTGCAAAGATAGGATGTAAAGACCGAATTATCGGGTATTTCTAAAATCTTTTTTTTACATTCTGTTAAACATTTGCCGATGAAGTCCAGGATCTCTTCGCGGCCCGTCCGTTTTTCGCTCGAGGAGCGGAACATCGGAGGCAACTCCTCCCACTGTTCACCGAGCACTTGTTTGTAGCGTTCGACGCTGCGTGCGAGCTGTGCGGCCGACAGTTTGTCGGTTTTGGTAAAGACGATGCCGAAAGGGATACCCTCCCGGCCGAGCATTTCGATAAAGCGCAGGTCGATCTTCTGGGGCTCCAGTCGGGAATCGACCAGCACGAACAGGAAGTGCATCCGTTCACATCGGAGTACGTAGTCGGTGATGATTTTGGCGAACTCGTCGCGTTGGGTTTTCGATGTGCGGGCGTAACCGTAACCGGGCAGATCGACCAGATACCAACTGTCGTTGATGCGGAAATGGTTGATAAGCCGTGTCTTGCCCGGGGTGCCGGAAACTTTGGCCAGGCCGCTGCGACCTGTGAGCATATTGACCATCGACGACTTGCCGACGTTGCTGCGGCCGATGAAGGCGAACTCCGGGAGCGAGTCTTTCGGCAGTTGCGAAAGACGCTCGGAGCTGCATACGAATTGTGCCTTGTTGATCTGCATGACAAGCGGTAGCAAAAGAGGTACGGCGAGGGTGTTCCCGGGTTCGATCCGATCGTTTCGCAGGCGGCGGCAGCAATCGTCTGTCCGGCCAATTTATCTTTCTGCAAAAATAGTGGAAGGCGAACGGTAAGCCAAATCTGTCTGAACTTGTCCGGGCCACGCATCCGATTTTTTGCAAAGATAGGAAAAGTTGAGAGAAAACGGGAACTTGTTCCCGGTTTTCCGAGGTGCCTCCTATCCAAGGCTATGTCAAAGATAGTAAAAGACAAGGACAGAACCAAATTTGTTCAAGTCCCTTTTGCGCCTCCTTGCAGGGCATTATACGTAAGCGTAGCTGCCCTCCCCCTCCGAGCGTCGTTTGAGCTATGCCGAACCGTATCCTATTTTTCCAGAAAAGTGAAGTGCGGACGGTAAACCAAACGTCGTTGCCGAAGCCGACTTTTTCTTGAGAGCAGAGTTCACAGATATCTTCTGTTTCGTCCTTTTGACCGTCGGTTGTCCGAGGCTGTTCGGATCATATTCTCGTTTTGTAAAAAGATACAAAAAAAGGTGTTCGTGGTTTTCGGTCGATGTTTGTACGATCGAAAATGCGGGCATTCCGCTCTTTTGCCAAAAGGCACCCGGAAAAAAGAGGTTCGAAACTCCTGCCGGGACGTGTCTTGTGAAAATTAATTCGTACCTTTATGGCTGTTTTAGAATTTTGAGTGTTATGAAGAAAGAGTGGAACGACGTGCGTGAATTTCACGAAAAGTTCGGTCATCCGTGTCCGGATGCACCCCGTATGCTGGATAAAAAACGCTCGCTCAGCCGGGCGAAATGGATGAACGAGGAGGTTGCTGAATTTCTGGTCGCCGAGGATATCTACGAGCAGGCCGACGCGATGATCGACCTGATGTACTTCGCGCTGGGTACGATGGTCGAGATGGGACTCGAGCCGGACGAACTGTTCGAAATCGTTCAGCAGGCTAACATGGCCAAGTTGTGGCCCGACGGCAAGCCGCACTACAATCCCAAGGACGGCAAGGTCATCAAGCCCGATACGTGGGAGGACCCTGCACCGAAAATCCGGGCCTGCATCGATGCCGTGATCGCCCGTAAGGGGAAATAACCTCCGTTTCGTATCGTGTAAATATACCCTTTCGTGCCGGTAATTCGGTGCGAAAGGGTAATTTTGTTTGTCGAAGGGGTGTTTTTCCAAAAAATAATCGTAACTTCATTCATCGAAAATTAACTTTTTGTTGTCATGAAAAGACTTTTTGGAATATTGCTATGGGCGTTGTTTTGTCTGTTCGGCACACAACTGTCATTCGGACAGAACAACCGCGAGCAGGTGCTCGCATTGCAGCGGCAGGCTATTGAATTGATGGATAACGGTGATCCCGATCAGGGTATCGTGTTGCTCCGGCAGGCACTGACACTCGATCCGGACTATTGGCCTTTGACGTACGAGATGGCTTACGCCTATATGGTCAAACGGGATTATCAGAAAGCGATCAAACTCGCCAAAACACTTTATAAGTACGAGGATTGCAACGATCTGGTTTATCAGTTGGTCGGAAATTGCTACGATTATCTGAAGAATCCGAAAAAAGCCTTGAAAGTTTATGCGCAGGGGCTCAAACGCTTTCCCGATTCGGGCGCTCTTTATCTGGAGCAGGGGGTCGTTTCGGGAATGCAGGGGCATTACGACGAAGCGGTCGCTTCTTTCGAAAAAGGCATCAGCGTAGCTCCGATGTTCCCGTCGAACTATTACCGGGCGGCCCAGTTTTATGCTTATTCCACCAGCAAGGTCTGGAGCCAGATTTATGGCGAGATAATGATGAACCTGCTACCCAGCGGCGACCGGAATAAGGAGATGAGCGAGCTTTTGTTCCGTAACTATAAAACTGGCATCGTTTTTTCCACCGATTCCGTGTCGGTCGATTTTTACGAGAACCGTCCGATCGCCATAACGATCGATATGCTTCTGGCCGGGGATGTGCGGGAGCCTTACGGTGCCGTGTACGAGGCGGCGATGCAGGCTGCGGCCGGGGGCGAACGGTCCGTCGATCTGGAATCCCTGAACCGGATCCGGAGCCGGTGGATCGACGAAGGCCTGAAGAAGTTGGACGAAGGGGCGAATACGGTGCTGAAGTATGACAATCAAATCGTCGTTCCTTTTTTGGAATATCTGCGTTCGGTGCGGGATGCCGGTCATCTGGAAGCCTACAACTATTGGGTGCTCCGGGAAGGGAATAAGACTGCATTCGGCTTGTGGGTCAGCGACAACCGGCAGAAATTCAATGATTTTATGAAGTGGTTCGAACACAACAGGTTGAAAATCGCGGATGCCCCGATTCCGATATCGTACTTATAATAAATAGGGGCTGCGGTAATCGATATACCAATATATGGGGATTCGGCGGTGTGTCCGAATTTGCATATCTTTGCAGAAGATAGGATGCGCCTCGGAAAACAGGGAACAAGTTCCCGTTTTCTCTCGGCTTTCACTATCTTTGTAACATAATCCTTGCATTATGAAACAGACGGAACATTCTTTCGATAATACGGAGCGGGGGCGTCTCCTCTTTTCGCCGGGTATGAAGCTGGCCGACCTGGTCGAGTCCAACTACGAGTTGCTCGTGGTGCTTGCCCGCATGGGTATTCCCCTCGGCTTCGGCGAGTCGAGTGTCGGCGAAGTCTGTCGCCAACGCGGAATTTCGGCGGAGCTTTTTCTGATGATTTGCCGAATTTATTCGTCGGAGGTCCCGGTTCTGCCTTATGAGCAACTGACTTCGGACGATTTGGGCGGTGTCCTCGATTACCTGCATACTTCGCATCTGTATTATCTGGAGGTTACTCTTCCGCATCTGGATGCGAAGATGGCCGCGATGACAGCGACTTGCGACGGAGTACACAGTAAAATCTTGAGTACGTTTTTCGCCGATTACCGCCGGGAAGTGGATAATCATTTCGATTACGAGGAGCGAACCGTGTTTCCTTACGTGCAGGCTCTGCTCGAAAAACGTCGGGTGGACGGTTACAATATCCTCTGTTTCGAAGATAATCATAGCGATATCGACGGGAAGCTGTGCGATCTGAAGAATATCATTATCAAGTACCTTCCTGAAAATTGTTCCGCCAAGCTGCGCTACGAAGTGCTCTCCGATATTTTCCGCTTCGAGGAGGACCTCAGCCGACATACCGTCATCGAGAATCAGATCTTGATTCCGTTGGTCGAAAAATTGGAGAAAAATGGATAACGGTCGTATTTATAAAGTGTTGATTATCGAGCCTTCCGCAATCGTGGGGGCCGGTATTCGGACATTGTTGGACGGTTTTTCCGAATTCAGGGCCCTCGATGCCGAGACTACCGGCGACCCGGCGACCTGTTTCGAACGGGTGGCGACGACGGGACCCGACCTGGTGCTGATCAATCCCGCGCTGTTTCCCGTGATGCGCCGCACTCCGATACGAAACGCCTTTCCGATGTTGCAGGACGTTCCGATTATCGCTCTCTGTCACGGAGCTGTGGACGATGAGCTGCTGCACGAGTTCGACGGAGTAATCAATCTTTACGACTCACCGGGACGGGTGCATCACAAACTTCGGCAGGCTCTCGAGCAGACGCGTACGACGGCACAGCCTGAAGGCTATGAGCTTTCGGAGCGCGAGCGCGAGATCCTCGTTGCCGTCGCCCGGGGCCTGACTAACCGGGAGATCGCCGACCAGTATTTCATATCGATCCATACGGTTATTTCCCACCGCAAGAACATCACCCGCAAGACGGGCATCAAGACCATCGCCGGTCTCACGGTCTATGCTCTGCTGAATAATATGATTTCCGAAGCCGACCTGGGTAATTGATCTTTTGCCGATGGCACCAGGCGAGTTTTTCAATTTATTTCCTAGCTTTGTAGAAGGTAGAATGCACCTG
>ULJH01009308.1_pt1 | contig 9720 bp, 7 predicted proteins | sample 1950781 | NCBI WGS metagenome assembly ULJH01 (sample SAMEA4835462, study PRJEB28245) | human gut metagenome | biome: gut microbiome; material: fecal sample | place: Denmark | collected 2008 | reverse complement strand
CCGGAGGGAAGAAGTCAGAAGTCTAATGTCTGATGTCTGACCCTAATCCCTAATCCCTAGCTACTCATCCCAGCCCCTATTTCACATACTTGGCAAGCTCTTCGACCGTCACTTCCTTCAGGAAGCCCTGACCGATCTCCTTCATGAGGGCGAGCTGGAGCTTCCCTTCCTTGACATGCTTGCTTCTGGCCATATCCGCAGCGAGGATCTCGGGAGCGATGTGTGTCTCCGTGGGGAGAGACAGCGATTTCAAGACGTACTCGAGACGGCTCGTGGCGCCGCGGGTGGTGAGCCCGAGAAGCTCGGCGCGCTTGGTGACGAGGTACATGCCGATCGCTGTCGCTTCGCCGTGGGTGATCGTTTTGTCATCGTAGCGGCAGCAACGCTCGATGGCTCCGCCGATGGTGTGTCCGAAGTCGAGCAGGCGGCGCTCCTTCTTGCCAGTGGGGTCGATCTCTACATAGTGCGCCTTGATGGCGACGCAGCGGCGGATGATCTCCGGCAGCACGCGCAGGAGATCCATGTCGGAATGGGCTTTTTCGAAAAGCTCGAAGAGCTCCTTGTCACAGACGCAGCCGAGCTTCACGGCCTCGCCCATGCCATTGTGCAGGTATTTTCTCGGCAGCGTCTTGGCCATGCCGGGGTCGATATAGACGGCGCGCGGCTGATAGAAGGCGCCGACGAGATTCTTGCCCGCCGTGATGTCGAGCGTGATCTTGCCGCCGATGGCGCTGCCGATCTGCGAGAGCACGGATGTCGGGAACTGGATGTATGCGATGCCGCGGTGGTAGGTAGCTGCGACGAAGCCGGTGATGTCACCGACGACGCGTCCGCCTAGCGCGATGAGTACGCCGTCGGAGGGCAGGCCGAAGTCGACGAGCGCGCCGTAGACGCGGTTCACGATGGAGAGGCTTCTCGATTTTTCACTCGAGGGGACGACGATCATCTGGGTGCGGATGCCAGCGGATTCGAGGGATTTCACAAGATCCATGCCGTAGAGGCGATCGATCCCATCCTCTGTGATGATGGCCGCATCATGCGCACCCGTGAGGGAAGAGACCGCATCTCCTGCGTGGCGGATGAGCCCGCTGTCGATCACGATGTCGTAGGAATCCTTGCCGAGGTTGATATGTATCTTTTCCATAAAGAAGCCTCCTTTTGAGAAATAAGAGTTTTATTAAGGAAACACTGATTCAATCGTTGTCAGATTTTACTCTTGAATTTTTATGCATAGCGAGGAATAACCTGACGCGAATAGCGAGCTATTTAAGGAAGGCTATGACGAAGCTATGTATAAAAATTCTTGTAGAATCTGACTCTGCGATTGAATTAGCGTTTCCTTAAATATATTATAACGTAAGGACGAAGGCGGGGGAAGGGGGAGCCTTGGGGAAGCAGATCCCATCACGGCGGCGGATCTCCTGCATATTTGTATACATAGCCAAGCCTCTCAACATGGCAAGGCTTTCCGGCGTGCTCCGGCGGTGGGGGAAATGAAAAATGACGGTGCAGCTTCGCCGCCAATAGAAAAGCCAGAACACGCTGGATGCGTGTTCTGGCTTTTTGCTGCTCGGAGTGACTGGTGACTTGGGTTCAGGGGTGAGGGTTCAAGGTTCAGGGTGAGGTGGCGGCTTCGCCGCATTTTAGATGACGGTATCCTCGTATCGTCAGCCTTCCCCTCGAGGGGAAGGTGCCCCGAAGGGGCGGATAGGGCACAGGCGGCATGAAAGAGAGCGGGAAAGAGCGTCTCAAGTACGTCGTTTATGAGAGCACCCGAGCGCTGCTCCGCGTCAATTTATATAAAGGGCAATGCCCGATTAAGAATCATTCTCGCCCCTTCCACTGGAAGGGGGCAGACGAGCGAAGCGAGGCGGGGTTGGCATCCCCGCGTGGGAAAATACCGCTTCACGCAGCCAACCTCCGCACTTCGGGGCATTTCCTTCCAAAGGAAGGAGGGAGAAAAGTGGAATGAGGAATGAATGCGGCGAAGCCGCCACCCTCATTCCTCATTCCTCATTTTCTTGAAACCCTTCACCTTATTTCAGCAGATTTCCATCCTCGAAATAATTGATCCGCATCGCGCGGCGGACTTCGGCAAGGGTCTTGGCTGCGGTGTTTTCCGCTTTTTCGCAGCCGGCCTTCAGGATATCCTGGACATCCTCCAGATGGGCTTCCCAATATTCACGGCGTTCGCGGATGGGGCGGAGGGTCTCCTGCATGACGTTATTGAGGAAACGCTTCACCTTCACGTCACCGAGGCCGCCTCTCGTGTAGTGATCCTTCATTTCCTGAAGGCAGCTGTATTCGGGGCAGAAGGCTGCGAAGTGTTCATCACTGCTGAATGCATCAAGGTAGGTGAAGACGGGATTTCCTTCCACATGCCCCGGGTCGTCGCGGCGCAGGTGGGTCGGGTCGGTGAACATGGACATGATCTTCGTCTCGATATCCTTCGGCGAATCAGCGAGGTAGATGCAGTTGCCGATGGACTTGCTCATCTTCGCTTTGCCGTCGGTGCCGGGCAGGCGCAGGCAGGCTTTGTTTGTGGAAAGGACGATGTCTGGTTCGACAAGGACTTCGCCGTAGATGTCATTGAATTTGCGGACGATCTCGCGTGTCTGCTCGAGCATCGGTTCCTGGTCTTCGCCGGTCGGGACATGGGTGGCCTTGAAGGCCGTGATGTCGCTCGCCTGGCTGACAGGGTAGCAGAGGAAGCCGGCCGGGATGCTGGCTTCGAAATTCTTCTGCTGGATCTCTGCTTTGACAGTCGGATTTCTCTGGAGACGAGAAACGGTGACGAGGTTCATGTAGTACATGGTGAGTTCGGTGAGCTCCGGCACCATGGACTGGATGAAGATGCAGGACTTCGCCGGATCGATGCCGACAGCGAGGTAGTCGAGAGCGACCTCGCGCACATTTCTTCTGACCTTCTCCGGATTGTCCGCATTGTCCGTGAGCGCCTGCGCGTCAGCGATCATGATGTAGATGTCGTCGAATTTACCGGAGTTCTGCAGCTCGACACGCTCACGCAGGGAGCCGACGTAGTGGCCGACATGAAGGCGGCCGGTCGGGCGGTCGCCGGTAAGGATGATTTTTCTCATATGATTTCTCCTATCATAAATGGAAGATGTATAGTTATCCTTTTCATTATACTCCATATGAGAGGAAATCGGTAGGCGTGGGAGAAAGCGGCCTTTCCTATCGCTCCGGCATGACCTCGCTCAATTGCTGCCTTCGGCAAGAAGAGGCTCGTCAGAAAGATATACCACACTTTCGCCATCGGCTGGCATATCGTAATTGACGATGCCGCGAGAAGCCAGACGGCCGCGCATCGTATACCGAGTCAGGGCTGCGTGCGCCACGTTATCCATATGCGTGATATAAAGCCGGGCATGAGGAGCGGCAAGCGACACATTCCAGACATCTTCATCATTCATGATGAGACGGCCATTCTCAAGAGTCTCAGCCGCACAGGCATTGAGGGCGATCACTTCCGGCTGGTATTTCTTAATGGTTGCAGCTACTTCCTCATACCAGATGGTATCGCCGGCCAGATAGAATGTTTTTTCCTCTTTGGCTTCAAAGAGGACACCCATGGCGTTTCCGCAGGGGATATACGTGCCATGGAGGGCCGGGACCTGACGAATGGTGGCATCTCCTATCTGAATTCCTTCCTTAGGAAGGATGGTGATATCCTGAAATCCGGATCTTTTCAGCACAGCCGCATCCTCTTCGTTTTGGCAGAAAATGGGGACTCTCTTATCCAGCGGGGCGCCGACTGTACCGTCTGTGACGGACATGTCGATGTGATCGGGATGGAGATGCGTGACGATGATATAGTCGACATCCTGCAAGACCTCCTCGGCAGAGACGGGAAGGTCATAGAATGGCATCGGCAGGTGCTCCTTCATCGGGTCGGAAATATGGTAGGGGCGGCCGGGAATGTCGACGAAGCTGAAGGCATGCCGGGGGGCAAGCCATGGATCGATGAGAAATGTTTTGCCGGCGTATACCAGGCGATTGGTTGCACTGCGGATCTGTGTGATTTTCATAGAATGTGAATCCTCCTTTTCTAGGCGTTATTATACGTGAGGCATGTCGCCGGAAAAAGAAAAAAATGAGATGATTGAAGCAACCATATGGTTGCACTATAATGAAAACAGGAGGTGTTCTATGAATCAAAAACAGCTGCAATACTTCGTGACCGTCTATCAGACACAGAATATAAAAACAGCGGCAGACACCCTCTATGTCTCGCGCCAAGGCGTCAGCAAGGTGATCCGCTTGCTTGAGGAAGAGCTTGGTCAGCCGCTTTTTATCCGCAGCATAAAAGGAGTTATTCCAACAGACTATGCAACGACTCTCTTGCCGCATGCCAAAAGCCTTCTGGAGGAATACAATGCCATCCGCAGCCTCCGCACGCTTGCAGCTAAGTCCCAAAGCGTGGTCACCATTTATGCGCTCGATCATGTACTCGCCTATCTCGGCGCCTCCCTGATCGAAGACTTCCACGAGGCCTATCCTTCTATCATTTTAAGTGTAGTAGATACGACAGATGCCCATGCTATAGCTGCATTGGCATCGCAGCAGTGCAGCTTTGCCATCACGGCGGGACCACTGGATGAGACGCGCTTCGAAGGAGATCCTCTTTTTTTCAGCCATTACAGTGTACGGATGCACAGATCGCATCCGCTGGCGAAGCTCCCTGCCTTGACCTATGACGATCTGGACGGGCAGACCATCATCAGCAAAGGCCGTGCCTACGATTGCTTCCGTCACCATATCGACAAGTACTTCCTCGCGCCCGGAAGGAAGATCCACATTCTTGCGGAAACAGCGGATGAAAGTATCATCCGCACACTTCTCCTTCACAACAAAGCCATCAACATTGGCTATGACTATGCCGATCCCCTGTACCCGCATCCCGACATCGTGAGCCGGACACTGAAGGAAGAGATCAGCGGGCAGATGATCTACCTTGTAAGCAATCCGCAGGTCCGCAAGACAAAGGCAGCCTGTCTTTTCCGTGATTATCTGCTGGAATGGATGAAGAAAAAAGCGGCCATAGGGTAGTGCCATGGACAGGCAGCGGATGGAATGGGAAAAGATCTCCCCAAAGTCCGATCCAAAGAGCGGAAGGAAAGTAGAACCTTCCGCGAATAAAAAAACTCCGGCCACGATGTGATATGATCCCCCTAAAGCAGACAAGGTAAATAACCAAACTGCTTTAGGGGGATTTTTTTATGGCCAAGAGGAAACATGCAGCAGATTGGATGCTTGCCAGAGCGCGAGAATATCTTTCCGGCAAAGGATCTGACCGACAAATCACCAGGTCGAATGGGCTATCCGTGCGGAGTCTTCGTGGCTAGGTAAGGAAATACGAGGAACAGGGCGAGGCCTTTTTCATGGAAAGAGCGGGAAACGCAAGCTGCAGCAAGGAATTCAAGGCAAGCTGCGTTCGGCCATCGAGCAATACGTCCATTTTTACAATTGCGAACGTTTTCAGAAACGATTTGGAGTAAGGACGCCAATGGAAGTTCGTACGGCAGCTCTGACCGCTGATTGGCTATACACTCGCAGGGAATTGAGTTGCCGGATTTCATCGTCTCGACCTGGAATCCGGTCATTATTTCTTTGCGCTTTCTTCCAACTCCAGCATATACCTATCAAAGTCGGACATAAACAATCTGTCCTGAATCACACGGTATTTTTCAAATTCTGTCTCAGCATGAAGCTTTGCAATTTCTGCGGACACCTTGCCTGCGTCCTGTAAAATACCATAATCAAACATTTCAATGAAGCTGTTGAGCCTCATTTCCCAGTCCTGCATCGTAAGCGGGATATGGCGTAAGGTCATGTTTTCAGCAAAATCCAGGTATGCCGTCACCATGCGATTCAGCTGCTTCATTTCATACTGACTCAGATAATTCTTAGCGACTGTAACATCACTTTTCTTAATCTTTCCTTCCGGCGCGTCTGCCCAGGTGGTTAATCCCATGTGTTCCTTTGCGTGATCAGCTCTTTCCACGATCAGCTCAGCTGCCGTATGTCCATGCACTGCGTAATGCATCTTATTCTGGACGGTCGCATAAAATCTTCTCGTCGTTGCAGCATTTTTATCATAATCAATGGCTGTCGCATACAGGTCAGTGATCTTCTGATAAAACTTTCTTTCGCTGGCACGGATCTCACGGATGCGCTCTAACTGCTCGTCGAAATACTTCTCTGTCAGATACGTTCCGCGTTTCAGCCGCTCATCATCCATGACCCAGCCTTTGATGGTGTAATCCTTGGCAATCTGATTTACCCATTTACGAAACTGTACGGCACGCTCGGAATTGACCTTGAAGCCTACGGCAATGATCATTTGAAGGTTATAGTGCTTGGTATCGCGTGTGACCTGACGAGAACCTTCGGTTTGAACTATCCGGAAATTCCGGATAGTTGAATCTTCTTCAAGCTCTGAATCAGAATAAATCTTCTTGATATGCTCATTGATTGTACGAACATCCACATCGTACAGTGTAGCCATCATCTTCTGTGTCAGCCATATATTTTCATCCTCATAGCGCATCTCTACGCTGCCTTGCAGATCACCTACAGAGGCAACATAGGTCAGGTATTCTGCTGCACTGGAACGGATGGTTATTTCGTCTTTTTTCTTTTTCAAATAGGAGGCCCCCTTTAACGTTCCAAAATTATTATTCTGCCTGTGCATCAAAGGATTGTTTCACAATTTCCATGATTTGATCTAATGCATCCTGCTTGCTAGCAAAAAATTGTAATTTTCAATCAGTCTTGATCTAGTGCCTTCTGCACTTCTTTTCTCCATAAGAAACCGTATCCTCTGCTGCCTTACTTAGTTCTATTTCAGATACATATTTATAGAGTTTTTCCTCTTTTCGTGGTTCCACATGATCCGTCCAAAGCTCACACTGACTAATTACTGTGCTTATTGCAAAATCATAGTCTTCCGGCGGATACTTATATTTCTTAAGGAGTCGCTTGACCATCTTACGCATCTGCGCTCTAGCAGTTTCTTTTTTCTGCCAATCGATCGTGCGATTCTTACGAAGCATTTCTGTAAGTTCTCTTGTCAGAGCAATCAATTCATCATTCTTATAAAAATCCTTGATATGCTCCGGTTTTGTAAGAGCATCATAAAATGCCAGCTCTTCTTGTGAAAGCCCCAGTTCCTGACCATTCTTATAGAGATTTGCAATCTCTTCTGCAGTTTTCAGAAGCTCTTTAATAACCTCTTCATTGGTGATGAGTCCGTTATAATAGGAGTTCATCAGTTGTGCGATCTTCTCCGAGAATTTTTGTGACTGTACCACATTGGTTCTCTTGTAGAGAGACACTTGCTCAGCCATCAGTTTTTTCAAAATCTCTACAGCTATATTTTTTTCCTTCATTCTAGAAATTTCATCCAGGACTGTTGGATCAAACAAGCTGAAGTTTTCACCGCCACTCTTGCTGCTGTCAAATAAGCTGATGACACCTTCGCTCTGTACGGCCGCTTTCAAAAGTTCATTGATTTGATCATTAATCTCAGTCAGCGACAAACTTTTTCCAGCAGTTCCACCATACGTGATCTTAATAACCGTAGAACGCAAAGCCTCCATATAAGCCGCTTCATGCCGTTCCTGCTCTGTGGTCATACTGGAACAAAGCGAGTGGGATTGTTTCAAAAGCATGGCTTCCTTCAAGAACAAATCTTTTCTTTCTGGTACACTTGCATCAAGAATAAAGTTTACGCCACCCGAAATAAGCTGAGCCATTGTAAGTGGAGATCCACCTACAAATCCGCTAAAATCAAAGCCATGCAATAAATCTTTGCAAACTTGCAGCTTTTCCTGAAACTTCGGATATGCCATCTTTGCAATGTTCATATCACCATATTTAGCCTGATCGCGTTTCGTATATTCCTTCATGGCAGCCTTTAAAGCTGATGCAATTCCAACATAGTCTACGATCAATCCGCCCTCTTTATCCTTGAATACACGGTTAACACGGGCAATAGCCTGCATCAAGTTATAACCATGCATCGGCTTATACACATACATGGTAGCCAAAGAAGGTACATCAAAACCGGTGAGCCACATATCCACTACAATGGCAATCTTCATCGGGTCATTGTTATCTTTAAATTTCCTTGCGAGCTCCTCTTTGTGCGATTTAGTTCCGATGATCTCTTTCCAATCTTCTGGGTCATTATTGCCGCCAGTCATAACCACACCGACTTTATCCGTCCATGTGGGTCTAATTTTCAAGATACGGCGATAGATTTTCATTGCAATCGGACGAGAATACGCCACAATCATAGCTTTACCCGTCAGAAGATTTGCTCTATATTTTTCGTAATGTTCAACAATATCATCACAGAGAGATTCTATCGTAGAATCAGCTCCCAGCACGCTTTCCATCTGACCAAGCATTTTTTTGCTCTTCTCGATTGTTTGTGCGTCGGACTGCTGCTCTAAGACATCGTAAGTGGAATCAATTAATGCTAATGTGTTCTCATCCAGCTTCAAATGAACAACTCGGCTTTCATAATAAACCGGGCGAGTAGCACCGTCTTCCACCGCCTGTGTCATATCATAAACATCGATATAATCACCAAAAACTTCACGAGTATTTCTGTCTTTGGCTGAAATCGGCGTACCGGTAAATCCGATAAAGGTAGCATTCGGCAATGCGTCATGGATAATACGAGCATGACCAATTACAGTATGCGCTTCCTTTTCACCGTTTTCATTCTCTGACATAACGATTCTTTCATCAAAACCATACTGCCCACGATGTGCTTCGTCTGCCATGACAACAATGTTTCTGCGTTCAGACAAAGCTTTCTCTCCACGTTCAAACTTGAACATCGTAGTAAATATAATTCCATTTGCACTTCTGCCATCAAGAAGTGACTTCAAATGTTCCTTGCTCTCTGCCTGTACCGGTGTCTGACGCAAGAAATCTGCACATTGTGAGAACTGTGCATAAAGTTGATCATCCAGATCAATACGGTCTGTCATAACTACGATAGTTGGACTATCTAATGCATCTTGCAATAAATGTGCATAGAATACCATCGACAATGACTTACCAGAGCCCTGTGTATGCCAGAACACGCCGCCTTTACCATCGGTCTTCGTTGCTACCTTTGCCCTCTCTATCGCTTTGCGTACTGCAAAATACTGATGGTATCCAGCTAATACTTTGAATCGACTATTGCTGACGCCTGAGAAAAGAATAAAATTTTTCAAAATATCAAGTAGACGTTCCTTTTGGAACATCCCTTCAAAAAAGGTTTCAAAGGAAGCATACGCAGTATCTTCATAATTACCGTCTTTGGTTTTCCATTCCATAAAACGATCTAATCCTGAGGTCATAGTCCCGGCCTTATTCGTGGATAAGTCGCTAATTACACAGATTGCATTGTAATAAAAGATAGATGGAATATCCTGCATATAATTGCGAATCTGATGATAGGCGTTCTCAGCGCCTACCTCGTCCTTGGCCGGACTCTTCAATTCCATCAAAACAAGCGGCAGTCCGTTAATAAATAGAATAATGTCCGGGCGACGGTTATTTCCGTTTTCTAAAAATGTAAACTGATTTACCACATAGAAAGAATTTCTCTTTACGTTGGCGTAATCAATCAAGCGTACAATAGATGATTGCTCCTCGCCCTTTACAAAGAACTTAACCGTGATACCATTTTGCAGA
>ULJH01000482.1_pt1 | contig 9739 bp, 7 predicted proteins | sample 1950781 | NCBI WGS metagenome assembly ULJH01 (sample SAMEA4835462, study PRJEB28245) | human gut metagenome | biome: gut microbiome; material: fecal sample | place: Denmark | collected 2008 | reverse complement strand
TTCGCTGCTTTGCGATGCCACCATTATGTCGTTATTCAGCCTCTCTATCTTGTCCGATTTCTTTGCACTTTCCTTTTTCAGCGACTTAATCTGCGCCTTAGCCAGCTTCAGTTCTGTAGAGGTTGTTTGTAATTCTTCTGTTTTTTCAGACATTGATTTGTTATGTTTCCGTTTTATGCCCTTTTTGTATAATCGGAATTTTATATAAGCAATAATTGCCATGCACAAAAAAGCGGCGATAATTGTATATATAATACATTCAACATTGCTTAAAAGTCTTTTTATGAAGAAAGAGTTGGTTGCTCCTAACTGTATTTCTCCTACTTTTACCCCGTTGTTTATTTCATAAATCTTACTTTTTTCTTTTACTTCTTTCTCTATATTGTAGGAGTAGCCAGCCATATCGCCATTCTCTTTATGCATTTCTGCCAGTTTCCTGTATATCTGTGCAGTAATAAAATGCTGATCAGCATAAACGAGTCCGCTTTTCCATTCTGTTTCTGCCTTTTTCTTGTTGTTTATAGCATAGTAATAGTTTCCTGATCCAAGATAAGTCAGTGCGTCTTTTGTGTAGCAAAACGAACTGTCCAGATATTGCTTTGCAATTCTTTTGTCCTTATCTAAATAGTAATCTGTTAGAATGCTGAATATATATCCTCTGCAATTAACATCGGTATGAGGAAGCAGTGAAACACATTCAGACAGGCAGATGGCTGTACTGTCCAATTGTTTCAGTTGATTATAACATGCCGATATCATGCCTAACTCGTAGGCTTGGTATCTTTTGTCGTCGAGTTTCTTGAGGCTATGCAAAGCCAGTTTTGCATAATGTAGGGCTAAACGGTATTCACCAAATTGTATATTGATGAAGGCTAAGCCTTCGCATATCTTCTGATATAATATAAGGTTTCTTTTATTTGTGAGGTCGCCTTTTTTTAGTATGTACTCAGCATATTTTTCATAGAAAAGAGCTTTTTGTATGTCTTTGTTTCTGAAACAGCATTCACCTTTATAATAATATGAACGAGCCAGTTTCTCTTTATCACTTTTCTTTTCATAGAATCTTATGCAGTCATTCAGCAGGGTGGTGTCTTGAAAATTGTCGTCAACGATATATTGATACTGCGAATATAGTAGTTTGTAATATACTTTAGACTCTTGTGATGTGTTCAATGTGTCTATACCACACAGCATCTTCTTGACAGAATCTGTTTCCAGTCTATCTAACAAACTATCTGTTTGTGTTAGTTTGTCCATTGTTTTGTCCTGAGAGCAAGAACAAATAACCGGCAGTAATAGAAGTAAAAATTGGTTGTATTTCATATCTTAAAATTTCTTTTTCCTTACAAAACTACATTATTTTTTATAAATGACAAAATGTATTAAAGAAACTTTCGGACATTTTCAGCGCTTTTCTGAAACACTGCTGTTGATTATCAGTGTGTTACGTTTTTCCGTTGTCCGATATAATTTTTTAAGTATTTGTTTTGTATAAAAAAATAATTATTTTTGCAACCGAATATAACTAAAGAAAAGATTATATGATGAAACAACTATTGTTATTGTTAAACTTTATGCTATTGCTAAATATAAAAGTTATGGCACAAAATATAATATTGCAAATACCCAATGGTTTGGACAACCCAAACTCTCAGGTAAGTTTGGGCGAAAGTAACAATCCGCCTAGTGGACGTCCGCACCATTCTCCTAGTAAAGAAAAAACAACATTGTGTATTCTTTTTATGGATTCTTATAATAATATCTCTGTTACAATAGAAAAAGATGGAATGATCATTGTCTCAGAAAACAATTTGTCTGTTATAAATGGTGATAGATTAATATATCCTCTTCAAAATTTTGAAAATGGGTGTTTTACTATTACTATATATACTGAAAACAGAAAATTAATATATAAAAAAGTAGTGAATATTTGATAAGATTCAAACACGATATACACTATAGTGATATATGTTTAGTCACAGGAGAAGTACAATCCTAACAGTGGCTTTGATATGTTACAAAAGGTAAGTCCGAACCTTTGTGTAGAAATGTCTTTATGCTCAAATGTTTGAAGGAGCGTTGAGACCAAGCGGGTATTTATAAACAACTAAAAGGAGAAATCTATGAAGATTAAAAACATTGTGCAATCCGGTGAATTGCTTAGCACAGAAGAACTAGCAATGGTTTATGGTGGTACAGATATTTCATACGGTAATATTAATCGTTTGTCAGGCTGTTCATGTTATGGTCTTGGAATCAATGATAACCAAGCAAAGAACTGTATGTGTTCAAATGGCCAAATATGTATGGAAACATCAGAAAAGCCATATAAACCAGATGGTAAACCATAATCGCTTTTGTTTTGGGCTTTTAAAGTGACTTTTGGTAGTTCATGATTCCATGAAACTATATATACTATAATATAAAATCTATTGTTGGGAGAGGAATTCTTCCTCTCTCTGCAATAATAGATAATTATTAATATTCCAAAATGTTGAAAGTTAGTTTTTATACCTATTTCTATTCATATTGTGAACGTGAATACATGTATCACTTGTTGTCTGAGTCATTCTTAGAAATAGATTCAGAGTTAAAAGAATGTCTGATAAATGGTACTATTGAAAACATTCCTTCTGACATAACATCATTATTGGCAGAAAAAGGCTTTTTAGTAGAACAAGATAGGAACGAGGTTGAAAGTATCCGGTATGCTGATATTGTAAAGCGTTATCAAAGTAAGCTGATGCGTTTAACTATATTGCCTACAATCAACTGTAATTTTAGATGTTGGTATTGCTATGAAACTCACAAATATTCAAGAATGTCTAAGGAACAGGCAAATTGTATTTTTGAGTTTTTAAAAAAAGAAATAACAGAAAAACATCTAACAAGTTTGGTGGTTGACAGGTTTGGTGGAGAACCTTTGTTGTGTTTTGATAATATCATTTATCCTTTCTCAAAAAAAGTAAAGAAATGGTGTGCTGAGAATGATGTAATTTTTTATCAAAGTATTACTACGAACGCAAGTCTTATTGATGATAAGATGGTGGATCGTATGAACGAGATTGGATTAAACCAATTTCAGATAACGCTTGATGGTGGCAAAGAAGATCATAATGAGGTAAGGAAATCTAAAGCAATGCCTAATTCATATGATGTAATAGTGAAAAACATACATTCTTTATGTCGGAAAATAACGAATGTGTCCATGGTTGTACGAATTAATTATACACCGGATAATATAGATCGTGCAATGACGATTCTTGATGCTTTTGATTATGATATCCGTAATAAGATACAGATATCTCCGCATATCGTATGGCAGAAAGCTAATGAAAACGAAATGATATTAGATAAGGTCGTGGCACTAAAAGAAAAAGCAATTGCTAAAGGTTACATAGTTAACTTAGATACTTCGATACGTCGTTGTGTTACTTGTTACACGGACAATATGGAACAATTTGTTGTAAATTATGATTTACATGTATACAAGTGCACTGCACGTGATTTTAATGACAAGTTTTCTATTGGCATCATATCTGAAAAGGGAGAGTTTAAACCCAATAATTTGTTCTATAAATATTATGTGACTCCGTCTTCATTTTTATCAGAAAAATGTTTAGATTGTAACTTGCTTCCTTGTTGTATGAATGCGAACACGTGTTTGCAGAAATCAATAGAGGGAAAAGTTGTAAGGTGTAGCAAGGAACAGATAGAAAGAGATTTAAACAAATCATTAACCAATAAGATACTTGCTTATGAGAATACCAAATCTAATTAGCCTTTTTGTGTCTGCGCTGATGTCGTATAGTCTTGATGTTTCTGCGCAGACAGATACTGTGAAAGTGTTTGTCGGCGGTGAGGTGTTCGATGGAGATGCAAATGGCGAACGTGTGGCATGGGCTACGGTCCGGCTGCGGTCGGCTGCAGACAGCACGCAGACATACAGCACTGCGACAGACCAGAATGGTGTGTTTCGGCTTGAGGATATTATCAAGGGCAAGTATAATATGGAGGTGTCTTGTGTAGGCTATGAAACCGAGTCAAGGACAGTCATGGTCGGTAATGACACCATACTTCCGTCATTCGTATTGAAGGAGTCTGCGCACATGCTTAATGAGGTGCTCGTTAATGCTAAATACACAAAGATGAACCATAAGGGCGGTTATGTGGTGCAAGTGAAGGGTAATCCGCTGGCAAAGGTCAGCTCAACAGAGAACTTTTTGAGCACTATTCGTGGCATATCTATATCTGACGATATACGTGTGTTCGGCAAGCAGGGAGTGATAATTGCGCTCAACGACCGTGTGATAAGCTACAAGCAGCTTAAAGAGATACCGACTTCAATGATAGAGCGTATAGAACTTGAACAGCAGGCTCCGTCGGAGTATGTGAGTGGTGGCGTTAAGCCGCCGCTTCTGCGTGTGGTCTTGCGCAATGAACCTGGTCTGTTAGGGTCAGTAGGGCTTTCGTCATGGTATTGTATGGATGAGAGTTGGGCGTTGACGGAGACCGCAAACGCTCTGCTTTCGTTGGGCAAATTCAGTCTGCTCAACAACTTCAGTAACACAAACGGATTCTGGAGGGACGGAATCAAACAGGATGTCTTCTATGCCGACCACGAAACACATCAAAAGGCAGAATCGCGTCAAAAGCTGAAGCGTTCGCTGCAAAACGACTTGAATATGCGTTATAGCTTCACGCCATACGACCATATTGATGTCAATGCCTCGTATTCTACGCAGAAAGAAAGCGGCAAACTTCTGAACACGGGGGATGTTGCGTTGTTCAACGAGCATGGGCATGACTCCAACTACGGCAACGGAGTAAGCGTGAAGATGGTGAAGGGATTGAAGAAGGACGGTGTGAGCAAGGTGTCGGTGAAGGGTTCTTACTCCGAATCGCATTTCAAGGAAGACCGTAAGTACGATGCCTTCTCGTCCGGCGTACAGTTGATGGACATCGACAATGGCAGATACAATGCCGACATCAGCACAATACTTACATACGCTATCGGCAGGAGTCGTTCGCTGAAGGCGGGCGTGAACTATAATAGGATATCGGAACTGAACAGCTATAAAAACCTTGGTGGAAACACTGTTAAGTTTATGGACGACACTGACAACAGGCTCTCCGTGGCGCAGACGCACGGAATGGTGGAGTATGAGAACACTATAGCGGGCAAGTATTATCTGAAGGCGGAGATGAACTTCGACCATTACAAACTGGGCTACGATGACCATCTTGCCGGTGCACGTATTGCGAATGTCAGCAACGGACTATATGGCAGCGTGTCGGGTTACATTCCGTTCAATCAGGAAAAGCAGCGCTATCTGAACATGTCGGCGATATACACATTCTCTTACCCTAACTACGGCTACTATTCGCCTGTCATAGTGTATCAGAACGACAAACTGTACAACAAAGGCAACCCCGACCTTGATGTCGAGAAGCTGTATATCTTCGAATTGGCATATTCTGCCAACCCCCATCTCAGCATTAATTACAGCTTCTCCCATCGCACCAACTTCGTGAGTGTGTTCATGCATCAGGACGCAACCGATCCGACGGTATATTATACCTGTCCGGAAAATGCAGGACACGAGAACGTACACAGCTTGGTGCTCAGCTATCGTGTGAATCCGTTCAGAATATGGACTGTAAATGCCATGCTGGTCGGTGAGTACAAGAATACGCATACACCAAACGAGCGTTTTAATGCGGCTACGGCTTTTCTGAGTGTGCACAGCTATGCTCGCCTGACAAACAACACGGGGCTGAAATTGAGGTTCGATTATAAAGCTCCGAGCAAGTCTGTAAACGTAAAGAAATCTGGAAATTACGTTCTTAGCTTAGGAGCATACGCTTCATTCTGCAAGAATCATCTTAACATGGACCTTACGGGCTACAGGGCTTTGTGTAACAAAGTGGTGACGACAACGTCAGGAGACGGTTGGCGCATGGAGCGACGCAACAGATATTCTGAATTCAGAATAGCCTATAACCTAAGCTGGAACTTTAACTTCGGCAAAAAGATAAACGGCAGACGTGTGGAGAGTGTAAGCACAAGTGCAAAGGAACGGCCTACACTATAGAGTAGATATGTATGTTTGGATCAAACTTCAAGGTTTATAGGCAGCATGATGCTATGCAATGTGGCATTGCTTGTCTGCAGATGGTCTGCCATCATTACGGCAGAGATTATACGCTTGATGCGTTGTCGCACTTGTGTGGTGCGACAACGCAGGGCGTCTCGCTACTTGGCATTAGTGATGCAGCCGGTCGTTTAGGTTTGCAGACGGTGTCTGGAAGGGTTTCGTTGGAGATGCTTGGCAAAGCCACACTGCCATGCATATTGCATTGGAACCAGAACCATTTCGTTATCCTGTATCGCATCTCACATAAAGGTATGCGGTATCACATTGCCGACCCAGCCCGAGGTTTGGTAGAATACACACAGCAGCAGTTTGTAGATTATTGGATAGGTACCCATTCTCGTGGCGAAGAGAAAGGGATAGCGATGTTTTTGGAGCCGACACCAGCATTCTTTGATTGTAGCTGTGAAGATGGGGCTTCGTCCGAACCAGAAAAACGTTCATTTGGCTATCTTGCAAGATACGTGTGGATGTATCGCAAGTATTTTGTGCAGATAGGTGCAGGTCTTATTCTTGGTAGTTTGATGCAGCTTATACTGCCGTTCCTGACGCAGTCGATAGTGGATGTTGGTATTCGCAACCATGACATAGGTTTTGTTTGGCTCGTGCTTATCGGTCAGTTGATGCTAACGTTCAGTAGTACGGTGGTCGATTTCATACGACGTTGGTTGTTGCTGCATATCAATATGCGTGTAAACATATCGCTTGTTAGCGATTTTCTTGTTAAATTGATGCGTCTTCCGATGTCGTTCTTTGATACCAAACAGATGGGAGACATTCTGCAGCGTATGGGCGATCACGGGCGCGTTAACTCGTTTCTTACGCAGCAAACACTTGGAATCATGTTCTCGATGATAACACTTGTTGTGTTCAGCGTCGTGTTGTTTTGGTACAACGTGTTGATTTTTATAATATTCTGTGTTGGTGGAGTGCTTTATGGTTTGTGGCTTGCTTCTTTTCTGCAGCGTCGCAAGCAGATAGATTATGACGTGTTTGAGTGTCAGGCAGAGAATAGCAACAAGACCTATGAACTTGTGACTTCTATGCAGGAGATAAAATTGCAGGGTTGTCAGCAGCGTCGCCGTTGGGAGTGGGAAGATGTGCAGGCGAAATTGTTTGGTGTACAGATAAAAAGTCTGCGTCTGCAACAGACGCAAGAGGCTGGCAGCATATTCATAAACGAGGTGAAGAACATAGTGATAACGATAGTGGCAGCCACGGCGGTAATAAACGGTGATATGACTCTCGGTATGATGCTTGCAGTGCAGTATATTATCGGTCAGCTTGGACAGCCTATAGAACAACTGATGTCTTTCGTGTATTCTTTGCAGGATGTGCGCATAAGTCTGGAGCGTATAAACGAGATTTATACGATTGATGATGAAGAGAAAAACTGTGGCAATCGTTGTAGATACGATGATGACAAGAAAGGCATAGATATAACCGAGGCTTGTTTTAAATACGATCGGCACGCTTTGCAGAATACGATAGACGGGGTGTCTATCAGCATTCCGCATGGAAAGGTTACAGCCATAGTTGGAGCTTCCGGTAGTGGAAAGACAACGCTTGTTAAGCTGATGCTTGGCTATTACCCGCTTCTGTCCGGTAAAATATCTGTTGGTGGCACAATGCTTAACGATTTAAACCCGATATGGTGGCGCTCACAATGTGGGGCTGTGATGCAGGAAGGAGTGATCTTCTCTGAAACTATAGCGCGTAACATAGCTGTTGCTGACGGCGAGATAGACACCAAGCGACTTGCCGAGGCTGCCCGTATAGCGTGTATCGATGGTTTTGTGGAGTCGTTGCCGCTAAAGTATAATACGAAAATAGGACGTGACGGTATGGGGCTTAGCCAGGGACAGAAACAGCGTTTACTCATCGCACGTGCCGTGTATCGCTCGCCTGATTTCATATTCCTTGATGAAGCGACCAATTCGCTTGATGCACAGAACGAACGACAGATAGTGGAAAATCTTGCAGATTTCTACTGCGGACGAACTGTAGTGGTGGTAGCCCACCGTCTGAGTACGGTGCGTGATGCCGACCAGATTGTGGTTATGGAGGGTGGGCGTGTTGTTGAGACAGGTACGCATGCAACTCTTGTGTCACAACGTGGCGTTTATTATACTCTTGTTAAGAACCAGTTGGAATTGGGTTGTTAGCGAATTGATTTTTGTGTAAAACCAAATAAGTAGGACGTTATCATGGAGAAAGATACAAATATCGAGCTGCGTAGCGAGGCTTTACGCAATGTTATAGGACAGGTGCCGCCACTACTTGTGCGTGTCGGCACTATGGTGATTGTGTTTATAACGTTGGCATTGGCGTTAGTTGTGTGTTTCGTGCCTTATCCTATAACTATAAAATCGGACGGTATGGTGGTGGAAACAAAAGGTAGTGGTTGGGCTGCTGTAAGAAGTCGTGTGCCTTACAAGTTTCTATATGTTTTTGATACAACGCGTGTTGCTAATGTTACTTATGAGGGTGAGCCTGATGTTATAAGCAATGCAAAAGTGGTTGATGTTGATACTAAAATAGTAAGGAAAGGCAACGATAATTATTTTACGGTAACACTCTTAAGTTCTACCGCTTCGAACGTTTTGCCAGTTGTAAAAGGCGAGAGTGTGAAAGTTGAAACGATTGTCAGCGAAAAAACAATCTGGCAGGTATTGTGGAATTAGCAAGATGTTGTATATTTGCAGAATAATCTTAAAAACAAAGAATTATGAAGAAAATGTTATTAACGCTGCTTGTATGCCTGATATCGGCATTGGCAAGCGGCTCTGATGGCACGAGAGTATTAGGTGAAAGGGTTTGCAAGGATGTAAAGCCGTTCAGCGCATTAAGCATTACGAAAAACTGTAACGTGGTCTACGAGCAGGGCGACGAATATAAGGTGAGAGTGGTGGCAGAAAGAGCGTTGCTGGATAGCATTGCGGATATAGCCGACTGTAAGGTGGTGGGCGACATGCTTGTCATCTCTGTCAAGAGCGTCAATGCCTGGTTTCTTTCCTCGCTGGAGAGGGTGGAGGACGTCAAACATGGCGAGGTGTTTGTCAACGGAGTGCCGTATATACGTGTTCGGAAAAACGTTATAGTAGTATATGTAACAGCGCCGAACATAAACCGTTTCCTATGTCAAGGCAGTGGAAGTTTGAGAGTCGACAATATGAATGCCGACAAAGTAGAGTTTTTTGTGTCGGGCGCTGGCAGTGTAGATATAAAGCAGCTGAATGCAAATGATGCAGCGTTCCATGTGAGTGGTTCGGGCAGTGCTTCGGCTGATGTGCGTTGCACAGGCACGCTGTTGTGCAACGTTTCGGGTGCAGGCAGCATTGAGTTCTCAGGCACAGCGGCTAAGTTCGATAAGATTGTGTCTGGCGGCGGATCTGTATATTGTAGCAAGCTTCGCTGTTCGGGCAAAAAGGTTACAGACAAGAACAAGGCGTGCAGCGAAGGCGAGCGTCTTGTGTTCGGCGATGTAGAGTGTTCTGGGTTATAAAAAGTCTTGGTAGCCTTGCGCGCATCACGCTTATTTCGTAAGCGGCGTGATGCGTGCAATGTTCTTTCTTACAGAGTCG
>ULJH01061376.1_pt1 | contig 9825 bp, 8 predicted proteins | sample 1950781 | NCBI WGS metagenome assembly ULJH01 (sample SAMEA4835462, study PRJEB28245) | human gut metagenome | biome: gut microbiome; material: fecal sample | place: Denmark | collected 2008 | reverse complement strand
GCCGCTCTTCCGCCAGCATTTGGCGGAATTGCTGGATGGGCGCGAAGTCCTGCTGCCAACGTTCTCTTTCAAACTCGGCAAGCGCAATCCGGGCGGCACGCCAGTTCGCCTGCGGGAAGGGCAAGTGATGGTTATCGAGGGCATCCACGGGCTGAATCCGGCGCTGTCCGAAGGGCTGCACACGGATGCCATCTACCGCGTGTTCGTCAGTGCCCTGACATGCTTGAACCTTGACGACCACAACCGCATCCGCACGACGGATGTCCGTCTGCTGCGCCGCATCGTGCGCGACATGCAGTTCCGCGCGACGCCGCCGAACAACACGCTTTCGATGTGGCCCAGTGTCCGCCACGGCGAAGAAACGTGGATTTTCCCCTATCAGGAGAACGCCGACCGCATGTTCAACACCGCCCTGCACTACGAGCTGCCCGTCCTGCGCCACTATGCCTACGACCTCTTGAAGGCGATTCCGCCGGAGAATGAGAACTATCTGGCTGCGCGCCGGCTGATTAAGACGCTGAACTACTTCCCGGATATTGACGAGGGCGTGCTGGCGGAAATCCCCCCGCTGAGCCTGCTGCGTGAGTTCATCGGCGGCTGCACGATTGAGGAAGCGTAAGTCATTTTGCTTGAAGCCTCAAAAGTGGCGATTCTCCCTGCAACGATAAAGTGTTACCGAATTGAAAAACAAGATTGCTTCGCTTGATGAAAGCGCAAAGCTGTGGTATAATAACGGCAGACGGAAGGAGGCTGATATTCCGTGTTCCAGATTGGAAACGAACGGGTTGCATTGGTGACGGATACGTCCTGCGATCTGTCGGATGAACAGCTCAGTCAATATGATATTCGCACCGTTGCGCTGCGTGTAGCGACCAGTCAGGGAGAGTTCCGCGACCGGCTCGAAATCACGCAGGAGCAGCTTTATGATTTACTTCAGCGGGAAGTGCCGAAAACATCCCTGCCGCTGCCGGAGGATGTCAGCAACCTCTACCGCACCCTGCATGACGAGGGCGCAACGAGCATCCTGCACCTGTCCATCAGCGGCAGCCTGTCCGGAACGTTCAACATGGTTTCTCTGCTTGCGGAGGACTTTGAGGATATGAAAATTCATGTTTTCGACTCCAAAACGCTCTCCTGCGGTCTGGGACTGCTGGTGCTGGAAGCGGCGGAATCGCTGCAAAACGGCATGTCGGTGGAGGATACCATCGCGCTGCTGGAAAAACGCCGCGAACATCAGCTGGGCGCGTTCGTCATCCGAACGCTCGAGTTCCTGCGCAAGGGCGGGCGCATCGGGCGCGTTGAGGGCGCAATCGGCTCGCTGCTGCAAATCAAGCCGGTCATCTACGTGAACGACGAGGGCGTCTACAACACGCTGTGCAAAGCGCGCGGCTTCTCCAACGCGCTGACGGCGATGGTGGACGAGATCATCCGCCGCTATCAGGGTCACAAGGTGCGTCTGGCGGTGGTGCATGGCGCGGCATATGACGATGCCGTGAAACTCCGCGACCGCCTGATGGAGCGGCTCGACGTGGTATCGAGCTTCATCAGCCCGGTCAGTCCCGCACTGGCGATTCACACCGGGCCGGGGCTGCTTGGCGCGATTGTACAGCTGGCGGAATAAAGGAAAAATGCATCAATTGCATATCTCGGCGGCTCTGCTGATTTTCGGAAAAAAGAAAGTCGACAGAGCCGCTTTGCTTTGGAAAATTTTCACCCGCTTCGTTTTCAATGGCAAACGAAGAAGGATTCTTCATGGCACATAAAGGGGAGCACAAATACAGATTGGCAACAGCTCACATGGCTTTGCTATGCGAGAACGGGCAAGGGAAAAAACTTGCGTGTGCAGCGGCGCAAGCGTTCCTTCCTGCCGTTCGCGTCTGTGCGCTATAATACGTCTGCACCCCACGGCGGAAGGAATGGAAATTCCGATGGGCGGGCGACAGAAGTGCGGAAACCCGAAGAAAAAGTCTGCTTTTTGATGCGCTGATTCCACCTGTAATTCACCCGGCATGTAATATCCCCTTGCAATACACGATTGCCTATGTAGTGTTTTTGTAAATTCCAACTTCTTTTGTGTTTTCTCTGTATTTTTGCGCGAAATATGTCGAAAAATAACACATGCTACTTTTCTTTTCCTGCAAAATGTGCTAAAATAGGCATACGAGAACTTCCAGTGGTGCAGTTTAGGCGTCAGGATACAGCGCTGGAAGGCCGTTTTTCAATCATGGTATGCGTGAAGGGTATCGTGTATTGATTACAATACCATTTTCTGACACTGACGCTTTGCTAAGGAGGTTTTTCCTGTGGATGATGCGAAATACCCTGCTTTTGATACCAAACCCTACCGAATCGTGAAGAGCCGCAGTGAGGCAAGCGTGCCTGTGAACGTCGCGCCGACGTACTACATCGTGGCTTCTGATTTACAGGGCTTTCCCCTACAGCAGGCGATTCCGCTCGTCCAGATGTCCACCAGCGCTCAGCTTGCCCCTCGCCCGCCCGAAAATCAACTGCCGCCGCTGCCTGTGCCGAGGCCGGGTACGCCGATGCGGTGGTATATCGCCAGCCTGCTGCGGTGTCTGGGTGTTCCGGCGCGGCTGTCGGGGTTCAACTATCTGGTGGAAACGCTGCTGCTGCTGGTGAATCGCCCGTTTGAGACGCGACTGGTGACGGGCGAGGTGTACCCGGTAGTCGCGAAGCAGTGCAACACCACGCCCATCGGGGTGGATCAGGCGATTCGCACGGCGGTCAACCAGACGTGGCAGGAGCAGAACATTCCTGTGTACTGCGCGCTGATGGGGCGGAGTCCCGCGCCGCACGAGCCGCGCCCGACGAGCTGCGAGTTTCTGGCGAATGTGCTGATGTATGTGAGGATTCAGATGGCGGAGTGCCATTACTGATAGGGAACTGATGGCGAATAGAAGAAAGACTGTCTGCGCGGAGCGGGCAGTCTTTTGTGTCCTCCGCGGAAGGATTTGGGGACAAAGCGCGGCAGAGCGACGCGAACGGCAGAAAAATTGCGCTGCTACGAGGTGTTCTATTCGTGTTAGCCAAAATGCAAAGTTCGCGGCGCATCTTGGCGCATTCTTATCTGGACATAGTATAAGCGAGCAATTGCAAACGCCTGCTTCCTGACGATGCGTGAGGGGGCAGGCGTTTTTGCGTGTCGCGGGCAGAACGAAAACCGTTTTCGGAAACGCTGGATGATTTTCGTAAATTTACAAGCTGAAGCACTTGACATATATCAAGCGTTACGCTATACTACAAGTGAAATGATGCTTGCGGTCAATAAAATGCCATTGGCGCCATCAAAGTTGTGCCTCTTACGAGGGGCGGATTGGGCGGCATAACGAAGGCAGCGTTTTCTTTACGACCGACATGAAGGTAACACCTCTGCCGCCCAATCCTCTGTTTCGTTTACTTGATAATTTGCGACACTAAAGGAGGTCTCCACATGCGCCGACTGCTGACACTCTTGCTATGCTTGACAATGTTGATTCCCGCCCTTCCTGCCACGGCGGAAGAAACTGAACAGCGCTTAGTGATTGCGATTACTTCCGAAGAAGATGCGCTGTATCTTCCGATTGAAGAAGCGTTCTTCAAGGCAAATCCGGGTGTTACCATTGAATATCGTTTATATAGTTCAAATCAGCTGAACAGCCTCTTGATGACCAATCAAGCGGATTTTGATATCATCATTTCGGGATATACCAGAATGATAGATATGGCGGAAAAGGACTATCTGCTGACGCTTGACCAGATTGGGCTGGAAGCGTACCCGGCGGAATTATTGGATATGTCTGAACTACTGATGTACAACGAAAAGCTGTTTGCATTACCAATTAGTATTGGTCAGGAAGCGTGGTTTATTCACTACGAATTAAGTGAGCAAAACAATATTGAATATCCTGCCAAAGACGGCGCTTGGACGTGGGAGGAGTATCTTGAGTTTAGCAAGCGGTTTCCAATTTTATTTGGCAAAAACAGGGAAAAGAGCTTGTACATGATGACAGGTGCTTCTTTGCTTGATTATCCAGCTCTGCAAAATGTGCAGGTGGACATGTTCTTGAATTATCTTGCATTGTATCCAAACGAAATTAATCGGTTCTTCACAGACTACTTTCCTACATTCCGCCAGGTGTTGAAATCGGATGCGCTGATGCCGAGGAAACTCGATGAGTCGGGAATCTTGCGTGAAAATCGGACAAATGATGTACTGATGGTGATAACAAGTGCAGATAATCCCATTGGCATGATGCAGAGTTTCATGGCGCGCGAAGGTTACTTAGACACGCTGGCGCTGATGCATGACCCGAATTTGACATTTTCAGGTGGGCCTACGGAAGAAGAAATCGTGAATGAAATTCTGCCGTCGCTGAACAGCTGGATGCTGCTGCCCGTGCCGGTGTTCGACAAGAACGATGTGCGTTATTTGGGCTACATGACTGCTTGCGGTATCATGAAAAACGCGGAACACAAAGAACTGGCGGCGAAATTCATCGAAGCAATGTACTCAGAAGAAGCACTGGACATGGGCGTCGTCATGGGCGAAACTGCGTTTATCGGACGCGAATGCCCCAGTCAGTTGATTCTTGACAAATACGCATATTACCCGGTTTTCATGGATGAAAACGGCACACAGGTCTACACAGTGGAGGCGGGGCGGTCGTTTGAGTATATTCCGTTTACGTCGATGTACGCGGAGCATATGTATTACGAAGCGCAGGAGTACCGTTCGCACCTTGCCGTCACCCGCTTCCATGCGCAGCGGGATTTCTACAATGCCGTCTGGAGCTACCTGCAAGAGTGGTATCTCGGTCACATCAGCGACGCGGAGCTTCAGGAGTCCGTGACGTACCTCGTGGAGATGGCATTGGAGGAGTGAGGACGCGAATGCATTCCTCGAAACACACAAAGCACTTTATCTACCCCCGGCGGGACGCATGGTTCCTCCTGCCGGGGTTCCTTGGGTTTGCGCTGTGGTATCTCGTGCCGTTTGGCATGTCGCTGGCGGCGTCGGTCATGGAGAACAGCGCCAACGCGCACTTTGCGGGGCTGGAAAATTACGCCGCCGTCATGCAGAACAGCTACTTCCGCTTGGGCTTCGGCAATACCCTGCGTTTTTTTGCCGTGGCGGTGGCGCTGTCCCTCGTCATCGGCTTCCTGCTGGCGAACATGATTTTCTGGCATTCACGTCGGCGGATTTCGTGGCTGACGCTCGTGCTGCTCATCCCGATTTTTCTGCCGACGGCGGCGATTGTCCCTCTCTGGAAGGTGATGATGGGCGGCAGTTCGTGGCTGATGCGCACGCTCAAACCCCGCGACGCGGATTGGAAGTACATCACCCTGCTCACTTTGTACCTGTGGAAGAACATCGGCGCGGTCAATCTGCTGTTCCTCATCGGCTTGCAGGGGATTGAACCGTCTGTTTTCGATGCCGCAAGCGTGGACGGAGCGTCGCACCGCACCATCGCCATCCGCATTGCCTTGCCGATGCTGTGCACCGTGACGCTGTTCGCCATTATCTATCTGGCGATGAACGGGATGCGCATCTTCCGCGAGTCGTATCTGCTCTACGGCATGTATCCGCCCAAACCACTCTACTTCATCCAGAACTATGTCAACAACCACTTCACAAAACTGGATTACGGCTTGCTTTCGGCGGGGTCGTCGCTCTTTGCGCTGGTGATGACGGGGCTGTTCCTGTGCATTTGGGGATTCCTTCAGCGAAAGGAGGATGCCTGATGAAGCATGTGCGCCGGATTTGCGCGGTGCTGCTGGCGGCGGTGGTGCTGCTGCCCCTTGTCCTGCTGTGCGTGCAGGCGTTCGTTCCGCCCTTCGACGCGCTGATGATTTCGACCGGCTCGGAGCCGCTGCGTCTGCTGCCCGTCCCGTTTTCCGCGGAGCAGTGGCAGATGCTCTCCGCACAATCCGCCTACTGGCAGGCGTTCTGGAACAGCCTGATTTGGACGGTGGGGGCGTGCGTCGTGCAGGTCATTGTCGCATTCTTAGGCGGCTATGTGCTGGCGAAGTACCCGGCGCGGTGGTGCGTGGCGATTGCGGGCTTGTATACGCTGATGATGCTCATGCCCCCGCAGATGACGCTGCTGCCCATCTACCGCGTCGCCTATGCGAACAAGATGCTCAATCACCCGATGCTGCTGTATGCGCCGATTGCGTTCGCGCCGTTCGGAACGTTCTTTATGCGGCAATGGCTGCTGCGCTGGCCGGACGAGTTGACGGAGTACCTGCGCTTGGAGGGCGGGTCGAGTGTCAAGCTGCTGTGGTACTGCCTTGCGCCGTACGCCCTGCCGGGGATGCTGGCGCTGTTCGCGCTGACGTTCACGGAGGGGTGGAATCAGGTGGAGCAGCCGCTGATGCTGGTGTCGGATTCGCTGCGGCAGCCGCTGTCCGCCTTGCTGAAAGACTTGTCAGCGGGAAACCCACAGATTGTGTTTGCCGCGTCCGTCGCGTCAATTTTGCCGATTGCGCTGGTGATGTTGGCAGTGCTGGTGCAGCAGGGAAGCAAGCGGAAAGCAGCCTGATTGCGTGCTGCGCAGAGAATTTTGCCTCTGCGGTGACTGATGCGTTCTGGCAGATGTGGTTACGCTGGTTTGGTAAATCCTGAACGATGCTTCAATGGAATGCGGACGATGGTCATCCCCAGAGCAAAATTCCCCCTTTGCTCTGGGGACTTATACTAATATTTAATTCCGATGATTTCGTGGCGGCTGACTTGCAAATCCGACCGAGTTGTGCTACTATTTTGTCAGATGTCCATCCTCCCATCATTGTGCTGAAAAAGCTGCCTGTCACGGGCGGCAACCTCTGCGCAATCAATCTGTTAAGAGATTGATACTGTTTCCGGATTCGCCCGCGCTGTTTCTCTTCTGGTGTGCGAGCGCAGCACTGCGTTTTATTTACGTTAGCCAGAATGAAAAACTCGCTTCGCATCTCAGCACATTCTTGTCTGGAAATAGTATGTAGAACCAGCAATGCTGCTCACAACAAAGAAGGAGTATCCTATGCGTGAATACACCCCCGAACGGCTGCGCCACCTGACCCTGCTGGCGGAAAAATATCCTACCGCCTTGTCCGCGTACAGCGAAATCATCCGCTTGGAGGCGCTGCTCCGTTTGCCCAAGGGCACAGAGCATTTTATGAGCGACCTGCACGGCGAGCATGAAGCCTTCATCCATATTCTCAACAGCGCGTCGGGGGTCATCCGGGAGAAAATCGACCGTCTGCTGGGCGACACGACCCCGCCGGAGGAGCGCGCGGATTTGGCAACCCTTATCTACTATCCGCGGGAGAAGCTGCCGGAATTGAAAGCGCGTCAAAACGACCTCGACGGCTGGTATCAGCGGGTGCTGCTGCAGCTGATTGACCTCTGCCGGCTGGTGTCCAGCAAGCACACGCGGCGGCATGTGCGCGCGGTGATGCCCAAGGAGTGCGGTCACATTCTCGACGAGCTGCTCCACGCGCATTTCGAGGATCACGACAAGGAACAGTATTATGGCGAAATCATTGCGAGTATGCTGCGCTACGGGCTGGCGGATCAGTACATCATCGCCCTGTGCGAGGTGGTGAAGCGTCTGGCGGTTGACCGGCTGCACATTGTGGGCGACCTGTTCGACCGCGGCCCGCGTCCGGATATGATTCTCGAACGCCTGTACCAGTACCACGATGTGGACTTCCAGTGGGGAAATCACGATGTGGTGTGGATGGGCGCGGCGGCGGGCAGCCCGCTGTGCATCCTGACGGTGCTGAAAACGACGCTGGCGTACAACAACGTGGATACGCTGGAGCGCGGCTACGGCATTCCGCTGCGCTGTCTGGAGCATTACGCGGAGGAATACTACGCCCAGAGTGACCTGACCCGCTGGATGCCGCACGCCGACCCGAACGCGACAGACGTCCGCCCGGCGAACCTCGCGCGCGTCGCCCGGATGCACAAGGCGGTCACGGTGCTGATGCTGAAACTCGAAGCGGAGGTGATTGCCCGCAACCCCGATTTTGAGATGCAGGGGCGCGACTATCTGCGCCAAATCGACTATGACGCCGGAACGGTGCGCTGCGGGGGCAAGGTGTATCCGCTGCTGGACTGCGATTTTCCGACCGTTGACCCGACTGCGCCGGAGCGCCTGCTGCCGCGCGAGGAGGACATTATCGCCCGACTTGTACGCGATTTTAAGGGCAGCGAAAAGCTGCAAAAGCACGTCGAATTTCTCTTTTCACAAGGCTCGGTGTACAGCTGTGTGAACGGCAATCTGCTCTACCACGGCGCTGTGCCGATGGATGAAGACGGGCAGTTCACCGCTGTGCGTTTCTGGGACGCGGAGTACAGCGGCAAGCGGTGGTTCGACTGCTGCGACCGCTGTGCGCGCATGGGGTACTTTGCGCCGGAGGGCAGCTGGCAGCGGCAGGTCGGGCAGGATTTCCTGTGGTACTTGTGGTGCGGCGCGGTGTCGCCCATCTACGGGCGGAGCGCCATGACGACTTTCGAGCGGCTGTATATCGCTGATCCGGCGACACATGCGGAAATCAAAAATCCGTATTATCGGCTGATTAACGACCCGGCGAATGTCGAGCGCATTCTGGCGGAATTTGGGCTGACTGCGCCAAACAGCCACATCGTCAATGGGCATGTGCCGGTTCGGGCGATTGAAGGCGAGAAACCGGTCAAGGGTGGCGGCAAACTGATTGTCATCGACGGCGGATTTTGCAGCGCGTATCACCAAAAGACAGGCATCGCGGGCTACACGCTGGTCTACAACAGCCACGGCATGACGCTGCGGACGCATCAGCCGTTCGAGAGCATCGAAAAGGCAATTCACGAGGATGAGGACATTGAATCATCAAGCGAACGCATCTACACCGCGCCGCGCCGGATTCTGATTGGCGACACGGACGAAGGGCAGCGCAAGCGCACGGAAATCGACGATTTGGAGGCGCTGACGGAAGCGTATGGGAACGGTTTAATCCGCGAAAAAATGGAATAAACGCAAACGGCGCATCCTCCTGTTCGGAGCGGTGCGCCGCAATGCTTCCTATTTATAATGTCAATTCTTCGCCGTCTTCCGTCAGCTTTTCCAGCACGCCGTTGTGCATCAGCCACGCTTCGCCGCAAAGCATCTCTTCGCCGTCCCGCGCAAGGATATAGCTGCCGTCGGGCAGAATATAGAACGTATGCCCCGCGCTGTCGGCAGCGGTGATGTCCTCAAAGAGCCGCAAGCCGTCCAGCACGTTGTCTTTCACCTGATTGTAGTGCGGCAGGATGTTCCGCGTCGTCAGCCCCAAGCCGGGGATGAAGCGCTGATAATCCGGGTCAACCGCTTCGCCGGGTTCTTCCGGCTGGGCATACACGGTGTCGGCGCAGTTCATACTGCCCGCGCTGATGCCGATGATAACGCCGTCGAAGTCTGCCAGCAGGTCACGCAAGTCCATCGACGCGAAAAAGGCGTTTTCGGTCGGTACATGCCCGCCGGAGAGCAGGATTACGCCGCTTTGCGCGACAAGCTCTGCCGCATCATCGGCGTTCCGGCTGTCCAGCACGCAGACATCCTCCAATTCGATTTCCGCCGCCGCGAAACAGCCCTCAAACGTCGCCGCCATTTCGTCATTGCCCGCGAAAGCATCCGGGTCGCTGGCGATAATGAGCAGCTGCGCGCCCGGCTCAACGCTGGCGCGGAGGTTCTCGACAAAGCCGTTGCGCGCGTCGAAAATACAGGGAAGATCAAGCCCTTCGGGAACGTTATTGTCGCAGGGACTGCTGGTCAAAAAGAGCGTCATGCGGGAAAATCCCCCTTCTATTAGTCGCTGAATTGC
>ULJH01013293.1_pt1 | contig 9829 bp, 9 predicted proteins | sample 1950781 | NCBI WGS metagenome assembly ULJH01 (sample SAMEA4835462, study PRJEB28245) | human gut metagenome | biome: gut microbiome; material: fecal sample | place: Denmark | collected 2008 | reverse complement strand
ATATACACCGTCCCAATGTGTGTGAAATTCCAGGTTTCAAGGACTTTGGCCTTTTCCACCATCCGGTCGTTGGCGGCATCCTTTTCGACACGCTGTTCGATGATGCGGGCTTCCTGACGCTTGCCTGCGTTAAGGGCTTCCTGCATGGTGCGGGTACGCAATTCCTGCATAGAGGTGACGTAGCGGCGACATTCATCCGTCCAACCCCGGATCATGCGGCTGCGCTGGACTGCGTCAATCACGCCGTTAATCCAGGCGCCTTCAATGCGGGCCACAATTCGGTCCAAAAGACCGGTGATGGTGATGAACTGCATGGCCTGCGGTGAGTGCACCGCGGGCTGATAAAGGCGCTTGTGGTCGTAGCCGGGGACCTATTTTGGACAGCAGTGAGAGACAATAGAAAATCCCCTCAAGCCAAAGCCAGAGGGGATTCCCGTGAGAGCCTAATTTCTCAGCCGAGTTGCGGCTTAAGCGCGCTTGGGCAGCAGCGGCGTCGTATCCTCAGCCCCCACCAAAGCAGCGGCCGTGAGGAAAATCATCTGCGGTCCGAGATGAATGTCGATGCGGTCGAAGTACTCCTTAAGTGTGTGGCTGTTGACCTGTTTGCCGCCCGCGGAAAGGCAGGTGGCGGGTACTCCCTGACTCACAGGGGCATTGGCGTCCGTTGAGGAGTAGCCGTAGTTTGTGAGTTCAATGCTCAAAAGCTTCTGTGCGGCGCGCGCGGTCTGCAGCACCGGGCAGTCGTCGGGCCTGACACCGGCCGGACGGTCGCCGATCTGGGTCTTCGTAACCTTAAGCATCTTTTCCGGATCGGTGATGTTCCAGATCGCGTTTTCTTCCGCGGCCCCTTCATCAAAGCACTTGAGAATTTCGGCCTCAAGCTTAAGAAGGTGGTCGTTATCGAGGCTGCGCATGTCGATGTCGACTTCGCAGTGTGCGGCGATGGTGTTCACCGTCGTGCCGCCCTTGATGGTGCCGATCGTGAACGTGGTCTTCGGGGTTTCAGGGACCTTGACGTGCGCAACCTTGGCGCCGGCGATGCACATTGCGTGAATGGCGCTCGGGACCTTGCCGAAGGCGGCGTATGAGTGGCCGGCAGGGCCGTCGATGCTCACGCGCCAGCGGTGAGAGCCGATGGCCCCTTTCAGAATACGGCCCACGTCGGTGTTGTCGATCGCGATAAAGCCGTCCACCTTGTGGTGGGCATTAAACCACTTGGAGCCGCGGGTGTCGCCGTTGCCTTCTTCGCCGACGGTACCCACAAACCACAGATCGCCCTCGGTTTCAATACCGGTTTCGTTAAAGCAGCGCAGAACCTGAAGAAGAGCACGCTGCCCCGAGCAGTTGTCGCCGATGCCGGGCGCGGTGTAGCGGTTGCCTTCCTGATGAACCGTCACGTCGGTTCCTGCGGGAAACACCGTATCCATGTGGGCGCCCAACGCAAGCGACGGGCCCTTTCCCTTACCCGGGCGGCGGCCCACGACGTTGCCGATCTCATCAATCGTGACGTCGGTTAAGCCGTAGAGCTTCATGCGCCGCGCAATTTCCTGCGCGCGCACGCCTTCTTCAAAGGTGGGAGCCGGAATTTCGCAGATTTCACACTGTTCCTTCATCGCCTTGTCGCTTTCTTCAAGCGCAGTGGCAATGCCGCGGGCAATCTTGGGGTTGGCTTTGAGAGCCTCAACCGCCGCGAGAATTTTTGTGTCCAGTGCGGGAATCGCTTCAGGCATGGATGTTCCTCCGATGTGGGTTACAACTAAGCAATCCCTCCATCATAACTGTTTCCCGGCACACAGACGCAGCGGCTTTGCGCTTATCGGACTTTTACCCGGCGCCTTAACATTCGGGCGGCATCAGAGGTCTTCGGCGCTGAAACACTGATAATGAAGTTCGTAGTGCTTTGTTTCGCTGAAGAAAAAACGCAGATTTAAGTTGCAGCGCCGTGAGGTTAATCCCGGATTTCTGCGGTTTGACTTCGGCAAAGAGAATCTTCTTTCCGAAGGTGTTGACGGCCACACTATCTATGTCGTTTTCGCCGATCTTATCCTACCAGGGGCCTATCTCGGTATATGGCCCGGTTTCGGCAAGTTTCGTGCGGGACCAGGTTGTAAGAACTCTGTGTCCGGTGTGCTCGGGCAGTGTTTTGAGAATCTGTTTTTCAAGGCGCTCCGTGGCTCCCTGTTCGATGAGTGCCTGATACGGATACAAAAACCGAAACCAGAAGGCAAGATGCGCGTCAGTGAGACGCCGGCGGTAGTCTGTTGCCTTTGATGCCCCCAAGGGACGCTCGCGCTCGATAAGCCGGAAGTGCTTCTCCAGCCGGAAAAGGTGCCCGTCAATCGAGTGCCCTCTGAAGTAAGACACGAGGCCGCTGCGCCGGCTTTTGCCTTCAGCAATGCGCTGCAGCAGCTCAAAGTAAACCTGACAGTCAGACTTAAAGGCCGTCTTTAGGAGCGTTTCGGCATCCCGCTGGAAATAGGACCGGGGAGTTGGGCGACGGGCCGGATCATTTGGCGGGCGGAGGTGCAGCCCGCCTCCGTCAGAACTTTGATGTACTGCGGGATGCCGCCTGTGACGGCAAAGAGCGGCAGAAGGTCGTCGGGCTTCCGGGTAGGGTAATGCTCGGTGAGGATCGTTTTAATGACGCCGGTCGAAAACGGGCGCAGGGTCAGTTCGCCGCAGGCGCGGGCACAGAGCGGAGAAAAGCGGCCGTCCGTCATGCTGCGCCCGGCACCGTCTGATACCGTGAGAACAAGCAGAAGTTGGGTGTCTTTGCGGTATTTGTCCCAGAGGACTGCGAGGTCAGTCACGAGCGCAGGTTCAACGGTTTCGGCGTTTTGAAACTCATCGAGAACCATCGTCATCGGTGTTTTGGCACTTTGTTTGAGCAGAAATTCGATCGTCCCGGCGATGGTTGCGGCAGGGGGGCGGAAAATTTTCCAGGCCCAATGTCGCAGCATTAAACCGCCAAAAAGCCTCAACGTTGGTTTTGGCTGTTTTTTCATCGCTGATATGGAAAAAAGGCAGGGCAGCGAGCTGTTCGTAAAGGCAGGCTTTGCGAGTGTTGTCCTTCCTATGCGGCGTCTGCCGGAGATGATGACCATGCGGCTTGCGTCGTCCTCAACCCGCGGGAAAACGCCCGGAGATCCGCCGGTTCTTTTGTGCGGTCGTAAAACCTGAAAGTCATTTTCGTTACGTTTATAAGCTTATGGGCAAAAACTTATGGCCGAAAAATTTTTGCGTTCCGGACTTTGACTGGCGATTCGATTCATGCGGAGCGTAAGAAAAACCGTGTTGCGCATTGTCGTTTCCTTTGGCGGCGGCACTCGCGCAAATAACCGGCAGCACGTCTGAAACCGTCAGAGAAACATGACAATACAGCAGGACGCGCCCTCGGGTATGGTTTCAGAAGAGGGCTCCCGTGTGAGGCTCCTCCTTAACAATTGTTTTCAGCTGAAAGCACCGTCTTTGCAACCGAAACTCCTATAGTAGAGGTACTTCGAAATTCTGTGAGGAGCAAACCATGGACACCCGCAGCGTCACCGCGAGCGTGATTTTGGCCGTCGGCATTGCCGGAGGCTTTGCGCTTTTAGGCAGCAACATCTCAAGCGGCATCGAAAGCTTCGTTAACCGCGACCGCATCGTGACCGTCAAGGGCCTCTCCGAGCGCCAGGTCAAGGCCGACCGCGTTATCTGGCCCGTGGGGTTTCGTGAGCTCGGCGACGACCTGCAGGACGTTTACGGCCGCATTGAAAAGCGCAAGGACCAGGTGGTGGCGTTTTTAAAAGAGGCGGGCTTAACGGACGCGGAAATCGAGGTGGCAAGTCCCCAGGTCACCGATGCACAGGCTGAGATGTACGCCAATCAGAAAAGCCGCTACCGCTACTCGATGACGCAGACGGTGACGGTATCAAGCGACAAGGTGGACCTTGTGCGCGACCTTCTGGTGCGCCAGAGCGACCTCATCAAAGCCGGCGTGACGCTTGTGGGTGACTACAGCTGGCGCACGAGCTTTCAGTTTACGGGGCTCAACACCGTCAAGCCCGCAATGATTGAAGAGGCGACGAAAAACGCCCGCGCCTCGGCCGAAAAGTTCGCGCAGGACTCCGGCAGCAGTCTCGGAAAAATCCGCCGCGCCAACCAGGGCCAGTTTTCCATCACCGACCGCGACAGCAATACGCCCTACATTAAGAGCGTGCGCGTTGTGACGACGGTGGAGTATTTCCTCAAGGATTAACGCCATGCGCTTTTTTACCGACGGAGAACTGTCTGCCGATCCCGATACGGTGTTGGAGGGCCTTACTTCAGGCGGCGAGGCCGTCATTGCCCGCAAAGGCCGGCGGCTCTGATACTGCCGCTCATAAACGGTGATCTCGAGCTCACGCTTGGCTGCGTTCGTACGGCAAAAGCAATGCTCGCATTTCAAAAGCTTCAGGAGCAGGCGGCCGAGGCCGGCATCACGCAGGCTGATGTTGATGCCGAGATCGCGGCCGTGCGGGCCAAAAAGAACCGCACCTGATTTACCGCCGCAAAATCCACCACACAAACCGCCGCAGCCAGTACATAAGGCGGGTAAAGACCGTGCGGTGGTCTTTACGCCACTGCCAGGGTGCAGTCGGGTTCTTTTCCTGCCAAAGCCCGAGCCCTTCGGTTTTTGCAAGTAGCGCGGCCCTTTTGTAAGCCGCCCGCTCTTTGGGGCTAAGCCTGTAAAAGTACTGATAGTACGGCCAGGCATAGCCCTGCCGGATCATCGTGAGGTTCATGTCCCGCTTATCGCACACAACGCGGCAGACGATGCGGCCGTAGATGTCGCGCGTCACTGCTTCGCCTTCAATTTTCTTGCCGAGAATGAGTTTTCGTAAGGCTTCGGTGGCTTGCGGCCCGTAAGGCTGTTCGGTTTCCGGTGCGGCTTTACTTCATGGTGGACACACAGAACCGGAAGGTGTTGATCGGGTACTGCGGTGAACACCTGAATGTGGCTTCAACGAATTAGGAGATGAAATGAGCAGGACTGGAGCAGAGGTTTATTGCGGGCACTACGGCATCGTTCAGAATGGCCTGCTGCTGGTTGGTAAATTTTACGGTGTCGTTTATTTTGGGTGTACGGTGTGCCACGGTGATTCCTTTCGCACCCTACGGGAGCGCTATTATCGCCTGGACACAAAAAACATTACATCCCCTACGTTGTTGCTTGAGCGCCAGGAATATTTATGTCTGATCTGCTAAAAATTCAAGAGGTTAATTTTGAAACGGCTTTGATAGAGCACTTGCAAGCTCTAGGATATGAGACCCTTCTTGGGTCGGATATCGATCGTCAAAGTGAGGATTTTCGAGATGTGTTCATATTTGATCGCTTGGAACGAGCGATTCGTCGGATCAACCCTGGCATTCCTTCTAAAGCGGTTGCTCATGTTATCCAGAAAATCAGTGAAGCCTCAGGCGGATTTGATCTTATAGAGCGCAATCAGGCGTTCATGCAGTTTTTGCAGCAGGGGGTACGCGTTTCGTTCTTTGATGGTAAAGAGCAACGCAACGAACTGTATAAGCTAATTGATTTCGACCATCCAGAAAGTAATGACTTTCTAGCCGTCAACCAATGGACGATTCACGAAATTGAAACGAAGCGGCCTGACCTTGTGCTCTTCATCAATGGGATGCCTCTCGTAGTCTTCGAACTGAAGTCGCCAAGTCGTGAAGAAACCGATACATCGGATGCCTATCTACAAATCCGGAACTACCTGCAGTCAATTCCCAGTTTCTTCGTGCCAAACGTCTTTTGCGTTTTAAGCGATCTCGCCGATACTCGTGTGGGCACGATTACTTCGCCAGAAACGCGTTTCGTGCAATGGAAGAGTTCTGACGGTTCATACGACAAGACTAAGTGGGCTGACTATCGAGTCATGCTCGATGGCATGTGCCAGAAGGATCGATTGATTGACATCATTCACAACTTCACTTGTTTTAACAATGGAGATCAGACCTTCAAAATCCTTGCCGGATACCATCAGTTTTTTGCTGTTAGAAAAGCCGTTGCCCGTGCTATAGAGGCAACCAAAACGAACGGGAAAATTGGTGTCTTTTGGCATACGCAGGGAAGTGGAAAGTCGTTATCGATGGTGTTTTTCGTACACCTTCTGCTTCAATACATCAAGACTGCCACCATCATTGTCATCACTGATAGAAACGATCTTGATGATCAGCTCTTTGGTCAGTTTTCTCGTTGTCGTCAATTCCTGATGCAGGAGCCACAAAAAGCGAACTCTCGTGCCGATCTGGTCAATCTGTTGCGGGGCAGGGAAACTCGCGGCATTTTCTTTACGACGATGCAAAAGTTTACTGAGGCAGGAGAGCCGTTCTCTAAACGTCATGACATTATTGTCATGGCCGACGAAGCTCATCGAAGTCAGTATGAAATTACTCTGCGGGAACGTAAAGACGGGAAGATAACGATGGGGTTGGCTGGCTTGGTTCGTGAGGCCCTGCCAAATGCTTCGTTCATTGGCTTTACGGGCACACCAATTTCCACAGCAGATAAGAACACGCAAGAAATCTTCGGTACTTATATTGACGTCTACGACATGACGCAAGCTGTTGAAGATGGTGCGACTTTGCCTGTCTATTACGAAAGCCGTGCCATGGTGCTGAAGCTCGACGAGAATGCTTTGGAAGAGCTTGATCAGTTATTTGCCGTAGCTGAAGATGAACAAATGAGGTGGCAGTAACTAAGACAAAGCGGAGTTTCGGAAGCCTCGATGCGGTACTCGGTACCCCAGAGACCATACAGTCTCTATGTAGTGACATCGTCCAGCATTACGAAAGTAATCGAGCTGAGCTACTTACAGGGAAGGCGATGATTGTGGCGTACAGCCGCAGTATTGCCATCAAGATGTACAGAGCCATCCTGAGCATGCGCCCAGGCTGGACGGATAAGATTGCTGTTGTCATGACCGGTAGCAACCAAGATCCGGAAGATTGGAAAGCTATTGTCGGCACAGATCAGACTCGAGCTCAAACTGGCAAAGACTTTAAGGATGACAAAAGTCCTTTGAAAATAGTCATTGTTGTGGATATGTGGTTGACTGGGTTTGACCTTCCCTCGTTGTCAACGATGTACGTCTTCAAGCCCATGCATGGACACAATCTAATGCAGGCCATCGCTCGCGTGAATCGCGTATACAAAGGCAAGGAAGGTGGGCTAATCGTGGACTATATCGGTATAGGCAATGCCTTAAGAACCGCAATGGCTGACTATACCGTTAGAGACCGGGGGAATTTTGGCAATATGAACGTTGCTGAGACGGCGTACCCCCAATTCCTTAACTATCTAAGCGTTCTTAAAGATCTGCTGAAAGATCATTACCCTCTTCCGGAGAAGCTGGCTCAGTATTCATCCAAACAAACCATGGATGCAATTCTTGATAGTGCGGACTGGATCATGGAACCTGTCCGTGAAAAGCAAAGGGATGATTTCGCGCGAGAAGCACTTTGCATGGACAAGGCGATGAGCCTATGTAAAAGCTTGGTGAAGAAAGAAGACCAGTATCTGGCTGCTTTCTTCAGAGCTGTTCGCAGCATCGTTGTGAAGAGATTGGGGCAGGGAGGTAGTGCACCCAAGATCTCTCTGGAAGAGCTAAATCGACGCGTTTCAGAGCTTATGCGTGAAAGTGTGCATAGTGAAGGAGTATTAAACCTCTTTGCGAATAATGAAATTGAAATCTCGCTCTTTGATGAAGCATTCTTGGAAGAGGTTCGACAGTTCAAGCATAAGAACCTGGCTGTAGATATGCTCAAACGGTTGCTGGAAGGACAGGTAAAGGCATATCAGAAGAAAAGTGTTGTTAAGGCCGAGCTCTTTTCGGAGATGCTTCAGAAAGCAATCAATGGATATCTGAATAGCCAAAAAACAAGCGCCGAAGTCATTGCAGAATTGATTGAAATGGCTAAGGAGATCATGAAAGAGCGTGATGAAGCGAAGGCTATGAACCTGTCCGATGAAGAAATGGCTTTCTATGACGCTATAACGCAACCAAAAGCAGTCAAGGACTTCTATGAAAATGACGAATTAGTGGCTTTGACTCGTGAGCTGGTAGGTACACTTCGCGCGAATCGTACGATTGACTGGCAACGAAAAGAGTCTGCACGTGCTCAAATGCGTCGCATGATCAAGCGTCTTTTGAAGCGGTATAAGTACCCGCCTGAAGATACGCCTGAGGCGACAGAGGTCATTATGAAGCAATGCGAACTTTGGACTGACAACACACTTTGATGGGTTAGAGAATGGCAAGAGCAAAGAAGAATGCAACCACGGACAACACTGCAACCGTAGGTTTTGAAGAGCATTTGTGGACCGCTGCAGATAAATTGCGTGGAAATATGGATGCATCAGAGTACAAGAGCGTCATTTTGGGCCTCATCTTTTTGAAGTATGTCTCGGATAAATTTGATGAACGCTATAACGAATTGGTGGACGAGGGAGAGGGCTTTGAAGAGGATAAAGATGAATACATCAGTGAAAACATCTTTTGGATTCCTGTAGACGCGCGTTGGGCAAAGATAGCAGAAGCCAGTGGAACTGAAAGTATTGGCTTGGCAATTGATAAAGCTATGCGGGCAATTGAAGATGAAAACAAGAAACTGAAAGGCATTCTCCCCAAAAATTTTGCGCGTCCCGAGCTAAATCAGTTGCGACTTGGCGAAATTGTTGACTTGTTCAGCAATATTTCCATGGCTGAGAAAGGAGACACGCGCGATATTCTTGGACGAGCTTATGAGTACTGCCTTTCTCACTTTGCCGCTAACGAAGGAAAGAATGCGGGGGAATTCTATACACCTGCATGTATCGTAAGAACGTTGGTAGAGATCCTTGAACCAACGAGAGGACGCGTCTATGACCCCTGTTGCGGTTCTGGTGGCATGTTTGTCCAATCAGCACGATTCATTGAAAGTCATGCCGGGAATCTTCAGGACATTTCCGTTTATGGTCAGGAATCTAATCCTACAACTTGGAAGATGGCTACGATGAATTTGGCCATTCGTGGGATTGATGCGAACTTAGGTTCCAAACCCGAAGACACCTTCGCTAATGATCTCTTCTCCACCTTGCGGTTCGACTACATCCTTGCAAATCCGCCTTTCAATCTAAAGGAATGGGGAGGCGAAAAGCTCAAAGACGACCCTCGTTGGGACTATGCCATTCCTCCTGAAGGGAATGCTAATTTTGCTTGGTTACAGCACATGATTCATCACCTTTCTGTAAAAGGCAAAATGGGGGTTGTGTTAGCAAATGGAGCTCTATCCTCAGAACAAAGTGGTGAAAATGTAATTCGTCAAAAAATTGTCGAAGATGATTTGGTCGATGGAATCGTAGCATTACCTTCACAATTGTTTTTTAATACTCCTATACCGGTTTCTTTATGGATTATTTCCAAAAATAAGGAGCAATCTAAAAAGACCTTATTTATTGATGCGCGCAACCTTGGAACAATGGTTACTAGAAAGCTGCGAGAACTCACAGAAGAGGATATTCGAAAGATTTCAACAACTTTCGACGCCTTCCATGCTGGAACTCTTAGTGACGAAAAAGGTTTCTGCTCTGTTGTTGATTTAGATGCGATCAAAGCACAGAATTACATCTTAACCCCGGGACGTTATGTCGGAGTTGAAGAAATAGAAGACGACGGTGAACCCTTTGATGAGAAGATGACTAGGTTGTCGACGGAATTGGAACAAATGTTCAAAGAGTCGGAGGCACTAAAGTCGGAAATTCTTCAAGCACTTGCTAAATATTTAAAGTAAATGGTGAGAGGCTAAATGAAAATTTCTGAATTTT
>ULJH01063238.1_pt1 | contig 9844 bp, 9 predicted proteins | sample 1950781 | NCBI WGS metagenome assembly ULJH01 (sample SAMEA4835462, study PRJEB28245) | human gut metagenome | biome: gut microbiome; material: fecal sample | place: Denmark | collected 2008 | reverse complement strand
TAGGCAGCCCCGCCGATATCGCCGGTCAAATCAAAAACATAGGCTTCTTTGGATTTCAGGCGGGAAAAATCAAACTGCCGGATACCGGCACAGTAGGTTTCCTCCGCCACATCAAACAACAGCTCCAGCGGGCGGTGTGGTGTGCCGTCTTCTTTTAAGGAAGTCAGTGCTTCGAGAATGGCGCAGACGCCGGAAAGGTCATCAGCGCCGAGCACGGTGCTGCCGCCTGCTGTAATGGTGCCGTCTTCGTGCAAAACGGCTTTTTTGCCCACGGCGGGGCTGACGGAGTCCATATGGGCAGAAAAAAGAAGGGGAGGAAGGGAATTGTCGCCTTCCACATACGCATAAAGATTGCCGCTGGTGCCGCCGATTTTGCTTCCGGTATCGTCCTCTTCGTAAGGAATTTGTAAATTTTCTAAAAAAATTTTTATTCTTTCGCACATTTTTTCTTCTCTGAGAGAAGGATTGTCAATGGAAACCAGTTCTGAAAAAAGTTCCCATACCCGCTTTTCCTGAATCATAAAAAATCTCCTTTTATATTGGCATGAGGTTAAAAACTCTTGATTTTCCTACAAAGTTAATAGGTTAAGTGTATTATAAAGAACCAAAATTCCGCCGTCAAGGCAATTTGCAACAATCGGTTATAGTGTTTTTAACAAGGGAGCTATAGGTTCAAACTATTACACGCCATATTTAGCGGATATTAGCGCAAAGAAAAAGGGTGTGATAGGATAAGGCATCGAAAGGAGAGAACGCAGGTGATTACATTACAGAATATCAGCAAAACTTTTATAGACGGAGGAAAGGAAGTTCAGGCAGTAAAGGATGTAAACCTTACCATCCATGACGGCGACATTTTCGGAATTATAGGATTTTCCGGCGCCGGCAAATCGACTCTGGTAAGATGCATCAATCTGCTGGAAAGACCTACCTCGGGAACGGTTACCGTGGATGATAAAGAAATAACCGCTTTGTCTGCAAAGGAATTACGAAAGGCAAGAAAGAAAATCGGCATGATTTTCCAGCATTTTAATCTGATGCCGTCCCGGACAATATTCGGCAATGTGGCATATCCCTTAAAGGGAAGCGGACTTTCCAAGCAGGAGATAGCCGACAAGGTCCACAATCTGTTGGATCTGGTGGGCATTTCGGAAAAGGAAAATGCGTATCCCAGCCAGTTGTCCGGCGGACAGAAGCAGAGAGTGGCAATTGCAAGAGCGCTGGCAAATGACCCGAAGATTTTACTTTGCGACGAAGCAACTTCCGCACTGGACCCCCAGACTACAAAGTCCATCCTGAAGCTGTTGCAGAAGGTCAATGAAACCCTCGGCATCACCATTGTGGTGATTACCCATGAGATGGACGTGGTAAAAGAAATCTGCAACCGGGTTGCGGTTATGGACCACGGCAATGTTGTGGAGGAGGGCGAGGTATTTTCTATTTTCGCTACTCCGCAGAACAAGGTCACCAGAGACTTCATCAAGACCACTTCCAATCTGCAGAAGATTGAGGAACTGGTGGAGGCGGGGTCACCCGTTGTGGCGCTGAAACCCGGCGAACTCATCGTGAGACTTTCTTACATAGAAAAGAATGCTTCCGAGCCACTGATCTCTGCGGTAACGGAAAAGTTCGGAATTATCTTAAATATTATATTCGCAGATGTGGAAATCGTACAGAATGCGCCGATTGGCGGTACGGTTGCCATAGTCAGCGGCGACAAGGACAAGGTGGAGCAGGCGCTCACCTACCTGAAGGAGAAAAATGTAGGAGTGGAGGTAATCAAAGATGGCAGAGCTGCTGAATAAAATCATTCCCAATGTTATGAACAAGCTTCCGGATTTTCTGGCAGCAATCAAGGATACCCTTGTAATGGTGGCCTGGTCAGGCAGCATTGCCTTTGTGCTGGGGCTCATATTAGGAATTATCATCGTAGTGACAAAGCCGGGCGGCATCCTTGAAAACAAAGTGCTGTACCAGATTTTGGACAAGCTGATTAACTTTTTCCGTTCCATCCCGTTTATCATCCTGCTGACATGGGTCATTCCTCTGTCAAGAGCCATCATGGGTACTGCCATCAACGTGCCCGGCGCCATTGTTCCCCTGATTATGGGTACGGTGCCTTTCTTCTCCAGACAGGTGGAAAGCGCACTGGCGGAAACGGATCCGGGACTCATTGAAGCAGCCCTGTCCATGGGCTCCGGTCCTCTGGAAATCATTTTCCGTGTGTACTTAAGGGAAAGTGTGGCAGCCATTGCCAGGGGCACCACCATTACCGCTATCAGCCTGGTAGGTCTTACCGCCATGGCAGGTGCGGTCGGATCCGGAGGTTTAGGTGATTTCGCCATCCGTTACGGTCACGACAGAAACATGACGGACGTTACCTGGGTAACCGTTATCGTAGTATTTATTTTAGTCAGCATCATTCAGGTTATTGGCAACATCGTGGTAAAGAAGAACCGTCATTGATTGACGGCAGAAGACGGAGTGCCGATTGTAGAGAGAAAGGGATAAAAATGGCATTACAGAACAGAAAAATCATTATCATAGGAGCGGGACATGTGGGCTCCCACGCAGGCTACGCACTGGTTTCCCAGGGACTTGCGGAAGAAATCGTATATATTGATGTAGATGTAAAGAAGGCAGAAGCACAGGCGCTTGACATTTTTGACTCCACCGTATATCTGCAGAAAAGAGCCATTGTAAGAGCGGGAGATTACAGCGATGCGAAGGATGCGGATTTGATGATTGTAGCGGCAGGACCGCTTCCCGATATGAGCAAGGGACAGACCCGTATGGACACCCTGCGCCAGACCATTGCCATTATCAAGGACGTAGCCGAGAACATCCGGAAATCCGGCTTCTTGGGCATTATCTTAAATATTTCCAATCCGGCGGATGTGGTAACCCATTATCTGCAGCATGTGCTTGACTGGGCGCCGGAAAGAATTTTATCCACCAGCACTACGCTTGACTCAGCCAGACTGCGCAGGGCAGTGGCACAGGCAACCGGCATCGACCAGAAATCCGTATACGGTTATGCACTCGGCGAACACGGCGAAAGCCAGATGGTTCCCTGGTCCACCGTAACCATTGCCGGCAAACCGTTAGTTAAGCTGATGGAAGAATACCCGGATACCTACGGAAAGCTTAATTTAGAGGAGCTCGCCGCGGCAGGCAAAGCCGGCGGCTGGATTATTTTAGGCGGAAAAGGCTCCACGGAATTCGGCATCGGCGCTTCTATTGCGGAAGTGGTAAGAGCTATTTTCGGTGATGAAAACCGCATTCTTCCCGTATCCGTGCTTTTAAACGGAGAATACGGACAAAAAGGTGTGTATGCCAGTGTTCCCACCCGCTTAAACAAAGACGGTGTGGCGGAAATCATCGAACTGGATTTGAACGAAAAAGAACAGGAACAGTTTGCGGCATCCTGCAGAACCATGGATGAAAATTACCACCTGGCGCTGACACTGTAAAAGCGCATCCTGCGTAAGATAAGAAGGTGTAAGAATGGATAAGGAAAAGCTTCTGAAAAAATTAAAAGAGATTATCCCGGATAAAAAACGCATTGTAGCGCATGACATCCCGGAGAAGTATTTAAGCGATACGTTGGGAAGGCTGAAGGGAGAAGCGGCAGCGCTTGTTTTTCCGCAGAGTACGGAAGAAGTCAGCAAAATCCTAAAATATGCGCATAAGCATGGCATCCCGGTGACACCGAGAGGAGCGGGCACCAATCTGGTTGGCTCCACGGTACCGGTGGACGGCGGCATTATTTTAGATTTTTCCCATATGGACAAGATATTGGAGCTGGACGAAAACACCATGACCATTACCGTGCAGCCGGGACTTCTTTTACAGGATTTGCAGAAATATGTGGAAGAAAGGGGACTGTTTTATCCTCCTGACCCGGGCGAAAAGGCGTCTTCCGTCGGCGGCAACATCAGCACTAACGCAGGCGGTATGCGTGCCGTAAAATACGGTGTTACCAGAGACTATGTGAGAGGGCTGGAAGTGGTAACGGCGGACGGCAGTGTTCTTACCGCGGGCGGCAAAAATGTGAAGGATGCCAGCGGACTTTCCTTAAAAAATCTTTATATCGGTTCCGAAGGCACACTGGCAGTGATTACCAAATGCATTCTGAAGCTTATCCCCAAACCGGAGACTTCTTTGAGCGTGCTTGTGCCTTATCCGGATTTGAAAACCGGCATCAGAAGCGTTCTTTCGGTACTGAGAGCCAATGCCAATCCGACGGCGGTTGAATTTATGGAGCGGAAAGTGGTAAAATTGGGAGAGGATTTCTTGGGTGTGAAATATCCTTATCCGGAAGCCGGATCCTATATTTTACTTACTTTTGACGGACATGCCACCGAGGTACGGGAGAATGCGGAACGCATCCGCAAGCTTGCGCTGGACGGCGGCGCACTGGCATACCTGCCCCTGACGGATACCGCACAGAATCCGTCAAATGTTATTCCGTCTGCAGCAGACATCTGGAAGGTCAGAGGCGCGTTGGTGAAGGCTGTGGAGGCTTTTTCTGAACAGGAGCCGGTGGACATCGTGGTGCCCATAGACAAAACAGCGGAATTTATTTCCTTTATCAACAAGCTGGATGAAGAGAGCGGCATGCAGATGGTAAGCTTCGGACATGCGGGAGACGGCAACGTGCATCTGTGTGTGGTCCGCGGTGACAGGGATTTGAAAACCTGGCACAAGGAGCTGAAAGCCAATATGGACAAGACATACCATAAGGCATACGAATTAGGCGGCATTACTTCCGGGGAACATGGCATCGGCATCAGCAAACGCCGGTACTTTTTACGGGAAACATCCGGAGAAAATCTGGAGGTTATGAACCGGATTAAGGATGCCCTCGACCCGAAGCATATTTTGAACGATAAAAAGTCTTACATACTGGAAAAGAAATAGGAGTGTTTACCATGCAGAAATTATCAGAACGTACCAAGGATTTTACGGACTCTGTTATCCGGCGGATGACGAGAGTATCCCTGCAATACGGGGCCGTCAATTTATCACAGGGTTTTCCCGATTTTGACCCGCCGAAGGAAATCCTCGACAGGCTGGCGGAGGTGTCCCATGAAAACTACCACCAGTATTCCATTACCTGGGGCGCCCAGAATTTCCGGGAAGCGCTGGCAGAAAAGCAGTCCCGTCTCATGGGCAGAACCATTGACCCCAACGGAGAAATCGTAGTAACCTGCGGCAGCACCGAAGCCATGATGGCAGCTATGATGACCGTCACAGACCCCGGCGACAAGGTGGTTATTTTTTCTCCTTTTTATGAAAACTATGGAGCGGATACCATTCTCTCCGGCGCACAGCCTATTTATGTGCCCCTGTATCCGCCTGCCTTCCATTTTAATCCGGATGAACTGGAAGCCGCTCTTAAGCAGCATCCCAAGGCGCTTATTCTCTGCAATCCGTCCAATCCCTGCGGCAAGGTATTTACTCTCGAGGAACTGACCTTCATAGCAGAGCTGGCAAAAAAATACGATACTTATGTCATCACGGATGAGGTTTACGAACACATTGTTTACGAGCCCAACAAGCATATTTATTTTGCATCCCTGCCCGGTATGTGGGAAAGAACCATTTCCTGCAGTTCCCTGTCCAAGACCTACTCCATCACCGGCTGGCGTCTGGGTTATATCATTGCTCCGCCCGAAATTATTGAGGTGGCAAAGAAGGTTCACGATTTCCTGACCGTGGGAGCAGCGGCGCCCTTGCAGGAAGCGGCAGTTACGGGACTTAAGTTTGGCGAGCAATATTACAAGGATTTACAGGAGAAATACACGAGCAAGCGCGATTTGTTCTTAAAGGGACTGGATGACATCGGCATTGCCCATACGGTACCGGAGGGTGCATATTATATTCTCCTCGATATCGGAGAATTCGGTTTTGCGTCGGATCTGGAATTCTGTGAAGTCCTGGCAAGAGATGTGGGAGTTGGCGCGGTGCCCGGTTCCAGCTTCTTTAAGGAACCTGTCAACAATTTAATCCGTCTGCATTTCGCCAAGAAAGACGAAACACTGAATGAAGCCCTAAACAGACTGGCGGATATCCGGAAGAAAATTCCGGTAAGAAAATAATAAAAAATGTTTCAAAGCCCTGTGGAAAACCTTCACAGGGCTTTTTTAAGGAATGGTTTGGGTATAAGCAATAAAAAACTCCTCCATCTGCTGAAAGACGGAAGAGTTTTTATTATGCGTATTTATAAAAGACTGCTTATAGTGGAAAACTCCATTGCCTATTCGTGCAAACATTTATTCATAATCAGCAATTTCATAAATGAGCTTTTCGGTGGATGCCCAGCCGAGACAGGGATCGGTAATGGATTTACCGTAAATGCCTTCGCCAACCTTCTGGCAGCCGTCCTCTATATAGCTTTCAATCATCAGACCCTTAACCAGGTTGTGAATATCTGCGCTTAACTTGCGGGAGTGCATAACCTCTTTGGCAATACGGATCTGCTGCTCGAATTTCTTGTTGGAGTTGGAGTGGTTCGTATCAATGACGCAGGCAGGATTTTTCAAATCTCTTTCCCCATACAGGCTAAGAAGAGTATTTAAGTCTTCATAGTGATAGTTGGGAAGATTCTGGCCGTGCTTGTTGGTGGCACCGCGCAGAACGGTATGAGTCAGGTCATTGCCGGAAGTCTTTACTTCGTAGCCACGGAAGATGAAAGAATGCGCATGCTGTGCGGCGTATACGGAGTTTAACATAACGGAAAGGTCGCCGCTGGTCGGGTTCTTCATACCGGCGGGAACATCAAAGCCGCTGCAGGCAAGTCTGTGCTGCTGGTCCTCTACGGAACGCGCTCCGATGGCCACATAGGAGAGCAGGTCGGAAACATAAGGCCAGTTTTCCGGATAAAGCATTTCATCCGCTGCAGTCAGACCGCTTTCTTCCATGGCATGAATCTGCATTTTTCTCATGGCAATCAGACCGGCTAAGAAGTCAGGTTTCTTTTCGGGGTCGGGCTGGGAAACAATGCCCTTGTAGCCTTCACCGGTGGTCCGGGGTTTATTGGTGTAGATTCTGGGAATAAGAATCAGTTTGTCTTTTACTTTTTCGTTTACCTTTGCCAGCCTCGTCACGTAGTCACAGACTGCAATTTCGTTGTCTGCGGAGCAGGGACCGATGATCAGGAGAAATTTATTGCTTTTTCCGGTAAAGACGTCGCGGATTTCCGCATCGCGCTGTTTCTTTAAGGCAATGAGCTCGGGAGATACCGGAAACTGTTCTTTAATTTCCTCAGGGGTTGGTAATTTACGGATAAATTCATACATGTCGAATACCTCTTCCTTTGTGTTTTTTTCGAGTGCATTATATACTAAATGCCGTTATCGTGCAAGAAAAACGCCGGAGAAGCATAAGAAAAATCAAACTTTTGGTCAGTTCCATTTCCGATACAACAGGAAGAGATAGAAAAAAGCGCTGAGAAGCTGGCTTAAAACCATGGATAAAATATAGCAGTCAATACCGAATGCGGGTATCAGGAAAAATACAAACAAAAGCCGCAGGGATAGGGAAAATACATTGACAAAAAAGACACTGACGGCTTTTCCCAGTCCGTGAAGGATGCCGGATAAAGTGGTGCACAGGTATAAAAAAGGACAGAGCAGACTCAAGGAACGTATGTAGCGGCCGGCAAGCTCACTGTGGAAAAGAAAACGACCTAAAAACGGCCCGGACAAAAAGAAAAACAAAGTACAGGCAGCGCCTAATAGAAGGCAGGATTGAATGGTTTTTAAGGTAGTATTTTTAACTGCATCCGTATTACCTTTGGCATCGGCCTCCGAAACCATGGGAAGAAGCAGAAGGGACATGGAGCCGGTCAGCGCATTCGGGAAAAACAAAAGTGGTAGCGCCATACCGGTAAGCACTCCGTAGACACTTAACGCCGTCACGGAGTCATAGCCGTACCGGCAGAGACGGGAAGGAATGGCAACTGCCTCCACACTCTGCAAAAGGTTTACCACAATGCGGCTGACGGTAAGCGGAAAAGCCAGTACCAGCAGATTCTTGACGGCATGAAAACGGGAGATGCCAAACGCACCTGCGTTTGAACACGGCAGAGAGGACTTCCCGGCACCGGCTTCCTCCCGGTAAAACCGGAAATAGATGGCAAGCAGGGAAATTAACATGGCGGCGCATTCGCCCACCACAAGACCCACAACAGCAGCGTTGATATGAGGAACCGTATGAGACCGGCGGGCAAGAAAATCCGCTGCCAGAACACAAAAAAAGCGCATGAACTGTTCAATTATCTGTGTGGAGGAAGGAAGCATGGTTTTCTTGATACCGTAATAATAGCCGTTAATACAGGAATGTACGGCACCGGCAGGGATGGACAGGGCGATGATACGCAGCATGGAAGCCGTCCTTGCCTCTAAAAGAAAATGTACGGCGACAAAATCCGAAAACATCAGCAGAAGAAGCATGCAGGGAACGGAGAGAAGCAGGGAAAGAAACAAACCGGTAAAAAGATAGCGGTAGCTGTCCTTGCAGTTTCCCTTTGCCACACTTGCCGCCACATATTTGGAAATGGCAGTCTGTATGCCTGCGGCGCACAGAGAAAAAGAAAGGGCAAGTACCGGGCTTAAAAGCTGGTAAATGCCCATGCCCTCCTCGCCAAACAGACGAGAAAGATAAATACGGTAAAAGAAGCCGATGACACGGCTTAAAAGTCCTGTCAACGTGAGAATGAGAGTGCCTTTGATAAAAGTCCGGTTTCTGCAAAAAAGCATGGGGTCACCTTACTTTTTTCCATATTATATTCCGGACACACAAAGAAAATGACAATTACAATTTCATGTAAACCGGCTGGTGCTTTTCGTAGATGCAGTAGTATTTGAAACCGCAGTCCGTTAAAATTTCCGAGGCAAGGGAAAAATCGGATGCCACATCAGAAGCCTTGTGGGCATCGGAGCCGACGGTAATCAGACTGCCACCCAGTTCGTGATAACGTGCAAGCAGCTCCCGGCAGGGACTTACGTCCTTAGTGCCGCTCCGCAGACTTCCGGTGTTAAGCTCCAGCCCTTTTTCCTTTTTTAAAAGAACGGAGAGTATTTCGTCCAGGATATCCTTGTATTTATCATAGGAATAATTCCGGTCCTTTTCCTTGCCGTAACGGACGCAGTAGTCTAAGTGCCCGGCAACATCAAAAAAATCAAATGTTCTTAAATTCTCAAGCTCCGCCAGGAAATATTCCCGGAAGGCTTCTTCCTCACTGCGGCCTTCAAAAAAATCGGGATAGTAGGGGTCACGACCGTTCGCCAGGTGGGTGGAACCGATGATAAAATCGTATTCGTGCGTGCCGGCAAAGGTATTCAGCTCCTTGATGAAACGGGGGTCCAGCCCGATTTCCACGCCGAGCCGGACACTAAGCCTGCCGTCGTATTTAAAACGTGTTCTGAGAAAATCGTAAATATAAGAATCTGCATTCAGAAGAAAGGTTCCTTCGGGAGTGTCCTCCGTGACAGGATACCCCATATCCATATGCTCCGTGAAAGTGATGTGGGCAAGTCCTCTCTTCAGAGCGGCTTCCGCGATGTTTTCCATGGGCTCCGTACTGTCTCCGGAAAAGGAAGAGTGCAGATGCTGATCAGCTAAAATTGACATAAATTTCATTCCTTCCTGTACTTTTACAGGTATTGTATCAGAAAAAATAAAAAAATTCCATTTTTATCTTGAATTATGGAAAGGAATTAGGTAAAATAGCCTTGTTGATAAAGTTTTGACAATCATAAACTGATTGCAATAAAGAAAGATATTCAGGAGGAAACTAAAATGTCAGTAAGAGTAGCAATTAATGGTTTCGGCCGTA
>ULJH01053793.1_pt1 | contig 9846 bp, 9 predicted proteins | sample 1950781 | NCBI WGS metagenome assembly ULJH01 (sample SAMEA4835462, study PRJEB28245) | human gut metagenome | biome: gut microbiome; material: fecal sample | place: Denmark | collected 2008 | reverse complement strand
ATTTGCGACTGCACTTACAGTGTACTACTCCAATGTCACGTTCAGAAGAATAGTCGACCTCACGTGGTACATTTTTTCCTCTCTCAGATTTTTTTCAACAAAGAAACGAACTACGTTTTTGGGAATGAATACGACGGAATAAACCTCTCACTATAAAACACATCAAATACGGGAGTTTCAGTGTCTCCGGAAATGTATTCATTTCGCTTTCCTTCAGAGAGCACTTTGTCTCTAATCTTCTCAAACAACCGAATCGTTTCGGATGTTTGAAAAGAGAATCCTTTTGCAAACTCTATAAAATTTGCGCCATATGGTGTCCTTCTTTTTTGCGTACCAAAATAGGTATCCCGCGTTTTTTGACGATATTTCCCAATTGTTCTGCTTTGTAGCCCACTGAAACGATCGTGGAATCTACGATGGTTCCTTTTTTCAAAAGTAAGCTGCATTCCATCAGCAGGATAATAACCTAAGAAAACAGCCTTTCCTGCAAACCATTCTTGACCAGCAGATTCCGAAACAGACCCAAGGTGTCTCTATCCGACACTTGATTGTTGGAGTCCACTTTTCAGCATTTTTGTTCAGATATTTTTTGTGTGGTGTTGCCTTAAAACAGTTTTATGATTGTTAGAGTTGCCAAAATCGATCTATGATATTTATCTAATTTAGCAAGAAATATCCTCTTGACTTCTCATATCCCCTTCAGCTATAATTTGTATAGCTGATTTAGTTAACTATATAAACTAAATTCGATAAATTTTAATATTGTTTTTTTCGTTATGGTTCTTTATAATATAGATTATGATCAGTGATTTGTAGGTAAAGGAGATAACGATTATGGATTCTGCGCTGAACAAAGTGATTAGTCCGGTTAAAAGTCCCAAGGCATATTTGCTGATTGTCGAAAAAATTGTGGGGTTGGTTGCCCGCGGAGAATTGAAATACGGCGAGCAGCTTTATACAGAAAATGACCTCGTGGCAACTTTAAACGTAAGCCGCCCTACCTTACGGGAGGCGCTGCGGGTATTAGAGTTTTTAGGTGTTGTTTCAGTCAGCACACGAAAAGGCATTAGCGTCAACAATCCGCAAGACTCCGATTATTATCGTTCTCTTCTCTACATTATGATGTTTGAGAAGACGACAAACTTTGAGGTATTCCAGCTGCGACGCGCCATTCAAGTCGAATTGGTTTCCATTGCCGCAAAGGAAGCCTCTGACGAAGAATTAGCTGTTCTTGTCGCCCTTGTGGAAAAAATGGAGCAACAAATAAACGCAGATTACATTTCCTTTGAGAAATTGGATTATGATTTCCACATGCAGATAGTTATCTGCGCACATAACAATCTCTGCTTGAAATTGATGCAGACCATGAGTGCGGTGATTCATAAGCAAATGCAGGAACGACTGCGTCGAATGCCGTTATCGGATCGAGGTCGGTCTCTGGACTACCACAAAAAAATTTGTGCATCGTTGTTATCGCGCGACCCCGTTAATTCAAAAAGGCTGATGGAAGAGCATATGGAAAATGTCTACCACAACCTTGGGGATACGCCGATCCAATTCAATTTCAACGAGATGCTTTTTTAAGTTTACTTCTTTATTCCGTTTTTATCGTTTTTGATTTTCTGTAGATAGAAGATCTGCTCGAGTGATTTTGCGCGCGGGCTGGTTGCGTTGTTTATATAATCAGCGGTAAGAAATGGTGTGTATTTGAAGCGACACACTTATCGTGTGTCGCTTTTTTTACAAGATAGGAGACATATATGAGTAAGAAGAAAATGCTTATCATGAATCCCGCAGATAATGTTGGCGTTGTTTTGGAGGATGTCAGCAAGGGCGATTTATGTTACTGCAACAACAGTGTTTGGGTTGCGAACGAAGATATTCCATTCGGGCACAAACTTGCCCTCAAGGATATTCCGCGGGACACGGATATCTTTAAATACGGGCATAAGATCGGTTACGCCACGCAGAACATTAGCGAGGGGCAATGGATTCATGTGCACAATATTGAGAGTGAGAGAGGCAGATGACAGCAATGACTTTTTATGGTTACCGCAGGCCGGATGGTCAGGTGGGCGTTCGTAATTATATTGGAATCATTCCCTCTGTTTTTTGTGCGGGACGAGTTGCGGAGATGATTGCCCGTCAGGTCCCGAACACGGTTTATCTGCCGCATCCGGTGGGGTGCAGTCAGGTCGGTGAGGATCTGGAAATTACAGCACGCACACTTATTGCGATGGGAAATCATCCTAACCTTGCAGGAGTTCTCGTGGTCGGACTCGGGTGTGAGCGATTTACTGTGGCGGAATTTGTCGCGGGGCTCCAAAAGAGCAAGAAGCCCGTTGAGAAGGTCATCATTCAGGAAGAGGGCGACTCTGTTCGCGCTATTGAAAAAGGAGTTTCCCTTGCAAAGAAAATGGTGGCAGATGCCTCCGCGCTTGTTCGTGAGGAAATTGATACCTCTGAGCTTTGCGTGGGCGTAAAGTGCGGCGGTACAGATGCAACATCCGGTATTGCTGCCAACCCTGCCGTGGGTGCCATGAGCGATCTGGTCATTGACCATGGCGGGACGGTTATGTTTTCCGAAGTTACGGAACTTCTCGGCGCGGAAAAAGTGCTTGCGGAAAGAGCGGAAAACAATCAGGTTGCAAGAGATATTTTGGATACCATCGACCGAATGGAGTGCAAACTGCGTACGGCCAGCACGGATCCCAGATTTAAAAATCGAAGCGCGCTGATTTCTACTGGTAATTTTGACGGCGGGGTATCGACCGTTGCGGAAAAAGCGCTTGGAAATATTTACAAATCCGGCACCCGCACAATTAACGGTGTTTTAGACTATTGCGGAAAGCCTGGCAAGAAGGGCCTGTTCCTGATGGATTCGCCCGGACATGACGGTGAAGTTGTCACGGGAATGATCGGCGGCGGCGCACAGGTGATTGTTTTTACATCCGGACGCGGTACTCCGACAGGCTTTCCGTTTGTTCCTGTAATCAAGGTTACCGGCAACAGCCGCACCTTTGCAAAAATGAAGGAAAACATCGATTACAATGCCGGAAGAATCATTGACGGCGAAAAGGATATTCCTTCTGCGGGACAGAATCTTTTTGATATGCTCATCGAAACTGCAAACGGCAAAATGACCAAGGCGGAAACGCTCGGTCACGCAGAACTGTTTTGCATCACTCGCAAATAAGGGAGTGCGCTATGGATTTTATTGAGAATGCACTGTCCGAAGTGCCCTTTCCGCGGATCGTAAAAGTCCGTCAGCATTTCAATCACCCTGTAGTTGACGATGCCGCTGAGGTAGTGCGTGGGGGAGTAGCACATCTTTCTGGTTATCTTTCCATTAAGCCGGGGCAGAGGATTGCGATTACAGGCAGCAGCCGCGGAACCGACAGAATGGTAGAGGTATTGCGCACATTGGTCGAAATGGTCAAGGAACGCGGTGCGCACCCATTCATTATTCCGGCTATGGGAAGTCATGGCGGTGCAACAGCAGAGGGGCAGCGCAACATGCTCATGGAACTGGGCATCACCGAGGAAAACGTTGGGGCACCGATCTATGCTTCCATGGATGTGGTGCTGATTGATCACATCAGCGACGGGCGTCCTGTGTTTGTCGACAAGTATGCGCATGAAGCTGATGGAATCATTGTTGTCAATCGTGTCAAAAATCACACAGGCTTTCGTGCGGACTATGAAAGTGGCCTGATGAAAATGATGACAATCGGCCTAGGAAAGCATCGCGGCGCTCGCTATTACCACAGCACGGGTTTCCCTCGCATGGGAAAAACCATTGCAGAAGTTGGGAAGACAGTCCTTCGTGATGAGAAGATCCTTTTTGGAGTGGGGCTGATTGAAAACGGACACGGAATCTTGGGCAATATCTTTTGCCTTGAGCCCGAGGAAATTCCTGTTGTTGAAAAAGATATGCTTAAGCTTGCTCACTCTTATTTGCCGCGGCCGTTTTTTGACCGTTCCGATGTCCTCGTTGTTCAGGAGCTGGGTAAGGATATCAGCGGAACGGGAATGGATTCAAACGTGATTGGGCGGTACAACAACGATTCTGTTCAGACACCGGAAATTTGTTACACACGAATTGTAGCGCTTGACTTGACAGATCATACCGAGGGGAACGGAAACGGCATTGGCTTTGCTGATTATATTTCTGATCGGCTTTACCAGAAGCTAGATCTGAAAAAAATGTACCCAAATGTTATTACATCGTCCCATCCTATGACTGCAAGAATTCCCGTTATCATACCTACCGATCGGCTGACGATTGCTGCTGGTTTGCGCACCTGTCTGGTTGAGGAGGGAAAGCAACCGAAAATCGGCTTTATCAAAAACACAAAAAACCTCGATGTTGTCTATGTCTCGGAAAATATGCTTGATGAGGCCCGTTCCTGCTCCCATGTCACAATAGAAAGCCAACCGTTTCAGATTCCATTCAGTGAAAACGGATCCTTATCTCTTTCCTTTCAATAGATCAATAGATGACTGCCTTATGGAGGGCAGACTTTGCCCTAAGGCAACACCGCGCAAATGAGCTTTTGAGTGCAAAAAGACATCCCGACCATGAAAAATAATCGGGATGACCCTCCAAAATGTCCGAATGTGTGCACTGATTTAAGCTGCCAGGCAGGGTCTGTCAGCCAGAATCAGATTCGCAAGTGCGAACAGGATATTCAGTTTTGCGGTCTGTTTTTGCAAACCTCGGTATCGTGTTTTTCGGAAATGCAGCTGCTGCTTTACAACAGCAAAGACATGTTCCACTTTGGCTCGTACGGAAGATTTCTCGCGCTCCCTGCGCTTGATCTGTGCTCTGGATCGATTGGAGTTGTGCTTGCTCTAAGATGGACGACGATTGATTTTGTAACAAATGCGTTTGCCGGATTTGTTTGTAGTTATCGCTTCAGGACGCTTTTCGGCTCCGAGATAACCGCTGTCTCCGTAGACAACCTGCTCCTCTCCGGTCAGAAGTTTTGCCGTCATACAGACATCGTGTTTATTGGCGGATGTAACTTCCAGTGCGTGCACAATCCCGGTTTCATGGTCAACTCCCACATGGACCTTGTATCCGAAGTGCCATGTGTTGCCCTTTTTAGCAGAATGCGCCTCCGGGTCACGCTTCTTATCCTTGTTTTTAGTGGAAGATGGAGCTTCGATGAAGGTTGAGTCCACAATCGTACCCTTCTTGAGAATCAGTCCACGCTTTGTAAGAAGCTCGACGACCTGCGCGAAGAGTTTTTCCTGAAGCCCATTCTTTATCAGCAGATTGCGGAATCGCCCCAGCGTATCTCCGTCTGGCACCTGATTGCTGGACTCAACGCCGCAGAAGTCTGAAAAGGCGCGGCTGTCAATTACTTCGGCAACAGTCGCCATATCAGAAAGATTGCACAGATTCTGAATCATATAGATTCGGAGCATTCGTTCCAGATCGTAGGGCTTGTTGCCGCGTTCTCCTTTGTAATAACACGGACGTATAAGTGCCAGCCACTCTCCCCACGGAATGATGCGGTCAATCCGCTTGAGAAATTCTTTTTTCTTCGTCCGCACCTGTGCAGGCTCATCGCTTAGAGCGGACAGACTCATTTGCTTATCCATGTGGATAGTATATCATATTTTGGCTTGTTTTGCATTATGCGGTATTGCCCTAATTATATAGGAAAAAGGTGCTGCGCTGATTTTCAGAACAGGGTCATTTTCGCTGATAAAACGAGAAAAGCAGGAAAACGGGTCTTATGCAAGTCGGTTATTTCCGCAGATTTGAAAGATCGTTATCATTAGTTAGCACAGGAAAGGACAGTGGAACGATGGCCACACGAAAAAAGCAAGCGGAGATCAGCATTTTCTGAAGGCCAGACTGGACGGTAAACAAGCCGCTCAATACATTCCAATCGGTCGGGGCAACGCTGTGCGGTGTGTCGATGGATAGGGACGGAATTGAGCCGTGGCTGATACGTAAGTCGCACCTCGCTCAAGCGTTTGTGCACAATCGAGGAGATCGATGAGTTAGTTGCGTTCCTCGCTACCGAGGATTCCCGCTATATTACCGGTGCCAAAATTGTGATTGTCGGCGGCAGTACGCTGCTGGAGACCTTTGACATCTTACATGCATAATCTCGGTATGTGCCCCACCGGAAATAAATGCATTTCTGGCGCCGGGCGAAGTTTACTTCGTAAAATACTCCTTTGTTTTCATTGGAGTGTTTATAATTGTAATTTACTAAAAAGGAAGGATGAAAACACAATGAAAAACGCAAAAAAATTCTTGGCACTTGCCCTTGTGCTCATCAGCATTTTTGCTATGAGCGGCTGCGGCTCTCAGACTGAGGAACAAAACCCCGAAACCATGGAACCTGTCGTGTGGAAGATTGAATCTGCCTACGGAACCGGCGACCAGTGCATGGACATTCAGCTTCCGATGCTTAAGAAAGTAATCGAAGAAACCACAAATGGTCTTGTTACGGTTGAAATGTACGAACCGGACACGATTTGCGCTCCGGCAGACATCCCAATGGCAGTTATTAACGGTACTCTTCAGGGTGCCATTTCCTCCCCGAACGACACCTGCGCGATCGTAGAAGCCGCTTATTGTGAGACCACGCCCCCGTTTTTCTTTACAAGCAAGGATCAGCAGTATGACTGTCTCTACAATGCCGGTTGGGTAGACTTCCTGCGTGATTCCTATTATGAAAAGGGTATCATTTACGGCGGGTTTGCTCCTCAGGGCGACCAGGCATTCTTGTCTACTTTCTCCATGCTTAGCCTTGACGACCTGAAAGGTCACATTGTTCGCGCACTTGCCTCCCAGACCGACTTCATGAAGGCCTGCGGCGCTGCCCCTGTCACCATGTCCGGTGGCGATATCTACATGGGGTTCCAGCTCGGTACGATTGAAGGCGCCCTCTACGGTATGTGTGATATGTACGGAATGGGTTGGTACGAGGTCATCTCTCATTGTGTCCCGTGCGTGAACGCGGGTTCTCCGTGCAACTTTATTTTCAATAAGGCTGCTTGGGAGGCTCTGCCAGAGCAGATGCAGGCAGACCTCTATCAAGCGATTCAGGACATGTACTACGATTTGTATGCCGAGTCTGAGAAGCTCCAGCAGGTTGCGCTGGATGCCTGTGCGGAATATGGTGTCGTTGTTCAGGATGTTCCTGATGCAGAAGTTGCCAGATTCACTGAAATCGGTATGGAACTGATGGAAGGCTGGAAAGAAAAGTATCCTGAAGCAGCCAAGGGTTTTGACATTATCCTTGACTGGGAAGAGGCACATCTTGCTGAGATTGCTGCAAAGTAATATTTCGTTATGTTTCCTGAAAAATCTGAATTTTGCAATTAATTTTACTAAGAATTCTTCTAATCAGCCAAAACACCTGTAATTGCAAGGCTTCTGAAGAATGTAATGTTTGCATTCGCTCCGTGATGAGCAGGAGAAATACTTTTCTATAATGAAGGGCATTCTTGGTGCAGACAGGCAGCGAAACTCCTCTGAACTTGGTAAGGAAGGCCGCCTTTTTGTGCTGTTCGTAGCACAGATCATGGGTTGTTACCTAGCCAATGTTCGGAAAGAAAAACTGAGTGACAAATACCATTCCATTCAGGATATTCTAAACGAAATGCGGCCAATTCGATTCATAGAGCATCCCGGAACCAAGCCCTTCATCACTCCCTTCATTGGAAAACAAATTGAAATCTGTGATGCATTTGGCTTCGATATTCCTGATGGTTGCTCCCCCGAATATGCAGTCCGCAGGACAAACAAAGGAAAGCCAGGGCGCCCACGTAAGAACAGGTTGGTCATCAAGGATTCTTAGTATAAAAATTGCAAAACTCAGATGAAAAAGTAAACCAACTTAACAACCGGGTGCCCCGCGAAAGCGAGGCACCCGACCAAAATCCTCAAAGGAGGTAAAAATGAAAAAAATATGTCAAGCCGTGGTGAACGGTATAGACTGGCTGAATCACCTCATTGGCGAATTGGGAAAATGGATCTTGATCGTGATGGTATTTTCCCTGATGTTTGAGGTAGTTGCCAGATATTTCTTCAAATCCCCGACCATTTGGGTAACGGATGTATGCGAGCAATGCATGGTCCTACTCGGATCGATTGGCGGAGCCTATTCTTATCTGTACGATCAATTTGTCCGTGTAGATCTTTTTTACGAAAAACTGAGTTTGAAAAATCGTGCGCTAATGGACATCATCACATTTTCTATCTTTGCACTTTTTATGTATATGACTGTCACGACCAATGTTGTGGCACTTCAGTCCGCGATTTCAATGAAGGCATCCAGCCCTACGGTCTTACGCATCCCGTATAGCTGGGGTCGTGCGGCTGTTTTGATTGGTTGTGTTTTGCTTGCACTGCAAGGCATATCTATTCTGATAAAGAATATTTATGTTTTGATTCATAACGAGCCTTACCCCGCAAAATTTAAATAAAACAGGAGGAGTATGATGGACTTTAATTTAGTCGCAATTGCACTTTTGATTGTAGTCATGATGCTCTTCATGACTTCCGGTATGCCGGTCCCGTTTTCTCTGGGCGGCATTGCGATCCTAGCAATCCTGATTTTTTGGGATCCAAGCGGGTTTATTTCTGTCAGCAACAGCATTTGGTCAACATTCCTTGGAGACAACTATGTTGCGATTCCGATGTTTCTGCTTATGGCGAACATTTTAGAAAAAACAGGCATAGCGGACGATCTGTATGACATGCTTTATAAATGGATGGGCGGCCTGCGTGGCGGTCTTGCAATGGCAACTGTCATCATCTGTGCGATTTTCGGCGCAATGTGCGGCGGCAGCGGTGCTGCAACGGTCACCATGGGCCTAATTGCGTTGCCCTCTATGCGTTCCCGCGGCTATGATGAGAAAATTGCAATGGGCGTTATTCTTGCTGGCGGTGTGCTCGGCATCATCATCCCGCCCAGCATTCCTATGGTTATTCTCAGTCAGTACAGCAAGAGCGTTTCGGTGGGCAAGCTGTTCTTTGCCGGCGTTATTCCGGGGCTGCTCTGCGCACTTATCTATTGCATTTATATTTTTGTTCGCTGTATCATTAACCCTTCACTCTGCCCGGCCATCCCAAAGGAGGAGCTCCCATCCTGGAAGGAAAAGATAGAGAGTCTCAGGAGTGTTATTGCTCCTGCCCTTCTGATTCTTGCTGTTCTCGGCTCAATTTACGGAGGTCTTGCCACCCCAGTCGAAGCAGCAGGCCTCGGCGCAGGCTGTTCGATTATCATCGCCTTCTTCCGCCGCAAGCTGAGCCTCGACATCCTGCGGGAAGCTCTGCGTAAGACACTCAAGCTGATTGGCATGATTCTCTGGATTCTTGCGGCCGCTGCCATGCTGAACACCGTTTTGAACGTAATGGGTGCAAATAAGATTCTGCAGGCTGCGGCAGCAAAGCTACCCGGCGGTACAATGGTCGTTATGATTCTTATGATGGTTCTGAACTTCTTGCTCGGCGCCTTGATGGATGACTATGCAGTGATCACGCTGACAGCACCAATCTATCTGCCGCTTATTGAAGCACTCGGTGTGAATCCCTTATGGTTCTGCATGATTTTCATGCTGAACCTTCAAATGGCTTATCTTACGCCGCCCTACGGATTCAACCTCTTCTTCCTCAAGTCGATCGTTCCCAAAGACGTTCCCGTCACGCGCATTTACAAGGCTGCGGTTCCGTTTATCATTCTGCAGATCGTTGCCCTGATCATCTGCTGGATCTTCCCGCCGCTGATCACATGGCTGCCCAGTAAGCTAATTTAAGGAGGAATTTTTATGGGTGTCAATTATCCGTATATTCCCAACAGCAATGAAAGCGTG
>ULJH01072555.1_pt1 | contig 9865 bp, 5 predicted proteins | sample 1950781 | NCBI WGS metagenome assembly ULJH01 (sample SAMEA4835462, study PRJEB28245) | human gut metagenome | biome: gut microbiome; material: fecal sample | place: Denmark | collected 2008 | reverse complement strand
TCTTCGACCCTCTGGACTCCCTTTTTCGCGATTCAGTTGGTGACGACTTCATACTTTACCCGCGTGTTTATTTTGGGGAACGGTGCATCCTCTTGCGCAGCTTCTTCCGAAACGTTTCGCGGTCGAACAGCAGGAAGCCAATCGTCCGCTTGACCAGCCCGGTCTGCTCCGGGATGAAGCCAATCATGCGGCTCGGCGCGTCCGCCGCGCCCATCTCGTGCGCCGCAAGCGCCGCTTCCGCCGACTGGTCGCGCACCAGCGTCCGCAAATCCAGCGCGTTCTCCCCCGCGAACACCATGTCCTCGAACGGGATGTTCCGCAGCAGCTCCGCGTCCGCTTCGGGCAGCTGCCGCAGCGCCCCCTCGAAGGGCAGCGACATTGCCAGCTGCACGCCGGGATTGTCAAGCGACTGCATCACGCCCGTTCCGGCGAAGGTGTCGCGGAAGTCGCGCACGAATTGCAGCGCGTGATGCTGGACGCAGGTCGACAGGAAATGTGCGGCTTCGTTGCGCCCCTCCTGCGCGTACACCGGGACGACACGCGCATTCTGCCGCTCGAAGCCCACGCAGGGCGCTTCGTCGGAGGACAGCAGGAACTCGCGGAACGCGCCGGACATGGCGGGCGGCATCGGATAGAAGCAGTGTACGGGGAAATCGTAGGCGGCGGACAAGCGCTCGCTGTTCCGCCCGTCCGCATGAACGTAGTAGACCGGAACCGCGCGCTGCGTCAGCTGGCAAATCGCCGCCTGCAAGCGCCCGCTGTACCCCATATCAAAGCACGCCGCGCCTTCCGGCAGCTTTTCCTCATAATACGCCCGCGCCGCGCTGTATGCCGCCTGATGACGGCAGCCGTCGTAGAGTTTGTCGCGGAAGAAGCGCAGAAACGATTCCCAGCGCGTTTTCTCCTGAAACGGCGATTGCCACGGGAAACCCGCCGCCTCCGCCTGATGCCGCAGTTCGCTTTCCGGCGCGTCAAGTGTGCAGAAGGACAGCAGCTTCAGCGCCTTTTCGGGCGTGTAGACCGTCCAGCGCACCGGCAGCGCCGCCCAGTCGGTCGGATTCGCCATCAGCGCAGGCAGCAAGCACCGCCGCGACGCGGGAATATAGTCCGTTTCGACAGTATCCGCGTCCGTGCGCAGCAGCTCGACTGCCTGCCGCAGCAGCGCGCCATCCCGCGCGAGGAACACCAGCCGCTTTACGCCATCCGCCCGACAGCGGCACAGCAGCCACTTTGCCAGCGCCAGCAGGTGTGTGCCGACGGCGTAGTACCCCAGTCGCGACGGATATGCCGCAAACGCGGAATCCGCCGTCGCGGGGGCATAGCCGTCGTCAAAGAAGCGGTTTGCCGCCAGCCCTTGCGCGCACCTGAGCGCCAGCGGCTGCATCGCGTCCGCCGTCGTGAAGCCCGCCAGACACCCGTGTCCCAGATTCGCCATCTGCGTGCAGTCCACATCCATGAAAACGTCCGCCGGGCGCGGCAGCAGCAGGGCGTGCAAACCCGCTTTTTTCGCGGCTTCCACGTCGATTTTCGCATTGTCGCCGATGTGCAGCACATCTTCCGGCTTCACGCCCAGTTGCGCCGTCAGCTTGCGATAGAGCGCGCCGTTCCATTTCAGCGCGTTCTGCTCATTCGAGAGGAAGAAGCCGTCCCAGCCGCGGACGCCGCATTTTCCCAGCATCCGCCGAATCGTGTCCGCGTCAAGGTACATGTCCGACGTCAGCACGACGCGCTTTCCCGCCGCTTTCGCCAAATGAAACAGCTGCACGCCGGTTTTGCGCGGGCGGCAGAAATGTATCTCCGCCTCCCGCTCGTTGTAGGTCATTTGCCCCACGCAGTCGTCCGACACGCCCAGATTCTGCATCATGGCGCTGTAAATGTTCCACATCGTCACGTCAGCTTGCGTTTCGGGCAGCCACGCGCGCGCGCAGCTTTCCGCCTCCGTCCGCGCCTGTGCGAAGGAGGTCATGTTCCGCCGCGCCGCCCGCTGCCATTTGCCTTCCAGCGTGTGGAAGAGGTCAATCGGTGTGCGGAAGGGGCGCAGAATCAGCGTATCGAACACGTCCAGCGAAATCACCGGGCAGTCGATGCCGTCCAGCCCCAGAATCGCGCGCTTGATGCGCTCCGTCCCATCCCGCCACGGGGTCATCGGCTGGTCAAACCAGAAGATTTCCGGCAGATTCGCGTCCTCATCCGGCGAAAAATCCGGGCAGAGCGCCGCCGTCAAGCGGCTGATTTCCGGCTGATTCGCCGCCTTCCGCGCCTGCTCCGCCCACATCCGCGCATACCACTTTCGCGCCTTTTGCAGCTGCTGACGCGCTTGATTCGCCCCCTGCTGATGCAGAAATTCATCCGCAAAGGCAAACACCTGCGCAATATCGGCGTAATTTTTGCGGAATTTTGCCGGATTTCCCGCCGCCCCCGTCGAGGACGACGGATGTTCACAGTAGAACACGCCGTCGCCGCGGTGCCGCCCGAAACCCTGCGCAAAGAAATACAGCACGACGGAAAACGCAATGTCCTCCGTCATCACAATGTGCTTTTTCGCCAGCGGCGCGTAGTAGGGCGCGCACCGCAGCCACAAATCGCGCCGAATCACCTTGTTCCAAATGGTGTGGAAGCTGTAGCACGTCATCGCCTGCTGAAAAAACGCATCCCGCACCGCATTGCCGCGCAGCTCGTCCTCCAGCACACAGTCCGCATGAACCGGGCGCACGAAGCGGTCGCCGTTTTCGCGCTGCCAGACCGTGTCGCCCATCACGAGGTCAAAGTCGTTTTCTTCCGCCAGCGCGACGGCGGCACGGTAAAAATCCACCGACACAAAATCATCGCTGTCCAGAAAAGCGAGGTACTTGCCCGTCGCCGCGTCCGCGCCGGTCATCCGCGCCGCGAAAAGTCCGCGGTTCTGCGAATGCGTCAGCACTCGAAAGCGGCTGTCGCGCCGGGCATACTCCGCCAGCACCGCGCCCGCGCCATCCGGCGAGGCATCATCCACCAGCAGGAACTCCGCGTCCCGCAGCGACTGCGTGCGCAGCGACTCCAGACACGCGGGCAAATCCCGCTTCGTCCCATATACCGGAACGACCACAGACAGCGTTGCAGCCACCGCGCTTCTCCTTTCTGCCCATCCGAAAACGAGTGATACTTGCCGATTTTGACATGTACATTCTACCATATTCCCGTCCGATTGGCAAGCCTTTCGGGGGATTTTTGCACGACCCAAAAACGGTTCTTCACGGAATCTTGGGGGAAGAGCAGCTTGGGGGCGCGTCTGCGGACGCGCAAAGTTAGGGGCAGGGACGCTTCGCTGCCTGCACCTTTGTTGGCGGCTTCCTTGGGATTGGTCGGACGAGGAACAGTTGGGGCGTTGCCCCAACCCCCACAAGGGACGCTGTCCCTTGACCCTGCAAGGGGCAGACGAAAAGGGACGAAGTCCCCCCCTTGACCCCTCCGCGCGATTGGGTTGGTCACACTTTCATGCTCCTTCCGCGTGCAGCTTTTGGGGGCTTCGCCTAAGCCCTTGTTTGCTTCCCCAACTTTCCGTGAAGAACCCAAAACGCGGTCAGACAGCTTTTTTCGCCATCTGACCGCAGGATGCCCTATTTTGCGGATAATCCGCTTACCAAGTAATATCCTCGCCCGTCAGCGCCTTCCACGCCTTGCGGATATCCTTCTGATGCCGCACGCCGTTCTTCGGGTCGAGCTTCGCGGTTTCCTCCATCGTGCGCGGGAAATGAACGCACAAATGCCCGTCGAAGTCGTTATCCTTGATGCTGCCGGACAGGTGGGGCATACAGTGCATGGAGGCCAGCACCCATGTGCCGCTGGGCAGCAGGACATACACCGGCTTCTCGTCCCACGAGAACTTGCCGCCCCACGCCGCCTTCATAATCGCGGTATCCTGCGCCGTCAGCGGCTCAGAGTCCGCGTGACGACCCAAGGAATAGAAGCGCAGGCGGAAGGAGGAACCGCTGCTCGGCTCATAGACCAGCACCGTCTGCCCGCTCTTGATGGTCGGCTTGATTTCCGTGTACCACATCTGCAGCTTAATTTGGCTCTTTGCCGGGCCATTGCCGAAGGACGCGCCGTTGTTGCCCGTGCCGCCGTTTTGATTTTCGTCCGGGAGCGCGGTATCGCCGGTCACGCAGTCGCCCGTGTACAGCTTCGTCTGCGTGTTCACGCCCGCGATGCCGTCCGGGGCAAGCCCGTTGCGCTTCTGGAATGCCAGCACCGCCGCGCGGGTCGTCTCGTCATAAGTGCCGTTGATGGTCACGGTATAGCGCAGGTTGCTCAGCGCCTGCTGGAGGCGCAGCACCGCGTCGCCCGTCGCGCCGACTTTCAGGTTGGTGTACACCGTCGGCGTGGTGGAATCGACCTGCTTGCCCTCCGCCGTAATCGCGTTGACGGAGTAGAGGATGGTGTACGTCGCCGTATCGCCGTTGCCGGAGCCAGTCAAGCCGTTGCGCAGCTGGAACGCGCGCATGGCAGCGACCGTGTTCGCGCCGTACTTGCCGTCCACCTTGTCCGTCAGGTAGCCCAAATCCTTCAAGCGCTGCTGAACGCTCTTCACGTCGTCGCCCGTGCAGCCGGAATAGAGCAGGCGGGTCGGGCGCGTCACGCCCGTGGTCGGGGTGGACGTCGGCGTGCTGATGGCAGAAAGCGCATCCGAAGAATACAGCTTCTTGTAGGTGCGCGTGCCCGCCACGCCGTCCGCGCTCAAATTGTTGCGCAGCTGGAACGACGCAACCGCCGCCATTGTGCCCGTGCCGTAGTTGCCATCCACCGTGCCCGTGTAGTAGCCCAGCGCCTTCAAGCGGCTCTGCACGCTCTTCACGTCATCGCCGGACGAACCTTCGCGGAGGGTGCGTGTGGGCACGATGCCGAAGGACTGCGTGGGGGTCGGCGTGGGCGTGGCAGCCGACGGATCAGCCGCAACCGCATTGCTCGAATAGAGGATTTTGACCGTGTTCGCGCCGACTTTGCCGTCCGCCGTCAAGCCGTTGCGCGCTTGGAACGCCTGAACCGCCGCCACCGTCGCCGCGCCGTAGATGCCATCCAGTGCGCCGGAGTAGTAGCCGAACTTGTCCAAGCGGCTCTGCACGCTCTTCACGTCGTCGCCGGACATACCGGGGCGCAGAATGCGCGTGGGTGCGCTTTCATCCACCGGCTTGGGAGAGGGCGTGACGGAGCTGCCCGCGTCAATCGCGGTGCTGCTGTACAGCGCCTTGACCGTGTCCTCGCCGCAGATGCCGTCGGACGTAAGCCCGTTGCGCGTCTGGAAGCGGCGAATCGCGCTTTCCGTCGCCGTGCCGTACACGCCGTCCGCCTTGCCCGTCAAGTAGCCCAGCGCAATCAGCTTCGTCTGCACGCTCTTCACGTCGTCGCCCTTCATGCCCAGCGTCAGCTTGCGCTCGCCCACGCCGTCGGGCTGCGACGTTTCCTTCGCGCCGATCGCGCCTTCGGAGAAGAGGCGCTTGCGGGTGTTTGTGCCCAGCACGCCGTCAGCGGACAAGCCGTTCTTCTTCTGGAAGGCAAGAACCGCCGCTTTCGTCGCCGCGCCGTACTGCCCGTCGGAGATGCCGGTCAGGTAGCCCAGCGCCGCCAGACGGTCCTGCGTGTACAGCACATCCTGCCCGCCCATGCCCTCGCGGAGCGTGCGGGTCGGGATGCCATAGGCGATGTTGTCCAAATCCGCGGTGGGCTTGGGCGTAATCATCGGCTGGGTGACGTTGCCATTGCTGTCGAAGTAGCTTTCCAGCTTGACGAGCGTGTTCCTGCCCGCCTTGCCGTCCACGGTCAGCCCGGTCGCCTTCTGGAACGCCATGACCGCCTCGAACGTGGACTGCCCGAACACGCCGTCCACCTTGGAGATGGTGAAGCCCAAGTCCTTCAGCGCCTGCTGAAGCACCCGCACGCGCGAGCCGCTGGAGGTGTACTGCAATTTGCTGTAATCGCCCTTGAACAGCCCCGTCGCGGTCGAAGAGGAGGACGACGAATTGCCGTCAATGTCAATGCCCGTCTGCTTTTCCAGCAGAGCAATCGTCGCGGAACCGGCGATACCGTCCACCGTCAGGCTGTTCGCCTGCTGGAACGCGCTCACCGCCGCCTTCGTGCCGCTGCCGAAGCTGCCGTCCACCGTGCCGGAGTAGTAGCCCAATTGCGTCAAGGCCTGCTGCAAGCGGCGCACATTGTCGCTCTTGTCGTTCTTCTGCAGTTTCAAGGCTGCCGCGCTGCTTGTGATGACCAGCGTCAGCATCAGCACCAGCGCCAGCACACGCACGATGCTCTTTTTCATAGCATTCCCCTCCAAATGTTCCAAAGTACCTGCGGCTATTGTATCAGAAAATCACGCAATTGTAAAGAACTATTACGCATTTGTTACAAGTTGAATTTCTCCAACAGCTCCATCGGGTGGGCGATCAGCACCTTCGCGCCATTGTCCAGCAGCTCCTGCGCCGTGCGGAAGCCCCACAGCACGCCCACTGGATTCATGCCCGCGCTGCACGCACAGGTCATGTCCACCTTCGTGTCGCCCAGATAGAGGAAATCCGCCGGGGCAATGCCGAGCTGCTCCGCCACCAGCAGCGCGCCCGCCTTGTCCGGCTTCACCGGCACGCCCTCCACCTGCCCGCGCACGACGCTGAACGGCACATCCGGGAAGAAGTGGCTGATGACGTTCTTGGTGTCCGCGTCGGGCTTATTGGAGAGCACCGCCAGCTTCAAGCCGCGCTCCGCCAAGGCGTGCAGCAGCTCCGGAATGCCGTCGTAGGGCTGCGTTTTCACCTGCGTATGCTTCTCGTAGTATGCCTGATACTCCGCCTGCACCGCGTCCGCCAAATCCTGCCGGTCGCGAACCGCCCGCTGCGCCAGAATCTTCGCGCCGTTGCCGACGAGGTAGCAGTATTCCTTCGTCTCCCAGCCGGGCAGCCCGTGCAGGCGCAAGGCACGGTTCATCGCCGTGGCAATGTCGTCAATCGTGTTCGTCAGCGTACCGTCCAAATCAAACAAAACCGCCTGAATCATCAAAAAAATCTCCTTTATGTGATGAATGGATTTCGCGCCGCGCTGCCATGCTAAGGCAGAAAGGAGCGATGAACATGGACAAAAAACGCAAGGATTCCGTCATTCGCGCAACCGTCGACCGTGCCGCCCTGCTGCGCGGGGTGCTGATGCTGACAGCGCTCGCCCTGCTGCTCTGCTTCGGCTTGAAGCCCAGCCGCGCCGCCGCGCCCGACGCCGAGGACGGCGCACTGACCGCCTCCGACGCCTCCGCCCGCCTGAGCGCCGAGTGCGAGCTGCTCCAGCGCGTCACCTTTTCCCCCTGCGGGCACGAAATGACGCGCCGCCAGCGCCTGCCAGCCGAACTGGCCGGCATGACGAAGGACGAGCTCGCCGCGAAGTACGACCAGTGGGTCATCACGTCGTTTTCGCCCGCGCAGGTGAGCATGGAGCGCGCGCTTGCCCTCTACTGCCCGGAACACGTTGTGCTGATGCCGGACGAAAGCGGGCAGCTGTGCATCTTCCGCAACCGTTACGGCGACGCGCTGGCGCTGGTGCACGAACTCGGCGTGCCGCTGAGCGACTTGCCGGACGATGTGCAGGAGGACGTGCGCGCGGGCATGGGCTTTGACGACGAGGTCACGCTGGAGAAGTGGCTGGAAAGCGTGCAGTCGTAAATCCCCTCCCCCATTGTACGCCGATTCGCGCCGCTTGTCCAGCGGATTTCACGGTTTTGTTTGCTTCCAGCGAAGAAGTATGCTATAATGATAGCGAACTTTCGCGATAGAGGTGAGCGCATGGCACGAATCGGCATCATGACCTTCCTGCACAATGACAACTACGGGTCGATTCTTCAAGCGTGGGCGCTGCAAAACGCCGTCCGTTCCTTGGGGTACGACGCGGAGCATATCGACTATGTTCCCTCGCAGACGGAAAAGATGAAGAATCTGCTGTGCAGCGGCAATTCGCCCCGCCTGATTTTGGACGGCATGAAAAAGCGCAGCGCGGCGCGCGGGCTGAACGAGGGCTTTGATGAGTTCCGGCAGACGCAGATGATTTTGTCGCCCGTCTGCCGCGACCAGAGCGCGCTGGCGCATCAGGCGCTGTCATACGACACGCTGATTTGCGGGTCAGACCAGATTTGGTCGCCGACGTGGCTCAATCCGGCGTATTTCCTGAATTTCACGAAGAAGCCGAAAGTCGCCTACGCGCCGTCGCTGGGCGTATCGACGATGACGGACAGCGCGAAAGGGCGCAAAATCGCCGCATTGATACGGGGGTTCGCCGCCATCTCCGTCCGGGAGGAAGAGGGCGCGGCGCTCCTGCAATCCCTCATCGGCAAAAAGCCCGCCGTCATGCCCGACCCCGTGATGCTCCTGCCGCGCGAAAAGTGGCTGGAACTCATCGGCGGCGACATCCCGATGGGCAATGATATTCTGTGCTTCTTCCTGGCGGACAATCCCGCGTACTGGACGCAGGTGGAGCAGATTCGGCAGAAAACAGGTCTGGGCGTGCGCGTCATTCCGCGGACGGAATCGGCACTCCAGTCCGCGTATCCACTGGCAAAGGGCGTGACCCCCGCGCAGTGGCTTTCTCTGATTGCGGGCGCGAGCATGGTGCTGACGGACAGCTTCCACGCCGCCGCGTTCTCCCTCCTGCTGCACACGCCCTGCACAATTCTCCGCCGCTACCGCGAGGACGACCCCGAAAGCCGCAACAGCCGCGTTGACCAGCTGCTGCGCACGCTGCAAGTCGCCAACCCCACACATCCGGATTTTTCCGTGGTGGACGCGCAGCTTGCCATCCAGCGGCAGCGGGGTTTGGACTTCCTGCAATCCGCCATCAGTCAAGCAGTGTCGCAAGCGACGCCGGCAAAGGCGAAGTAAGCGACAGCCAATCCCCCGTCATCGGGTGATGGAGCGTCAAAGCGCTGGCGTGCAGCGCAAACCGCCCCGGCAATTGCGGAATTTCCGTGCCATAGAGGAAATCCCCGACGACCGGGCAGCCGATAGACGCCATGTGTACGCGGATTTGGTGCGTGCGCCCGGTTTCAAGCACCAATTCCACCAGCGTGCGCGTTTTCCCGCGCTTCAGCACGCGATAGTGCGTCACCGACGGCTTGCCGGATGCGGTCACGATACGGCGGATGCTGGCGGCGTCCTCCTTGCCGATGGGCGCGTCAATCACGCCGCAGTCGTCATCCGGACATCCCTCCACCACCGCCTGATACGTCCGGATGAACTCCGGCGTATGCAGAAGCGCCTGTAAACGGTGCTGAATATGCGCGTCCTTGGCGACAATCATCAGCCCGCTTGTGCCCTTGTCCAGCCGATTCACCGGACGGTAGACGAAATCCGTCGGACAGCGCAGATGAGCGTACAGCGCGTTTTCCAGCGTGTCGTCCGGGTGCAGGGCGCTGGACTGGCTCGCCAGCGGGGCGGGTTTGTCAATCACGAACAGCCAATCATCCTCATGCGCAATGGTCAGCGGCAGGTCATACGGCTTGACCGCATACGCCGGCGCGTTTTCCCGGAAGCGGATTGCCACCACCTGCCCGGCGCGCACAAACGCATCCACCGGGGTCACGTCGCCGTCCACCGTGATGCCGCCGTTCCACTTGGCGGACTTCATTGCCGTGTAGCTCACGCCCATCACGCGGCGCAGCACATCGCGCAGGCGCATCCCGTCCTGCTCCGGCAAAACCATATATTCCAACAGAAGCACCTCTTTTCAGGAGATGAAACCAATGAATGACATTCTTGCAATCCTCTCCGGCGGCGATTATGTCTCCGGCGAAAAAATCAGTCAGGAACTGGGCATCAGCCGCGCCGCCGTGTGGAAGCGCATTGCCCAGCTGCGGGAAGACGGC
>ULJH01067645.1_pt1 | contig 9882 bp, 8 predicted proteins | sample 1950781 | NCBI WGS metagenome assembly ULJH01 (sample SAMEA4835462, study PRJEB28245) | human gut metagenome | biome: gut microbiome; material: fecal sample | place: Denmark | collected 2008 | reverse complement strand
CTCCTCAAAGTCGGAAAGAGCAATGATCTCACGAAGCGGCAGGCAGTAGGTAACGAAATCCTGGAACAGAACCCCGAACACTTTGCGCACGGCGTAAATGTCGTATTCCTTCAAATCCACGCCGTCCAACCGAATGCAACCGCTTTCCGGGTCGTAGAAACGGAACATCAGCTTGATAATTGTGGATTTGCCTGCGCCGTTCAGGCCGATCAGACCGATCTTTTCGTGCGGTTCAATGGTAAAGGAGCAACCCTTCAGCACGTACTGCTCTGTATTGGGGTAACGGAAGGACACATTGCAAAATGCGATGCGGGGATTGGCAGACGGTTGGAGCGTTCCGCTCTTTTCTGCTTCGGGCTCAATAGCCATAAATTCCTGCAGTTCTGTCAGGCGGGTATGGTCGTCAAGCAGTTGATTGACCTGATTGATCAGCATTTGCGATTGACTCCGCAAGCGTGAAACCATGCCGAGATTGTATTGCAGATCACCGATCCCGATCCGTTTGTTTACAACATCGAACACCGATACGGTAAGCACCAAAAATTCGCTTGCCACGTTGACAATCATAATCAGCGTATTGATAAAGGTGTGCCGGATTTCCTCTGTCTGATTGATTTTATACAGCTTCTGCCACGTTTCCTTGTATTTGCGGATGAAGTAGGCACCGATATGATGCAGTTTGAGTTCAAACTGCACGTTGTTGTCAAAGAACACATCCCGGTAATAGTCTTTCTTTCGCCGATCCCGGAGCTGGTCTTTGTCCATTTGCAGTCTGCGCTCGGTGCGCTTTTTGTTGTAGAGCATAAACGGAACCAGAAGTACGAGCGTGACAAGACCCAGCCACCACCGGTAGGTGCAGACGATCACCAGTGTTGCCGCCACATTGATGAATGCGGAGATGATGTCAAACACAAGCCAGGACACGTCAAGCACGGTCGTGAATTGATCCCGGACCTCTCTGACCCGGTCACCCATGTGCGCTGAGTCGAAAAAGGACAGATCCATCCGTGCGGTTTTATCCATCATCACCGTTTCCATGTAGAAATGCAGTTCGTCGCTGTAGCGCTCCTGCACGTAGTTGTCGAATTGGTCCACCAGGTAGGTTGCCAACAGCAGCGAAAGATAGAGGACCAGACATACGAGAACGGTTCGTTTGCTGTTCGCGAAATCCATGATGCCGTTGAGCACTTCTTTCCACAGCCATAAATTGACAAGCGGAATCAATGTCGTGAACATTAAAATCACAAGCTTCATAGAGAAGTAAAACCGGGACGCTAAAAAGCAGGTCTTCATACCGAACCAGACGTTTTTGAAAATGCCGGAAAGGAAAGCCTTGATCTTATTCATCCTGACCGTTCACCCCCTTTCCTTTGCGTGCGGTGCGAATCGGCACCGTTAAAAACAGAAATTCATTATGCATGCGCGCAATTCTCCTTTGCCGTGTATTTCTCGCGCTGGAGGTTGTAAAGCTTGGCGTACAGACCGCCAAGCGCAACCAGCTCTTCGTGTGTGCCTTGCTCGGTAATCGTTCCGCCGTCCAGCACGATGACCTTGTTGGACATCCGGGCGCTTGAAATGCGGTGGGAGATCATAATGCCCGTTTTACCGTCGGACATGGACGCAAAGTTCTTGAATATCCGGTCTTCCGCCTCGGCATCAAGCGCCGCGGAGGGCTCGTCGAAAATAATGATGGGTGCATGTTTGAAGTATGCTCTGGAAAGCGCAACCTTCTGCCATTGTCCCCTGGAAAGCTCGGTTCCTTTGTCGTCAAACTGACGGGACATGGAGGAGTCCAACCCGTTTTCCAGTTTGGGCTGTATCTCCACGTACACCCCGCTTTGTTTCAGCGCACTTTCGATTTCCGCGCTGTCGTTCATCCGCTCCGGTGCGGATAAGGCAATGTTTTCCCGGAGAGTCAGCGGATATTGCGCAAAGCTCTGAAACAGTGTCGAAAAGAGCTTTCGGACATCCCGTATGTCGTAATCCGACATGGGATACCCGTTTACAAGGATCTGTCCCGCTTCCGGTTCATAAAGTCCGATCATCAGCTTGATGATGGTGGATTTTCCCGACCCGTTTATGCCGACGATGGATAGCTTATCTCCCCGATGCAGCGTAAACGAAACGTTGGTCAGCACATACCGGTCGGTGTGCGGATACCTGAAGCGCACATGGTCAAAAACGAGGCTCCGGAAGGATGTAAGCTGCCGTTTGCCACCCGCCTGTTCGGTTTCGGTCGCAAAGAAATCAAACAGGGTGCGCATCTGTTCGGAAATGCGGCTGTATACATCGGTGATCAGCCAGATTACACGCCCAAAGGAATTGGAAATGCTGTGCGCAAATCCGATATAGAGCGCAATATCGCCGATGCTGATCGCGCCGTTTACAGCCCGGTAAATGACGTATGCAATGAATACAATCTCTCCGCTTCTGCGGAACAGTTCAATCCCGAGAGAGCCTCGCAGCACCTTTTTGTCAAGCGCCTGATTGGCTTTTACATAACGATCTTTCTCCTCCTTGTAACGCGCCTTGACGGAATCGGTCAGATCGTACATGCGCACGTCCTTGGCGGGCCAGGCATCCGTGAGCATCCAGCGGTAGTAACAGAATTTGCGGACATCGGGCGCCGTGTCCCTGCGCAGTTCATCCGATTTGCGGGCATAGTATGCGTTGAAAATAACGCTCGGCACAGTGAATGCCAGGAACATCAGCGAAAATCCGAGCGAAAATGCCGCAAGCGTTGCAAATGCAACGACAAAGGCGTAAATGAGAGCGAGAATATCGATCATGCGGAACGGCAGAAGAATTACTGTCGTTTTGGTATATTTCACTTCGTCGACGGTGTCTTTTCCCTCAGAGGAATCGAGAAATCCCATCGGGAGCGACGCCAGCTTTTCCGACAGGCGGCACTCAAACAGACACTCCGCCTTTTTGTGAATCGTACTGCGTGACAGATCTCTCAGGGATGAGAGCCCCTGCTGAATGACCAGCGAAAAGCCGTACAGGAGAACCGGCACAAGGATTTTTTCGATGGCGGGCGCGGTCTCGGTCAGGGCGTCCAATATATTTTTCAGTAAAAATGCGGACAGCAACGGAAACGAGGTTGTTATCAGAGTCAGTATGGGGTACAGAAAAATCAGGAATTTGCCTGCCGTAAGGTGCAGATTCCATGCGTAAGCGAGGGATTTTGCAGTCATTTTGATTCGGTTCATTCGCACCACCTCCATGTATTTCAGCTGTCGGTTTTCATCCGGGCAGAGGGGACGCTTCGTCAGTCCGTACCTTTTACCATATGAATCTTTCGCATACGGTTGATGAGCATCCGCAATTCCTGCCTGCGGGGCAGATCGAGAAATCTTTTGCAGGTCGTAAAGAAGGGCGAATAGAGAAAGCCCATTCCTTCCTTGGCGATGCGCGCGTACAGCTCGTCGATCTTCTTTTCAATGTCTATCTTTCTTTGATCGTTTGACACCGCCAGATAACGCAGCATAAAACCGAGCGTATCGAGCTGCCGGGGCGATACAATATCGTGAAGCCCGCGTATATCGATCTTTTCGTCGCCCATGATGAGAAAGCCCATGTCCGAAACCTCAAGCCTTTCCGTGCCGCTGCCGGCGGGATAAGAGGAAAAGCGGTCGGAATAAAGCGTTCTGCACTGCCGCCAATCGGCAAACGGGGGAGGAAAAGCCGTCACGTGGTGGGAACGGCAGATGTCCTTTGCCTTTTTGGTCACGTTTTGAATCAGATAATCTTCCATCATGTAGATCTGATCGGCGACGGAAAGATACTCTCCGCTGCCCCCGATTACCAGAATGGTGGAAACGCCGTGCGCCAGGAAAAGCTCGTTGACCCGGTCGGTAAACGGCGTGATGGGCTCTTTTTCAATCAGTTCCTTCATCATGCAGTCACGGATCATAAAGTTGGTCGCGCTCCTGTCCTCGTCGATGAGCAGCAGCCCGGCGCCGCAGTCGACCGCTTCCATGATATTGGCTGCCTGTGAGGTGGAGCCGGAGGCGTGATCGGTGGAGAAATCGCCGGTATCGCCACCCGGCAACCATTTGATGAACGGCGAAATATTGACATGCCTGACGCTTCGCCCGTCCTCTGCGGATATGGTGACGGCACTTTCGTCCGTGATGCAAAGCTCGCGTCCGTCACCCGGGGCGTGGTCATAAATGCCTGCGGAAACGGCGTCGAGCAGTGTCGACTTTCCCGAATAACCGCCGCCTGTGATGACGGTTACCCCTTTTTTGATTCCCATGCCCCGCACGCCGCAGATTTCAATTTCATCGCCGGGGGAGGATTTGAACGGAACGGCATCGGGCATAGGCAGGTCCGTTCCCTTGGCGCGCGGCAGAATACTGCCGTTGGCGACAAACGCGCAATAATCGCTGCCCTTCAGCCATGCGCGGATGGCGGCCTGCTTTTCTGCAAGCGCGGCTGCCTTCTTCAGTTCTTCGTGATCAAAATCCCGGACAAACCGGCCCACGGCGTCGGGCAGATCGCGGCACATCATCTGCAGGGCCTTGCGCAGCTTTTTTTGCGGAAGCTGTACCCGGATGCGGATACAGAGACACATCAGCGGCGGACGGGGAATGCCGTCGCGCAAAAGATAGACGACGGAACCCGGACCGTTTGTATAGTCCTTCTGCGGACACAGGGCAAAATAGGCGGTGTTTCTTTTTACAACCTCTCCGCCCGGCGCGCACAGGTCATATTTGCCGTTTTCGCTGTCGGGGCGGCTGCGGTTATACAGTCCGGCATTCAGCTCCTCCATGTATTTCCGGAAGGCGCGGAGGCAGTAATCCGCTTCCGCGCTCTCGGCGGACGGCTCCGGCGGATCGATGCCGAGTGTGGCACAGGGAATACGGACGGTTACGGTCGGCTGATCCTGCGCCAGTTTGTGCGCGGCAGTAATGTCGAATCCGATGCTTTCGTTGTAATAGGTCGCGCTGTAATCCACATACGGCGGCAGTGTGGATGCGGGATCGATGACCGACATGCTGCCTTCATACATTGCCTTGTATGTGGTGGTGTCGGATTCCATGGACAACAGTTTGTTTTTTAATCTCTTCATGGGCATCCCCTCTTTCTTTTTCGGATTTCAAAAGTGAAAAGTACGTCTTTCGGTCGGCTGTTTTTCCGTTTGAACGCTATGCGGGGCTTTCCGAAAAAAACAAAAAGCACCCCTTCGGGTGCAAAAATCATCAGTTTGCTTTCTGTGCAAACGTTTGCTCTTCGTGCAAACAAAAACACACCCGGAACCGGATGTGCAAAAAATCCATATAACCTTGCGTTTAGCGTGCCGCAGGCGATCCATATGACATCCGATCAATATTAGCGTTCATCATCATAATCGCCTCCTTTACAGAAGAATTTATCTACCGGGTGCATTCTACCACGGATTGCCGCATTTGTCAAGACATTTTTGAAAAAAACTGCGGCTGGGAGAAAATATTCCGAAACTGCGCCCGAAAGCGCCCGCGGACGGCGGAATCCGAAAAATACAGAGGCAGTCCCCAAAAAGACTGCCTCTGCCCAGGTAAAACGGCAAAACCGCGTGTTCGGATCAGCGCCGCCTGAAAACAAAACAGCCTGCAATCTATTCCGCACATCCCGCTTTTTTCAGTCAAGGATATTTCCGTCCGTGGAGACGGTCACGACCTGCCAGGGGATGAATTTGCCGCTGTTCTGCAAAGCGGTTTTTGCCGCGTGCTCCAGTCCGCCGCAGCAGGGGACCTCCATGCGCACGACGGTCACGCTCCGGATGTCGTTGCGGCGGATGATCTCGGTGAGCTTTTCGGCGTAGTCCACACTGTCCAGTTTGGGGCAGCCGATCAGCGTGATGTGCCCTTTGATGAAGCGCTCGTGGAAGGCGGCGTAGGCGTAAGCCGTGCAGTCGGCGGCGATGAGCAGTTTTGCGCCGTCAAAATAGGGGGCGTTCACGGGAACGAGCCTGATCTGCACGGGCCACTGGGAAAGGCGGCTCTGCGTCGGGGCAGGGGAAGTTTCCGTGCCGGACGGTTCCGCGTGCCGGATGGCTTTTGCCCGCATGCCGGGACAGCCGCCGTGCAGGGGCATTCCTTCCTTTTGCATCTTTTTCTGCTTGTTTGCCAGCACTGCCGCCTCGTCGTAAGCGGCAGCCTCGCGTTCCACAAAGGAGATCGCTCCGGTGGGGCAGGCGGGCAGGCAGTCGCCCAGACCGTCGCAGTAGTCGTCGTGCGAAAGCTTCGCCTTGCCGTCCTCCATGACAATGGCGCCCTCGTGACAGGCGGCGGCACAGGCGCCGCAGCCGTTGCATTTTTCCCGGTCGATTTCAATAATTCTTCTTTTCATGTTCATGCCTCCTTGCTTTTCTGCCCATATTATAGTATAATAAAATCCGTATGTCGGTTGAATTTTCAACGAAAGAGGATTTTTGGGGATTTTTTATGAAAGAATTTTTTTCCGTGCTGCTGTCGTCTCCGCTCTTTGCGGGGATTTCCGAGGAGGAGCTTGCCGCCATGCTGACCTGCCTGGACCCCAGAAAAAAGGACTTCCCGCAGGGAGCCTTTGTGCTGCGTGCCGGCGATGCGGCGGACGCGGTGGGGCTGGTGCTGTCGGGAAGCGTTCTGATGATTCAGGAGGATATTTGGGGGAACCGCAATATTCTGTCCGGAGCGGGGCAGGGGCAGACGTTTGCCGCCGCGTATGCCTGCGCGCCCGGTTCCGGACTCCCGGTCAGCGTCATCGCGCAGACCCCCGTCACCGTTCTGTTTCTGAACGTCAGCCGCATCCTGCACGTCTGCCCGTCCGCCTGCGCGCACCACAGCCGGATTCTCCGGAACCTTCTGGGTGAGCTTGCCGTGAAAAATCTGCGTCTGGGTGAAAAACTCACGCATATGGGACAGCGCACCACACGGGCAAAAATCATGTCCTACCTTTCCGCACAGGCGCAAAGGCTTGGCAGATACGAATTCGACATTCCTTTTTCCCGCCAGCAGCTTGCGGACTACCTGGCAGTCGAGCGCAGCGGTCTGTCGCTGGAGCTGGGAAAAATGAAAAAGGACGGACTGCTTGATTATCACAAGAATCACTTTGTTCTGAAGGTGTAGCGATGCCGGCAGATGTGTTTGGGCGGGGTGCGTCCGGATCCTTTGTGCTACAGCCTGCGAATTTATGTATCGTCTGATGAAAACTCTAACTGCGCAATTGCACCATCGGAATTGCGCAGTGCACGCCGATATTTTTCCTTGACAAGGAAAAACGAACGGAGTATGGAGTATAATGTGTGTAATATATTCAAAAAGACGGCAAGAAATATTTTGAATACCGCAAAGTGGACGGAAAGTGGCAGAAGACCGAGGTATCTCAGTTGGAATTGGCGTGGTTGTTGTCAGGGATCTTTTCCCTGGTTGCCGACAATTTCTCCCAATTCGAATATGACGGAATAAACAAATACGAATCCAGAGAGGATTTTCCTGCTCGGAAAGAGGGAGAAGAATACTTCGGCTGGGTGATCCGTGGCGGATGCGACGTCTATTTCAACACCGAAAAAAAGTTCAGCGGAATAGAATTTAACGTTAATTATTACTACGAAAACACCATGAAGTATTATTATGCTTATCTGAACCTTGGCTACACCCCTGTGACCGTGACTCTGCCCACTGTGGAATAAAAGCAAAGCAATAGAGTCAGAAAGTATGCAGTAGGGAGCAGACAAAACGGAATCTCCGGTTATCCGATTGACTTCTTCAAGCCGTCCCATCCGGGAGTCTCCAAAGTCTCTCCGCGGGGGGATCCGTCCTGTTTTCGGGTTTCACGGGTCCAGCGTCAACACGCCGTTGCGCGCAGAGGCGCTCAGTACTGCACCCCGAACAGATTGCCGGACTCTGCCTGCACCGAGAAATAGGCGACTTTTGTGCGCGTATCGTCAGGGATCAGCGTGATGTGGATGCCGCATTTGGCGTAGGTGTAGCGGCGGGCGCTGCTTTGCTTGAACCCGGCGCGCACCAGTGCCGCAGAGAAGGTGCCGATGTCGTCACCGGCGGCGCACCCGAAGATGCGGTAGGCGGGATCGGCGCAGACGATGCGCGTGATTTTGGACGATCCCACAACCGCGTCGGGGTAGGAGGACGTCCACCAGACGACCGCCCCGTGCCGTAAAAGCCAGTCGTCGGACAGACCGGGTTCGCCGGAAGTGCCGGTTTCCTCCGCTTCCTTCGTTTCCTCCGCATATTTGCGGTCATAGTACCCCGTGGTGCCGAACCCGTCGATGATGCGGAAATTCTCATTTGTGAAATCGGGAGATGCGAGAAAGCCGTAGGGCAGGTCGGATGCTTTGTTGAGCTGATCTGCCGCGATTCTTTGCGGAATCCGCGCAAAGAAAAAGGCGGAAAGGACCAAAAGAACCGCAACGGACGCAAGCAGGATGATCAGCTTCCGTTTGGATGTTTTTTTCTGCATGGGGAACCCTCCTTTGGTTTGTTTTGCCTGTATCTCAAATTTATTGTACCATATCCGTTCGATTTTGTCAACAAAAACGTCCCCGCAATTGCGGAATTTGGATACATCCACAATTGCGGGGGATATGGTGACATCATCAGGAATCTGTCTTTCCCGCTTCCCCTGCTTCTTCCGCATCCGGATACCGGCGCAGGACGGCAAAGGCAACGGCGGCGCCGATGAGGATGCCGGCAAAGTTGCAGATCAGGTCGTCGACGTCAAAGTTCCGACCGACAAAGATCTGCCAGGTCTCGCAAAGGAGCGGAACGGCGGCGGCAAGCAGGAGCATTGTCCGTTTGCTTTTCAGGCGTGTGAGTATCGGCAGAAAAAAGCCGAGCGGGATAAACATCAGAACATTGAAGACCAGCATGGTGACAAGCCAGGCGCTCACGGTCAGGTCTCCCCGGATCCATTCGACGAGCGAGGGCGTAAGGTTGATGTCCCCCAGCCGGAAGAGCCGACCGATGCCCGACCACCGGCTCAGGAAAATGCCGTCGTAAACCGACAGCCAGAAATTGGCGGGCAGGAGAACCAGGCTGAAAAGCCCGGTCAGATAGCAGACAAAGAGCGCCCGCAAAAGCTCGTCCTGCCAGCGGATGGGCGCTTTTTTCCGTTTTAAGAGCGGCAGCCGGACGGCAAGCCAGACCGCAACCGCCAAAACCGCAACCGGCAGTGCCTGGAGAAAGTAGCCTCCGATCGTGCCGGTGCTCATGTACATTCTGAGTCGATTCAGCATAGAGTCCTCCTTGTCTGTTTTGATCTGTTTGGGTCTGTTTTGCGACGGCGCGTTTGCCGGGGGCGGAAAAGTCAGATCCACCAGCGGGGCATCAGTGCGCCGAGCGTCACCACCTCGCCCGTTTCGTAGTCCATCATCACTTCGATTTCTCGGTAACGGTCGGGCATGAGCTGTGCCATCAGCTCCCGGCAGGCGCCGCAGGGTGCCAACACTTTTCCGTCCCGGTTCACGGCAACCACGCGCCGGATTGCGTCTTCACCGTTTGTCAGCATATTGAAAATCGCATTCCGTTCGGCGCAGATTCCGAGCGTGCATGCGCTGTCGACGCAAACGCCGACATAGATGTTTCCGGATGTCGATTCCACCGCCGCGGCAACCCCCGCCGTTTCCATCATTTCCGATACCTTGCGCGGTTTCAGAACCCTGTGCGCTTCCCGGTAAAGCCGTTCCCATATTTCGTTCATTGTTTGCCTCCGTAAATTTTGACTTGTTTCCGTTTCGCTCCGCTTTATTCTACCATAAGCGCGCCCGTTTTGCAACTGCCCAGGCGGCAGAATTTTTCCCCCGGACGGCAAAAAAGCCCGACCCTTTTCGGTCGGACTGGGCATGGGGCGTGGGCGCTTTTACGCATCAGGATATGAGCCTAAATGCGCCGTGCAGAA
>ULJH01076149.1_pt1 | contig 9893 bp, 7 predicted proteins | sample 1950781 | NCBI WGS metagenome assembly ULJH01 (sample SAMEA4835462, study PRJEB28245) | human gut metagenome | biome: gut microbiome; material: fecal sample | place: Denmark | collected 2008 | reverse complement strand
AACCGCCGGTGTTCTGGCCGGTGTCTCCGCCACGGCTGAAGCCCGTCCCGCCCGCGCCAAGTACGATCTGATCATTGTGGGCGCCGGCTGCGGCGGCCTCGTGTGCGCCGTCCGTGCCGCGCAGCTGGGCTTAAAGCCCCTGCTGCTGGAAAAGATGGATATGCCTTTCGGCAACACCATTTACGCGGCTGGGTTCCTCTTGGGCCTCAACACGTCATTCCAGAAGGCCGCCGGTACCGCCAACGACACCAATGAAGCGTTCTTCAACGACATGATGAAGGTGTCTCAGGGCAAGGCTGATCCGGCTCTGACGCACAAGGTTGTCGATAACTGCACCCGTTTGCTTGAGTGGCTGCACAGCGACTGCGGCATTAACTTTAAGACCGGTGCCCGCCTTGTGTGGCCGCAGCTCACCCGCTCTCACCTCGTGACCGGTGACGTTCAGCCGGGCGGCGCTTATCTTGCGATGACGCTCATGAAGAAGGCTGAGTCCCTGGGCGTGGAAGTCCGCACCGGCAACAAGGTTGTCGCGCTTTTGAGCGATCCGAAGAAAGGCAACGTCAACGGCGTGCGCGTGAAGAACGAAAACGGCCTTTCTGAAGTCTATGCGAAGTACGGTGTGGTTCTTTCCACCGGCGGCTACTCTGCCAACCAGGAATTGGTCACGCAGTTTATCGGCAGCGCCGGCGCTAAGATGCCAATCCGCGGTTCCCGCATCATTGCCGGTGAAAACATTGTTTTGACGGCCCCCTTCATGCCCAAGGTTGTGAACGTTGACCAGTTCCACTGCGGCCCGATTTACGGCCCGACCGGCGCCAACCCCTTGAACATTGTCAACAACGGTGTGTGCGTGAACCGCCAGGGCAAGCGCTTCATCGATGAAGGCAAGACCTACGTTCAGATGTCCCGCGAAGTGGCAGCCAATACGCCTGACAACTGGGCCTTCATGGTGTGCGACCAGACAGCGCACGACATTCCGATTTTGAAGAACGACTGGGCAAGCTACGCCCGCACCAAGGCCCCGGTTTACACCGGCAACACCCTTGAAGAAGCCGCTAAGGCTGCGGGCATTGATCCGAAGGCTCTGAAGGAAACGATCGAAGACTACAACGAAGCGATCGAAGACGGCGAAGCCATGAAGATGAGCCCGGTCAATACCCTTCCGAAGCCCCCGGTCGTGAAGAAGGCTCCCTTCTACATCGTTCCGTTCCAAGGCGGTATGACGGCCACGTTCGGTGGTCCGCTCATCAACACCAACGGTCAGGTGCTTGACACCGAAAACCAGGTGATCCCGGGTCTCTTCTGCATCGGCAACGCTGCAGGCGGCCTCTTCTACGACAACTACGTGGGCGGCGCTCAGCTCACGAGCGCCGGCGTCTTCGGTATGACGGTTGCTGAGTACGTAAAGGGCCTTAAGGGCGGCAAGAAGGCTTAATTGCCCATTGACGTCCGCGTCAGAAGTTCTTCTTTGAGCTTCTGACGCAAAGGGAGCGGAAACCCACACGAGCCGCTCCCTTTTTTGTACCCCCTCAGACCCCTCTTATGAATGTCAGGATCTGAAGCTTCGGACTACGGCTTCTAAAGCCGCATCCGCCGCAGCCAGCATCACCGTCCCCGCAGCCGTGTCATTGACTTCACCCGTGTCCGTCGTAAGAGCCAAGGACGTCACCGCAAAGGGCATTGCCCCCGTGCGGAAAAGCCCCGCAACGGAAGCTCTGGCAAGTCGCGTCAGAGCCGTCACCGAAAGCGGAGCATCCGTTACAGTCAGAAGCAGGACTGATCCGCCCGCGCCCTGCGGCGCCTCGGTCTTTCCCGTTTCAACCGCCTGAAGCATCCCTTCGCACGCCGCAAGCGCCATGACGGCAACCTTGTAGCCCCTCACAGCGGTGCGCGAAGACGATCCGACGCCGCCAGCAAATCCGAAGGCCTCCAAACCGAAACCGGCTCCGAGCGCGCCGTCTTTCACTGTGAACCGCGCACCGGACAAATCAGCCGGCAACATCTCCAGGTTGACGCCTTCCACGGGCTGCGCAAGAAGCACATCCTTTTCAGTGTCCGGCAAAAGCGCGAGCACCTTCTGAAAGGCCGTCTGGCTTGTCATCACCACCGAACCTTTAATACGGTGCGATTCCACAAGCGCCTCAAGCCCCCAGGCACGGACTTCACCGAAGCGCACGAAGGCGGCTTTGACTTCCCTTCCCTCAAACCCGACCATCGTCAGACCGCACCCGGTCTTACCCTTGTCAGCCTCAAACGTGTAGTGCTTTACCGTGACGCCCGAGACGTCCGTGAGATCGTTTTTCTCGCCCGGCGTAAAGCGCCCGAAGGCACGCGGCCGGGCTTGAGCAGCGTCTGAAGCCGCTGCCGCGGACTTACGCCCCTTTTTCAGGGCCGGTGCCTTCTTGGGTTCCTCGTCCGCAACACCGTCGCCGAGCGTCCCGTCAAAGTCCTCAAGAATACCCGCGATGTCCGCAAGGAGCTTTTGGTTCTGATCCGCCTTTTTACGCACAGCCTCTTCTGCCGCAGGCGTTAACCCCTGAGGCAGCACCGCGCCCGACTGCCGGGGTTCACCGGTGCGGGTAAAGCGCTCCTTAAATTCGTCCATCGTGTAGTAGACGCCGTCGACGATACGGCCCGAATAAACCTTCTGCTCGTGCTGCTTGTGCGTAATCGGGTCACGCTTACGGATACGGTAGCCCCCGTAAAGCGTGCCGTTGGATTCAAACACCTTCATCGCCGGATCATCCGGAAAATTCTTGATTTCCGAGGGCTGCGGCAGACGGGGTTTACGGGACGAAGCTGAAGGCATGATGTCGTTCGTTGTGCGTTAAAAACGAAAACCGCCTGCAACCTTTCACCCTACGGGAAAAAGACAGGCGGTCTTAACAAAAAAAGGCTGCGGTATTTTACAGAGCGCCCGGCGCCAAAATTTCAAACCCGCCGTCAACGTAGACGGTCTGGCCCGTTGTCATGCGGGCGAGGTCTGAAAGGAGAAACGCCGCGGCGTTACCCGCATCCGTCGTGGTGATGTTTTCGCGCATGGGGCTCAACGTTTCGCTTGCCGCAAGCATCCGGCTGAAGTCCTTGATGCCTGAGGCCGCAAGCGTTCTCACCGGTCCGCAGGAAAGGGCGTTGACGCGCATTCCCCTGGGGCCCAGGTCCGCTGCCATGTAGCGCGTCATGGATTCAAGCGCTGCCTTAGCAACACCCATGGTGTTGTAGTTCGGAAGCACCTTTTCTGCCCCCAAATAGGAAACCGTGAGCATTGAGGCGCGCCGCCCTTCCATCTGAGGCAAAAAGGCTTTGGCAAGCGCCGCAAAGGAATAAACCGAAATACTCATTGCCGCAAGAAACCCGTCGCGGCTGATACCTTCCAAAAAGGACCCCTGAATGGCCTCCCGGGGCGCCCAGGCAATGGAATGAACAAAACCGTCCATGCCGTCGGGCCAAACGGCTTTCACGCTTTCAGCACAGGCCGCCACGGAAGCATCGTCCGAGGCATCAAGCCGGATCACCTTGGCATTGAGTTCCTCAGCAAGGGCTCTCACACGGCATTCAAAGCGCGCGTTGTTGTAGGTGAGGATCAGTTCGGCACCTTCGGCGTGCGCCACGCAGGCAATGCCGTGCGCAATGGAGCGCTCGGAGGAAACGCCCGTGATGACAAACCGTTTGTTGTTAAGCATCGGCATTTTCAAAGTGCTCCTTCCTTCGGGGTTTCTTTTTCGCGGCGCTCTTTAGCGCGTTCAAGCGAGAGTTTCTGCAAAACCGCAGAGAGTTCCGCAAGAAGCTCCAGATGAGTCTTGGCGAGTTTCTGGTAGTCCTCAACCGTCACGGCTTTCTTTAAAGCCTGCTCGTAAAACTGCGCAATAACGGTCGTGAGACTGGCCGCCGTATCCGCAATGCGGATGTCGTTATCCTTCTGTATTTCGGTCACCGCCGCCAAAAAGAGCTTGTGCTCATTTTCCTCGGGCGTTAAGTCCGGATCGTCCTTGACGGTCCGGCCGTTGGCGGTGAGAACATTGCAGTAATCGTCAATGAAACGCTCACGCGTCAGAAGATCGATCGAACGCTCGGCAACATCGAGCACAAAAACAGGACGCACTGACGGCTCCCCCAAAAACAAAATGACCGCAGGAACGTACCCGAGGTCTGAAACGCGGCGATTATATCGGGACGCGGAGCGCGAAACTACCCGGTAATGCCGAAAAGTGCGCCCGATCATCCGAACGGCCGGATTAGAATCTTAGAATATGCGCCGCCAAAGCGGCACCGACCACATTTTCAGAGGTTTTTATGACAGCCGTTCTCATTAAAAACGCGGACGTTTACGCGCCCGAACATCTGGGCACCACCGACGTCTTTATCGTCAACGACAAGATTGTTGCCGTCGGCAAAGACCTCACGGTGAACGTCCCCGGCATGGAAACCGTGGACGCCAAGGGGCGCGTGATGATGCCCGGCGTCATTGACCAGCACATCCACGTCACCGGTGGCGGCGGCGAAGCCGGCCCGGTCTCCCGCTGCCCGGAAGCAAGCCTTCTCGAATTCATTGAAGCCGGTATCACCACCGTAGTGGGCGTCTCCGGCACCGACAGCGAAACCCGCAGCATCGAAAACCTCCTCGCGAAAGTCCGGGCACTGAAAACCGAAGGTCTCACAACCTACATGTGGACCTCAAACTACGCGTTTCCCGTGACGACCATCACCGGCACCGTGCGCCGTGAACTACTGACGATTCCCGAAGTGATCGGCGTAAAGATTGCGCTCGGTGACCACCGCTCGAGTTTCCCCACCGAGCAGGACATCCTGCACCTTCTCTCCGACATCCGCGTGGGAGGCATGATTTCCGGTAAGACCGGGTTCCTGCACGTGCACCTCGGAGACCTCGGCAACACCGCCTACGACATCATCGATGCCTGCTGCGACGCCGGCATGCCCATCAAACACATCCGCCCGACACACTGTGCCCGTAAAGACGTCACCTGGGAGCGGTCGCTTGCGTTTGCCCGCCGCGGCGGCATGATCGACCTCACGGCCGGCCCCTGTATCTGCGGTACGGCCGCTGACGCCGTTTTCTGTGCACTCGAAGACGGCGTCGCGGCCGACAAGCTCACGCTCTCCACGGATGCGCACGGCTCCTTCCCGCGCTTTGACGATAAGGGCGAGATGATCGGACTTGACGTCTGCCCCATTAACGGCGCATGGCCCGAATTTCAGAAGCTCGTGGAAAAACTGGGCTTTGAAAAGGCAATCGGCTTTGTTTCCACGAACCTCGCGAAGGGCCTCAACCTCGCGGGCAAGGGTCAAATCAAGGCCGGCATGGACGCCGACCTGCTGCTTGTAAACGACGCCTGTGAAATCACCGATATGTTTGCCCGCGGCCGCAGCATGATGCGTGCGGGCACCGTCGTTGCCAAGGGGATGTACGAAAAGTAATCCTCTCCGGCAGGAATGATTGAGGCGCCGAAGGATTATCTCCTCACGGCGCCTTTTTTGGTCCTCGAAATCTCAGAATCCCGACTCACGCATCAGTACCGCCGAGGATGTAAGGTTTTTTGTGTCCAGTCGATAATAGCGCTCCCGTAGGGCGCGAAAAGAATCACCGTGGCACACCGTACACCCTTGAGACACTCCCAATCAGATCCATGAAGGCTGTCCTATTTGAGTGTTTTTTGCCATAATGAACACATGTGTCTCAAAAGCACTCAAAAGGAACGGTTATGCGTATCGGATACGTCCGGGTCAGCTCGTTAGATCAAAATCCAGATCGCCTGATTGAAGACTTGAAAGCTCAGCAGGTCGAGAAGATCTTCATGGACAAAATTTCAGGAAAGAACACTGACCGTCCGGAGCTTCAAAAGATGCTCTCCTTCATTCGTGAGGGAGATGTCTTGATCGTTCACAGCCTCGATCGCCTGGCTCGCAATCTTGCTGATCTTCTGACGATGGTTCAGGAATTGACTGGCCGCGGCGTCAGTGTGATCTTCATGAACGAGCATCTTTCTTTTGAGGCCGGAGCGGATGCATCTCCTACTTCCAAGTTGATGCTCTCGATGATTGGGACGTTCGCTGAGTTCGAGCGCTCCACGATCAAACGCCGTCAACAGGAAGGTATTGCGCTTGCCAAAGAGCGTGGTGTTTACACAGGTCGAAAACGTTCCGTTTCAGATGAAACCCTTCAAAAGGTGAAGGACATGGTTCAACAGGGCATCCCTTTGGCCAAGGCGGCCGCTTTGAATCACGTTAGTCGCTCCACCGTTTATCGTTATTTGAAAATCCAAACAGAGGAAGAATAAATGTCGCTTACTGCAAGAGATCTCAATGCAGCTTTGTGGGCTGCTGCTGATGAAATGCGGTTGGTCATGTCGGCTGACGTCTACAAGGACTATTTGCTTGGCTTGGTTTTTTACAAGGCTCTCTCCGACAAGATCCTTGTCGAAGCCTATGAGCTGCTCAACGATGAAAAGCCGGAAAGCCTTGAGGTCGCTCAGAAAGCCTATGAAGAGGCTGGGGCAGATTCTGAAGTTTGGTTTGATCTGAAGGCGGAATTGGAAGATCGTTTCGGTTGTGCGATTCACCCGAGGATGACTTTTTCGGCGTTCTACCAACAGATCAACGAACGCACGTTCATGTTGGATGATCTTAGTCAGGCATTCCGTGATGTCGAAGCTGCCAGCGGTGGCGTGTATGCCGGTCTGTTTGATGACTTTGATATTCAGTCGAAGGATTTGGGCAAGACACCCGACAAGCGCAACAGCATGATTTCCGCGGTTATTTCCAAGTTGGCAACTATCGACTTTAGCCGGTATCCGGAAGATGCTTTGGGTGACGCTTATGAATATTTAATTTCGCAGTTCGCCTCAGAGTCTGGTAAGAAGGCTGGCGAGTTTTATACGCCGCAGGCTGTATCCACGCTAATCGCTCGCATCGTTACTTACGGTCAGGATACGAAGTATGGGTTTACTGTTTATGACCCGACCTGTGGATCCGGTTCCTTGCTTTTGCAGATTCGAAACTTCATCAAGGATGATGAAGAAAACGGCGTCGACAAGAAGCATTCCATTCAGTTCTTTGGTCAGGAGCTGAAGAATCAGACGTTTAACCTGGCTCGCATGAATATGATGCTGCACCGTGTGCCAGGAAGTCATCAGCATCTTCGTAACGGCGACACGCTTGATGCCGATTGGCCGACTGATGAGCCGACGAACTTCGACGCAGTGGTGATGAATCCGCCCTATAGCCAAAAATACTCTGCAGCAGAGGGGCTGTTGACGGATCCACGTTTTGCTCCGTACAAGAAGTTGCCGCCTGCCAGCAAGGCTGACTTTGCGTTCCTTTTGCATGGTTTTTATCACCTGAAGGACACTGGCACGATGGGCATTGTTCTTCCACACGGCGTTCTGTTCCGGGGCGGTTCTGAAGGCACGATCCGAGAGGAATTACTCAAGAAGGGCAACATCTATGCTGTTATCGGTCTTCCGGCTGGGATTTTCTTCTCGACTCCGATCCCTACTTGTGTCGTTGTTTTGAAGAAAAACAATACTGAGCGCAATGTCCTCTTCATTGATGCATCCAAGGAGTTCCGTAAGGAACGCGCTAAGAACTTCCTGGATCCTGAACATATTGAGAAGCTCTTTACGACGTACGTCGAACGCAAGGACGTTGAAAAGTATGCGCACCTTGCTTCCTTTGACGAAATCGAGAAGAACGGTTTCAACCTGAACATCCCGCGCTACGTGGATACTTCTGAAGAAGAGGAAGAGATCGACCTTCAGGCAACTTTTGCAGAGCTAGCAAAGTTGGAACAAGAGGAGAGGGAGGTTGATGCAAGGTTGGCAGAGTTTTTTAAAGAATTGGGGGTTTGTTTTAATGAGGGGGGCAAGGCGTGATGAGGCCAAAATTGAGATTTGCTCCTGGACAAGGATTAAATTATCCTGCATATACATTTAAGACGCTGGCAGATGTTTGTGAAATTCGTCGAGAAATTGTAGATCTGTCTAATTTATCAGATGTGCAGTTTGCCGAGTACAGTATGCCTGCATTTGATTCCGGGAAAAAACCTAAAGTAATTTTTGGCTCTGAAGCAAAGAGCGGACGAATTTCTATCTGCGGGGATGTTTTGCTTTTTAATAAACTAAACGTTCGAAAGAAGAGAATTTGGAACGTTAGAAATTCTCCAGACAATTCCGTTTGCTCTGCTGAATTTATACCTGTTATCGCAACAGGTGTATTGCAAGACTATATGTATTATGCAGTATCCACCGACAAGTTTACGAAGACGGTGGAAGAATGCTCCTCTGGGACATCGAATAGTCAAAAGCGAATAACACCATCTATTTTTCTGGAGCAAAAGATTGCATGTCCATGTTCTCAGGAACAACAAAAAATCGCTTCGTTCTTCACGGCGTTGGATGAAAAAATTTCAATTAAAAATGCAACTCTGAAATCCTTTACGGCGCTTAAAGCGGATACTATGAGTCGTATTTTTAGTCAACGTCTTTCGTTGGGAACAAATGGACCATGGAAAGTAAGCCTTTTAAAAGATGTTCTGGATGTCGAAAGAGGAGGATCTCCTCGTCCTATCGATAAATTCTTAACGTCCGATCCGGATGGATTGAACTGGATAAAAATAGGAGATGCTCCAATAGATGGGAATAGAATTACAAGTGTGAAGGAGAAAATATTGAGGTCGGGGCTCTCGAAGACTCGTTTCGTTCGAAAGGGTGATTTAATCCTTTCTAATTCGATGAGTTTTGGAAGACCGTATATTCTTGATGTTGATGGCTGTATACACGACGGTTGGTTATCAATTAAGAACTCAAAAAATGTTTTCGATGTTGATTTCTTGGTGTATCTGTTGGCAAGTCAGGAAGTTAAGAGACAATATAGAAGTTTGGCTGGTGCTGGCGTTGTTACAAATCTTAATAAGGATCTGGTTAATAAGGTTATCCTTAGTTACCCAACATTAAGAGAGCAAAAAAATATAGCGAACATTTTGAACTCGATTGATGAGAAGATTGTGATTATCAAAAAGCAAGTTGCAACCCTAGAAAAGTTAAAGGAAGGCTTTATGCAACAAATGTTCGTCTGAATTTAGAGGTAAGAACTGAATGACAATGCTCGAATCTGAAATGGAAGATCTGCTGATCAAGCAGCTCACCTGTGATGTTTCTCAGTGGACGTACCGTCCAGATCTGACGACCGAAGAAGCGCTTTGGAACAATCTTCGTGAAAAGCTCAATCGAAACAACATCGACAAGCTTCAGGGGATTCCGCTGACCGATATGGAAATGGCTCAGGTCAAGCAGTTCTTGCTTGATCAGGCTGCCACGACCTATAAGGCTGCACGTTGGTTATCCGGTGAACACCAGGTCGCTCAGATTCCTCTTCTGCGTGAGGATGCTTCGTTGGGCGAAGTGAGCCTTATGGCTGTCAATAGTCGTGAGATCGCCGGCGGCAGTTCGAGCTATGAAGTCATTAATCAATACCCAGCGGTGAAAGGAGATGGATCGGAGCGAAATCGCCGGTTTGACGTAACTCTGCTCATCAACGGCCTTCCCCTCATTCACATTGAACTCAAGAATCGAGATCATCCGTTCATGGATGCCTTCCGGCAAATTACGAAATATTGCGAGGAAGGGAAGTTCCGCGGTTTGATGGGCCTGGTTCAGATGTTCGTCGTCAGCAATGGCGAGCAAACACGCTACATTGCCGCTGACAATCATGGGAATATGAACGAAAAGTTCTTGACCCGTTGGGTTGATGAGAACAACGAACCGGTTGAGAACTATTTGTCTTTTGCCAAGACAGCGCTCAATATCCCGGCGGCGCATCTGATGGTTGGCAAATACTGTGTTCTTGACAACGACAGCAAGCGGGTCATCCTTTTGCGT
>ULJH01049232.1_pt1 | contig 9933 bp, 10 predicted proteins | sample 1950781 | NCBI WGS metagenome assembly ULJH01 (sample SAMEA4835462, study PRJEB28245) | human gut metagenome | biome: gut microbiome; material: fecal sample | place: Denmark | collected 2008 | reverse complement strand
CGCCAGTGCGGCGGGCGTATCGGTGTCGGCCAGCTCTTCCGGCTGTGCGATACAGGCGGTATGCACCAGCGTCGGGTACTTGTGCAGCAGGACGCTGCCGCCCTTGCCCTCCGGCAGGGTGAGCAGCTCCGGGAAAAAGCCGTTGCTGAACAGAACGGGGCTTCCCACAAGGGGGTCCGGGCCGTTTCCGGCCGGGGCACCCAGACGGAAGATCACCCGTTCTGTTTCTTTTTGCGTCTGTGCAAAGGCCGTCAGCAGTTGGTCCACCGTAGCCCGGCGCAGCAGGGGCTGGTCACCGGGCAGAAACATGCACCCGGTCAGTTCCGGATGCTGTGCCAGCAGCGCCGAAAGTCCCAGCCGCACGGTATCGTTCCGGCCGGGCAGTGCATGCAGGAGCACCGGCACCCCCTGCGCTTTGCACAGCGCCTGCACCTGCGCCGAGCGGGTCACCACGATGCGTGCCGACAGCTGCGGCGTGTCGGTGGCGGCAAAGGCCCGGCACAGCAGGGGCTGACCGTCAAACGGTGCCAGAAGCTTGTTGGAGCCAAAGCGGGTACTCAGACCAGAGGCCATGAGCACACACCCCGTAGAAGCATGCATTTGCATAAAAAAGACCTGCGCTTTCCGATGGGATTTTTTCCATTATAGCGCAATTGCCGATTGAAACGCAATCTGTGTCTGTGTTAAAATAGAAACAGCAAGGATAAAAAAGAAAGGGACCTGCATATGATGACGATCCGAGAATACAAACGGGCCGAAAGTCTGGAAGAAGCCTGGCAGCTCAACCAGAAAAAGGCCAACCGCATCCTGGGCGGCATGATCTGGCTCAAGATGGAGACCATCAATGTCGGCACAGCCATCGACCTGTCCGGCCTGGGGCTGGACACGATCGAGGAAACGGATGCGGGCTTTTCCATTGGGGCGATGGTCACCCTGCGCCAGCTGGAGACCCACCCCGGACTGGAAGCCTTTACCCACGGAGCCGTCCGGGAAGCGCTGCGCCACATCGTGGGCGTGCAGCTGCGCAACCTGGCCACCGTCGGCGGCAGCATCTACAGCCGGTTTGGCTTTTCGGATGTGCTGACCCTGTTCCTGGCCATGGACTGCTCGGTGGAGCTGTATAAGGGCGGCATCGTGCCGCTGCGGGAGTATGCCGAGCGTCCCTACGACCGGGACATCGTGGTGCGTCTGCTGGTCCGGAAAGAAGCGGCCGATTACTGCTACCAGTCGGTGCGCAACAGCCAGACCGACATTCCGGTGCTCACCTGTGCCGCTGCCCGGCTGCAGGATGGCAGCTACCGGTTTGCGGTGGGTGCCCGCCCGCTCAAGGCTGTGCTGTATGAAGAACCGGCAGCTCCGGCGCAGCAGCTGGCCGAAACCATCCAACAACAGGTGGTCACCGGTTCCAACATGCGCGGCAGCGCCGAATACCGCCGCCACCTGACTGGTGTGCTGGTGCGGCGTGCAGCCGAAGAACTGGAAAACCGCGCCGTACAGGAGGGAAACTAAATGCAGATCAATCTGATGCTGAACGGAGTGCGCATCTCAGAGGATGTGGCCCCGGATATGCTGCTCATCGACTTTGTGCGCAGACATGGATGCGCGAGTGTCAAGCGCGGCTGCGAAACTTCCAACTGCGGCTTGTGCACGGTCTTTCTGGATGACAAGCCCGTGCTGTCCTGCTCGGTGCTGACCGCCCGCGCCGACGGTCACAAGGTGACCACGCTGGAGGGCCTGCAGGAAGAAGCTGCCGAATTCGGTGCCTTCATCGCCGATCAGGGCGCAGAGCAGTGCGGCTTCTGCAACCCGGGCTTTATCATGAATGCTCTGGCGCTGTTCCGGGAAAATCCATACCCGTCTGCCGAAGAAATCAAAGAATATCTTTCCGGCAATCTCTGCCGCTGCTCCGGCTATGAAGGCCAGCTGCGCGGCATCCTGAATTTTCTGGACTGGAAAAAACAGAAGGAGGCGGCTGCTGAATGAACACGGTCAACAAACCGTTCCGCAAAAAGGACGCCATGCAGCTGGTCACCGGCCAGCCGGTCTATATGGATGATGTGATCCCGCAGGACTGCCTGATCGTCAAGCTGCTGCGCTCGCCTCATGCAAACGCCATGGTCCGGACGATCAACACGACCGTGGCCAAGAAGGTGCCCGGCATTGAAGCCATCTTCACCTGGGAGGATGTGCCGCAGGATGCGCCCCGCTACACCCAGGCAGGCCAGACCTTCCCGGAGGCAAGCCCCCGTGACCGACTGGTCATCGACCGCCACGTCCGTTTCGTGGGTGATGTGGTGGCCATTGTGGCCGGTAAGGACGAAAAATGCGTGGACAAAGCGCTGAAGCTTATCAAGGTGGACTATGAGGTGCTGGAACCGGTGCTGGACTTCCACACCGCCAAGGACAACCCGGTTCTGGTGCACCCGGAGGACAACTGGGAGAGCCTGAGCCCGGTGGGGGCCGACAACAAGCGCAACCTGTGTGCCCACGATGAGTGCGGCTCCGGAGACATCGACGCAGTGCTGGCGGGGTGCGATGTGGTGATCGACCATGTTTACCACACCAAAGCCTGCCAGCAGGCCATGATGGAAACCTTCCGCACCTATTGTTCCATTGACACTTATGGGCGGCTGAACGTGCTCAGCTCCACCCAGATCGTGTTTCATGCACGGCGCAACATTGCCAATGCCCTGCACATCCCCAAATCCATGGTGCGTGTTTCCAAGCCCCGCATCGGCGGCGGCTTTGGTGCCAAGCAGACAGCGGTCAGCGAGGTATACCCCGCCTTTGTGACCTGGAAGACCAAAAAGCCCTCCAAGATCATTTTCAGCCGGGTGGAAAGCCAGACGGCCTCCTCTCCGCGCCACGAAATGGAGATGCATGTCCGGCTGGGTGCCACGAAGGATGGCATCGTGAAGGGCATCGACCTGTACACGCTGTCCAACACCGGTGCCTACGGCGAGCACGGCCCCACGACCGTGGGCCTGTCCGGCCACAAGTCCATCCCGCTGTACGGTAAGGCCGAAGCGTTCCGCTTTGTCAGCGATGTGGTGTATACCAACCACATGTCTGCCGGTGCCTACCGCGGCTACGGTGCGACCCAGGGCCTGTTTGCTGTGGAATCTGCCGTGAACGAGCTGGCCCACAAGCTGAACATGGACCCCTTTGCCCTGCGCCTGAAGAACACTGTGCAGGAGGGCGATGTGATGCCTGCCTACTACGGTGCCGTGAACACCAGCTGTGCGCTGGACCGCTGTCTTGTCAAGGTGCGGGAGATGATCGACTGGGAGCACAAATACCCGGCCCGTGATCTGGGCAACGGCAAGGTGCGCGCCGTCGGCATGGGCATGGCCATGCAGGGCTCCGGTATTTCCGGCATGGACGTGGGCAGTGCGACCCTCAAGCTGAACGATGATGGATTCTACTCGCTGATCATCGGTGCAGCGGATATGGGCACCGGCTGTGACACCACGCTGGCGCAGATCGCCGCCGAAGTGCTGGACTGCCCGCTGGACAACATTGCGGTATTTGGTGCCGACACCGATACCTCTCCCTATGACTCCGGTTCCTATGCATCCAGTACCACCTACGTTACCGGCAAGGCCACTGAGAAGTGTGCCATGAAGCTGCGGGAACAGATCTGCAAGCTGGGTGCCGAGCTGCTGGGCTGCCCGGCAGATGCTGTGGAGTTTGACGGCAAAGAAGTGTTTGAAAGCGCCGCCCCGGAAACGAAAAAGACCCTGTCCGAGATCGCCTATGCGTCTCAGTTCGGCCATATGGTCCCGCTGGAAGCCACCGAGACCCACACCTCGCCCCTGTCGCCGCCGCCGTACATGGTGGGTGCCGCAGAAGTGGAAGTGGACACCGAGACCGGCGAGGTCAAGGTGCTGGAATTTGACGCCTGCGTGGACTGCGGTACGCCCATCAACCCCAACCTGACCCGTGTGCAGGCGGAAGGTGGCCTGCTGCAGGGCATCGGTATGACGCTGACCGAGAATGTTACCTATGACCGGAAGGGCTGCCCGGAAGAGAACTCGCTGTTCCAGTACAAGATCCCCACCCGCATCGACATCGGAAAAATCAACGTGGAGTTTGAGAACAGCTATGAGCCAAACGGCCCGTTTGGTGCAAAATCCATCGGTGAGGTGGTCATCAACACGCCGCTGCCGGCCATTTCAGACGCCATTTACAACGCCATCGGCACCCGTTTCTATGAGCTGCCCATTACTCCGGAGCAGATTGCCATGGCCGCTGCTGAAAACCACAAATGATCGGGGAACAGCAGTTTCCGTTTCTGGCGGAAAAAGGCCATGTGGTCTCGCTGGTGGGCGGCGGCGGAAAAACAACGCTGCTGTATGCCATGGCCAGCCATTGCGCGCAGAAAGGTTGGCGGGTGCTGGTGTCCACTACCACCCACATCCTGCGCCCGGAAAACTGGCTCTGGGCAAAGACTGACGCCGAAATACAGAAACTCTGGGCCCGCGGCTCTTATGCCGTGGTGGGTTCTCCGGCTCCCAAGGGTAAGTTGACCGCACCGCCGGAAGCAGACCTTGCCCACTGGATGGCACAGGCAGACGCCGTGTTTCTGGAAGCCGACGGTGCAAAGCATTTCCCGTGCAAAGCCCCGGCGGAGCAGGAACCTGTTCTGCTGCCGCAAAGCGACATCGTACTGGCGGTGGCCGGGCTTTCCGCACTGGGCCACCCTTTGAAAGAATGTTGCTTCCGGTTGGAACAAGCCTGCATGCTGCTGGGCGTTCCGCCGGAGGCCTGCCTGACCCCGGAACTTCTGGCTCAACTGCTGGCAAGTGAGCAGGGCGGCCGGAAACGGGTGGGCAGCAGGGCCTTTTATGCGGTGCTCAATCAGGCAGATACGCCGCGGCGCCAACTGCTCGGGAAGCAGACGCTCTGTGTTCTGCAGGAACGTTATCGTGTGAACGGCGTTCTGACACAATTTGAAGAGGGAGAACGTGCATGAGCAAGGATGAAAAAATCGTATTCTGTACCGGGGGCGGCTGCACGGCAAAGCTGGGTGCCGGTGTACTGAGCCGCATTCTGGAAAAGCTGCCCCGCGGCGAAAAGGACCCGAATCTGCTGGTGGGGTATGACAGCCGGGATGATGCCGCCGTCTACCGCGTTACAGAAGATCTGGCCCTGGTGCAGACGGTGGACTTTTTCCCACCCATGGTGGATGACCCCTATACCTTCGGGCAGATCGCAGCGGCCAACGCCCTGAGCGACGTGTATGCCATGGGTGGCGAGGTGAAAACTGCCCTCAATCTGGTGTGTTTCCCGGAAAATATGGACCTGAACGTTTTGGGCGAGATCCTGCGCGGCGGAGCCGAAAAGGTAGCCGAGGCAGGGGGCATTCTGGCCGGAGGTCATTCCATTGCAGACACCGGCGTCAAATACGGCCTGTCGGTGACCGGCCTTGTGGACCCGCATCATCTGTACGCAAACGATGCCGGCCAGCCGGGAGACAAGCTGCTGCTGACCAAAGCGCTGGGTGTGGGGCTGCTGTGCACCGCAAACCGCGTGGGCGAGGCGGCCCCGGAACACATGGCAGCCGCCATCAGTTCCATGACAACCCTGAACAAGACCGCTGCGGAGATCAGCCGCCGGTATACTGTGCACGCGGCCACCGATGTGACCGGCTTCAGTTTTCTGGGGCATCTGCACGAGATGATGGGCGGGAAACTTTCCTGCAAGATCAACGCCCGCGCCGTGCCGGTGCTGCTGGGCGCGGAAAAGGCGGCAGATGACTTCCTGTACACCGCCGCCGGGCAGCGCAACCGCAATCATACAGGGCCTTTTGTCCGGTTTGAGGGCGTTCCGTTTGCCATGGAGGAAGTCTTGTTCGACCCGCAGACATCCGGCGGTCTGCTGCTGGCAGTGGACCCGGCGGAGGCCAGCGCGCTGGAGAAGGAACTGCAATCTGCTGGCCTGCCCGCGAAGATCGTGGGCGAGATCGTTCCCAGAACCGAAACCGAGATCACAGTAACATCCTGACCTACTGAAAGGAAAAACGATTATGACTCATGTTGATGCAAGAGGAGACGCCTGCCCGCTGCCGGTCGTCAAGGCCAAGCGCGCTATTTCGGAGCTGAAGGGTGCTGGTCAGGTGGAAATTCTGGTGGACAACGAGATCGCCGTGCAGAACCTGACCAAGATGGCCCAGCAAAAGGGTTATCAGTACAGCGCCGAAAAGCTGGCCGAACGGGAATACCGAGTGCTGTTCACCATCGGGGAGGCCCCGGCGGCTGAAGAGACCCCGGCCGTCTGCATGCCGGACGCCCGCACGGACACCGTGGTGGCCATTGGCGCAAACACTATGGGTGCCGGGGCCGAGGAGCTGGGCAAGACCCTGCTCAAGGCGTTCGTGTTTGCCCTGACGCAGCAGGACAAGCTGCCCAAGACGGTTCTGTTCTATAACGGCGGTGCATCCCTGACCTGTGAGGGTTCTCCCATGCTGGAGGACCTCAAGACGCTGGAATCGGAAGGTGTGGAGATCATGACCTGCGGCACCTGCCTGAACTATTACGGCCTGACCGAGAAGCTGGCCGTAGGCAGCGTGACGAACATGTATGCCATCGTGGAAAAGCTGACCCATGCCGGGAACGTGGTCAAGCCGTGATCTATCTGGACAATGCTGCCACCACGCTGTACAAACCGCAGGAAGTGGACGCCGCCATTCTGGACGCCCTGCACACCGCAGGCAATCCCGGCCGCGGTGCCCATGAGCCGACCCTGCATGCTTCCCGGCTGGTGTATGCCGCACGGGAAGCGCTGGCAGAGCTTTTCCACGCGCCGGACCCTGCCTGCATTGCCTTTACGGCCAACGCCACCGGCGCGTTGAACACCGCCCTGTGCGGGCTGCTGGGACCGGGGGATCATGTCATCACCACCGTGTGTGAGCATAATTCGGTCCTGCGGCCGCTGTACCGGCTGCGGACACAGGGGGTCCAGCTCAGCTTTGCCGGGGTAGACGCCAAAGGCCGCCTGCAATATGAAAAATGGGAAGAGCTTGTGCGCCCAAACACCAGAGCGCTGGTCGTGACCGGAGCGTCCAATGTGACCGGCAACTGCACCGATCTTGCAAAGGCTGCGGCCTTTGCGCACCGGCACGGCTTGCTGCTGATCGTGGATGCCGCGCAGACGGCCGGAGCCCAGTCCATCGACGTACAGGCACTGGGTGTGGATGTGCTGTGCTTCACCGGGCACAAGGCTTTACTGGGGCCGCAGGGCACCGGCGGGCTGTATGTGCGTCCGGGTGTGCAGATCGCGCCCCTTGTAGTGGGCGGCAGCGGCGTGCACAGCTATGACGAGCAGCATCCCGCCCAGATGCCCACCGCACTGGAAGCCGGCACCCTGAACGTGCACGGCCTTGCCGGGCTTTGCGCCGGAGTACAATGGCTTCTGACACAGGGCGTGGAAACGCTGGCCGCCCACGAAGCTGCACTGGCTCGCTGTTTTTACGAAGAAGTATGCGGTATGCCGGGCGTGACTGTATACGGCGATATTGAGACCGCTCTGCGTGCGCCCATCGTCTCCCTGAATATCGGAGACGAGGACTCTGCCCGGGTGGCCGATATCCTGTGGGAGGACTACGGCATCTGTGTGCGGGCCGGAGCACATTGCGCCCCGCTGATGCACAAGGCGCTTGGCACGGTGGAACAGGGCGTGGTACGGTTCAGCTTTTCACACAGCAATACCATGGAAGAAGCTCTGCACGCTGCACAGGCCGTGCGGGAGCTGGTACAGGAGCTGTAAATGCGCACAAAAAAGACCTATATCGTGCTCTCCTTCCGCACAACGGTGGAAGCCATGGCCTGGGAGAAGCACTGCGCCACGGCACAGATCCCCGGGCGGCTGATCCCGCTCCCACGGGAGATCTCCGCCGGGTGCGGCCTTGCCTGGCGCATGATGCCGGAGGATTGGGAACACTGGAACAGCCTGCTGGACCCGGCGGCTTACGACGCGGTGTCGCAGGTGGAGCAATGACGAACAGGAGAACATTTTATGAGCGCATTGGTTGATGCCCTGCAGAAAGGGCAGGTCACCGGAGACGGTACCCTTGCGGCGGTGCTGGATGGACCGGAGGCCGGCAGCCGGATGCTGCTGCGCGGCGGGCGCCCGGTGTGGCAGACCCACAGCTGCGGCGTATTGCAGCGCAGCCTTTCCCGTTTGCAGGAATGCACGGCCACCGGGTTTCTGGAACTGGACAGCACGCGGGTGTTTGTGGAACGATTCGGTGCGGTGCCGCAGATCGTTGTCTGCGGCGGCGGCCATGTGGCGGTATCGGTGGTACGGCTGGCAAAACTGCTGGGTCTGCCGGTGCTTGCTATGGAGGACCGCACGGAATATGCGCAGGACCTGCGGGATGCCGGAGCGGACACGGTCCTCTGCTTACCGTTTGCGCAGGCACTGGAGCAGGTGCCCGGCGGGGCAGAGACCTACTTTGTGGTCGTGACCCGCGCCCATGCCTTTGATGTGGCCTGCCTGGAGCAGATCTTGCAGAAACCGGCGGCTTACGTTGGCATGATGGGCAGCCGGGGCCGGGCCGCACTGGTACGGCGACAGCTGCTGGAAGCCGGGGCGGATGCTGCACGGGTGGAAGCTGTGCAGGCCCCCATCGGACTTGCCATCGGGGCCAAAACAGCCGAAGAGATCGCGCTGTCCATTCTGGCGCAGATCGTGGAAGTGAAAAACGCCCGCCCTCAGACCGAGGGCTTTGCTCCGGCGCTTCTGGCGGCGATGGAGCAGGCCGCACAGAACGGCCAGCCTGCAGTGCTGGCGACGATCATTGCACGGCACGGCTCCACCCCGCGGGAGGTCGGCTCCAAAATGCTGCTCCTGCCCGATGGCACGACTGTGGGCAGTGTGGGCGGCGGCATCATGGAATACCGTACTCGGCAGGCCGCTGCTGAAATGCTGGCCGGGCATACAGCATCGGTGCAGACGGTCACATTTTCGGCCGACGGCAAAAACGAAGATGCCGCGGTTGCGGCCTGCGGTGGTTCCATGGAGCTTCTGCTGGAAATCATTCCGGAAGGAGGATCCATTGAATGAAACAGGATGCCTTGATCCTGGTGCGCGGCGGCGGCGACCTTGCTACCGGCACCATCCATCGTCTGTGGTCCGCCGGGCTGCGGGTGCTTGTACTGGAAACCGCTCACCCGGCGGCTATCCGGCGGCAGGTGTCACTCTGCGAAGCTGTGTACGAAGGTGAAACAACGGTAGAGGGCCTGAGGGCTGTTCGTATCAACACACTGGAACAGGCTCCGACCGTCTGGGCACAGAATGCGGTGCCCGTCCTCATCGACCCGGCAGGCAACTGCGTGGCACAAGCAAAGCCGGATGTATTGGTGGATGCCATTCTGGCCAAGAAGAACCTTGGCACCACCCGTGATATGGCACCGCTGACCATCGCCCTTGGCCCCGGATTTACAGCCGGACAGGATGTGGATGTCGTGGTCGAGACGAAGCGCGGCCATCGGCTGGGCCGTATCATCCGGGAGGGCGCTGCCATCCCGAACACTGGTATTCCGGGTGTCATCGGCGGTTATGGCAAGGAGCGGGTCATCCATGCGCAGACGGAAGGCATCTTTCAGGATGTGCGAAAGATCGGTGACCTGGTGGAAGCAGGGGAGATCATCGCACAGATCCGGACGTCGGAAGGCAAATCCTTCCCGGTCACCACACAGATCGGCGGCATCCTGCGCGGTCTGCTGCGCAGCGGCTACCCGGTCACTCCGGGGTTCAAGGTGGCTGATGTGGACCCCCGCCGGGAAGAGCTTTCCAACTGTTTCCTGATCTCGGATAAATCCCGCTGTATTGCGGGCAGTGTGCTGGAACTTGTCTGCGCACAGCTGTGGAACTAACAACAAAAAACGCCTCTGCTCCGGATGGAGTGACCATCCATGGAACAGAGGCACT
>ULJH01055957.1_pt1 | contig 9936 bp, 8 predicted proteins | sample 1950781 | NCBI WGS metagenome assembly ULJH01 (sample SAMEA4835462, study PRJEB28245) | human gut metagenome | biome: gut microbiome; material: fecal sample | place: Denmark | collected 2008 | reverse complement strand
AGCTGCCAATAAATATCAATTTTACGTTAACTCGCCACAAGACTATTCACGTGTATTTTTACAGTTTTATGCGGGGCGCGATGATGATAAAAACGATCCTGTTGTTGTAAAAAACGTGAAATTAGAAAACATACCTAGGATTGATGTAAATTCACAAAAAATCGGACCTATTTCTTTACGTCAAGGAGATAATACATTATTCATAGAATTCGAAAACAGCGAGATTATGGCATTAGTTCCGGTTTTTACTATGGAGGTGGTAACCAATGAGAAACAAAGCGATTGAATATCCTCATCCCGTGTTAAACGAGTATACCAACGACTTTCAAGAGTGTGCATTTTCCATTGAAGAGGTATCACATAGCGATAACGGAAATTCCTTGACTTTTGAAATTAAGTGCGACTTACAGTGCGAAGGCATTGTTAAAATGATAAAAGATGGTTTCGCCAAAATCGTTCTAAGAGCAACTTGTTCTCGAACATCTTTTAGAGAAATATTTGCATTAAAATTAGATGGCACCACTATCGTGGATATTCCTAAAAATCTCGTTGTGGATGTTCTTGATTTGCAAGCTATGATTGTCTCTAACGGTGATTACAGTACATATGCTTTATCCGAATTTAACCAACGTTATTTTGGCTCACAACAGTTTCACTTGAGTAAAGGTTATGTAATGGCGAATGAACCCGGAATAAAGATAAAGTTAGATACGTTATTGGAAAAGGATATGGCGGGAGTTGTTCTTGTGGCGGTAGATCCAAATATAAATGAAATAAAGGTAAACTACGCTACAGTCAAAGAAGAAAATCCGAAATTAACCGATTACATCGTTATTACTCTACCTGAAACAGAATATACAAATTATGCAAAGTTGAGGACCAAAAAGCATCTTAAGAACGGCATTGAACGTTTCTTGCAGTCTACATTGATTTTACCGGCAATTACGGAAGCAATTTCTAAATTAAGAATGGAAGAATATTTGCTCGAAAACATTGAAGAGGAGGATTATGAAATCCTTTATAAAGGTACTGTATGGGCTGATTCGATTCTTAAAGCGTTAAATAATTCGGGGATCGACGATTTAGCTAATTGTACTAGCTCGGATTATGAATTGGCAAATAAAATTCTCGGGAATGTCGCAGCGGATTCCTTAAACAATCTTATGCAGAAAATGACTGAGTGGTCTACGATTAGACAGGAGGATGATGTACTTTGAATTTAATATATTTCACGAAAGATGCTTATAAATTGTTAAAAAAAGACTTGGATGTAAATAAAGACAAATATTATCGCGACGATCCGTGGCTGAGTGAATATTTCGCAAAAGTCGGGTTAGATGAATTTTATAAAACATCCTCCATTGTTGTTTCCAATTTACAGTTAAGTTGTTCGGGCGATGATGTCGAAAGTAAAAACAACGATGATTTATTAAATATCAAACTTTTATATTCCGACTATAAAGATAAAATAACGCCGCTTCAGGCGTCGGATCCTTTATTATGGTCAGCCTTGTGCCATATACCGTTTAAGGAATATGTCTTACAACGTTGGAAAAAAGATGACGGAACGGTTAGATTGGATCAAAGGTTTTTTGCGAAGGAAGGCCGTGCATCTCTGGTATATTACAATGCTATTTCACGCTTATGGTGGTCTGGTTATTTAACTTATGATGAAACTCGAGTTTCCACAAATCCATGGCATTTAACCGAAACATTGTTTTCGGCACAGCAAATACAAAAGGATTTGTTTGATCAATCTTTTAGCATGAATCGAACTGTTGTAAAGGGGTTATTGTCAGCTCTCAAAATAATGCAAGAAGAAAACGGCAACAAGTGTACCGCTATATTTAGAGCATGTTGCGATTCATATATAAATCATTACGGAGCTGTTTCTATCCTTGATACGCTTTCTGCCGATGATATAGAAACAATAGCGTATAATTATATGAAGAAATTAGTAAAGACGACATCTACTAATTAAGTGATATGTTATTTATCCGTAAATCGCGTTATATCTTTGGCGCATTTTGATAAAGTATTCATACACCGTCGCTTGCGCGCGAGATAAAACTCTGCCTATTTTGGGATAACTTAGGCCGTTTTGGCGGCATTCCAAAGCAATACGCATATTTTCGGTCAAATTCAGGCTCGCAACGATCTTTTCGTATACAGTATAGTCTTGTGCAACTTCTTCTTTTATTTCGTATGACGGTTCACTGGCGGGCGTTAAAACCTCAAGGCTTACCATGCGGTAGTAATCACTCGTTTTTCGGTTTATCAACTTCATCATTTTACGGGTACAGGCAATCTTGATTGTAATCGGTTTGCCTTTTTTGCTGTAAGATATAACGTCGTTCAAATGCTTTCCGTAATGGTCGCAAAGATACAATGCACCTTCTTGAACTAAATCGTAAGAATCGCTGAGTATATAGCCTAATTCATTCTTGTGCTTAATATCGCCATATAGGTCGGCATACATTTTCTGCGCACGGCTTCCTAAGTAGCCTATTTGAAACCGTAATTCCATAAATGCGATAAGTTCCGCCATTTCAAGCACATTGTTTTGTGAGATTTCCTCTTTCATGACGCTGAAATCTAATATTTTTCTTTTCATTTGGGTTTACCTCCGATTCATTTTCGCCTTTCGGCAAAAGCGGAAGTAGCACCGGGAAAAGATAGAAGTTTTTTACTTTGTAGTTGGTTGCACGGAAGTCAACGAAAAAGCACAAAAATTGTTGCGTTGGTAGCGAAACGTAATAAAAAGTCATAGCGATAATTTTTTGCCGTTGACTTACGATTTTCACTGTGCTACAAACGTAGACCGAAAGGCGATAAATCGGAACGCATTGGCAAAACTAGGATCTAAAATGCACTTCCGTTTCTAAATATCGCCATAATTTGACTTTTAATGTTACTTATGCTATAATATGCGTGCTTAAAAAAGAGGAGGAAACAATGTTTTTTTCTGAACACTTTCATGTTAATAAACAAAAAATAGATAGTTATGGAGCAATAGATATTAATTTGGTGTGTGACTTGCCGTTATTTATTGATCCTATGCTCATATTTAACAGTTCAAAAAAAGAATATAAAGACTTACATAAACAAATTATAAAATATTTTCATTTCTTAGCCAAAAAATCAGAAAATGGGTTTAACGCCGGCGAAATAACAACATTTTTTAATTTCAACGAAATTAAAAACAATTGGTTTGGATATTCCAAAACTGGCAATGAAGGTAATGGTAATGGGAAAGATTTTTCTCGTATTTTTGCAAACAACATAAAGTTTTCGCTAAATACGCATAGCATTTCCAAAGGAACACATTTTGAAAAAACTCTATTGTTGTTCGAGGGTAACGGAAGAGATAAGTTAAGTGATTTAACTACACATCTTATTTTGGATTTTATTGCCACATATACGCAAGATTTTGCGTTAGCTAATATAGATAAAACATTTATTAAATCTTTCTATCTAGACTCAAGATTTAATTACAAAACAGAAACATTTGAAAGTATTGAATATCAGTTGCCTTACATAAAAAATAGTAAAGGCATTGATGAGTTTGTTCTTTTAACACCACGGGATATTTTAAGAAAAAATGAACCAACAATAAATAGAGTTGACTTAATAAATAATTATGATAGGGTAAGAAATTCGATTTCAGATGTCGCAATACGTAGTCAACTTGAAAATTATATTAGAAAAGCCGTTTCCGAATATGAACAGGAATGTAAATCAAAGAAAAAGAATGTAAAACAATCAAAATTAAATAAAATCGAACGTGAGGCATTTATTGAGGCATTAAAAGATATTCCGGAACTATATGACTATTATATTTTAATCAAAGAGCAAGAGAAAGATTTAGTAAATTCTGAAGCAGAAAAAGAAATATTAGAACAAACTGTCAAATTTTATAGTGCATCAAAGGTCTTAGTAGAGTTATACAAAAAATATGCACCATCGAGAGATTTTGCCCTTTCTGCTCGAAACGAAGCCAAACAACGATTAATATGGTTTAAACATATTATTGAAGAATGTGATGGTTATAAAAATCTGTATTATAATGGACAAAAGATATCAAAGGAGGACGATCTGCAAAGATTATTCCGTTTTGTTTGGTACGACTCTAAATTTGATGTAAATTATGAAACCAATAACGGACGTGGGGAGCTTGATGTTAAAGTATCATACGGATCAAAAGAAAAAAACATAGTTGAATTTAAATTGGCAAGCAATCCAAACTTATCGCATCTATTTGATCAAGTAAAAATATATGAACAAGCGAATCAATGTAGTAACAGCCTTTATGCTATTTTTTACTTTTCACAAGGAGAGCTTGAAATTGTAGAAAAAATGCTCTCGAAAACTAATACAAAAAATTTACTAGGCGAAAGTGTGTTTTTGATAGATTGCCGTAATGACAATAAACCATCCGCCTCAACAGTATGAGAAAAATGCCTTATCGACCATATTGGTCAATGAGGCATTTTTATATAAAAATCTTATTTCATAAAAAATCTCTACTACTGTTTTATGAAGTTGCCGTGAGCATCGCGTTTCTGCGTCAGATAATGGTCTGAACGCTTTATTTGATATTGTTTTGTTTGAAAAACGATACCTGCAACTCCTTTCAGACAAAAGTAAAAGAGCCGCGTGTTCAAACGCGACTCCCTGTGGCGGAAAGTGAGGGATTCGAACCCCCGGACACCTTTCAGGGCATCGTTCGATTTCAAGTCGAGTGCATTCAACCGGGCTCTGCCAACTTTCCGTAAACAGTTAAATTATAACAAAATTTTTTCTTTAAATCAAGCAAATCGAAAAGGTGCGAGAAAACTGCGAGATTAAAAAAAATCAAAGAACAAAAAAAATTGCAAAAAAGCAGGCAAACAAAAGCGATTTTCGAAGTGGCAATCCGATAAATCAATAAATTTTCAAAACCGCCTCGTTACGACCGCTTCGATATACCTCCGCACGTTTTATTTATTATACCACTTACCGTGCAAAAAATCAACGATTTTCTCAGCGCCTTTCAAAAAACGCGGCGGAAAAATGAAAAAATTTTCCGCCGTCATTTTTGCTGTTGCCGCATTTTAACCGCCGCCGTCGTTTTTTATTTTTGCCGTAACTTCTTTATCTCGCCGTGCCGCGGAAGAAGATCGCCAAAGTGCCCAATCCGGAATGCGAACCGATGACGGGGGAGAGATCCCCGATAAACACTTCGTGTCCGGGAAACTTCTCCTGGACCAGTTTTTTCAGGTATTCGGCGTCGTCGCGGCAAACCGCCTGCACGATATACACGGGGTCGCCGGGCTGTAAATCCTGTTGAGCCGCCATGTTGTTGAAAATCGCGGTAATTGATTTTTTCCTGCCCATCACGCCGCGCCCCATAGGCACAAGATGTCCCTCGTCGTCCATTCTCATCACGGGTTTGATATTCAGAAGCGATCCGATTACCGCCACGGTGGAAGAAACGCGTCCGCCGCGTTTCAGCTGAAATAAATCGTTCACGGTAAAATTATGGCAGATATGCAGTCGCAAATTCATGCCGTACTCATACGTTTCCTCAATGCTCGCGCCCGATTCCGCTTTTTCTACGAGATAGTGCAGAAATAAGCCGTGTCCCAAAGACGCGCACAGCGAGTCGATCACCATAATTTTCCGTTCGGGAAATTCTTCTGAAAGTTCTTTCGCCGCTACGCAGAAACTGCCGTACGTACCGGAAAGCCCCGAAGAAAAGGCGCTCACAAGCACGTCGTTGCCGGCCTTCACATAAGGCAGCAGATGCGTTTTCGCCTGCTCGGCGGTTACCTGATAAGTCGTAGGCATTTTTCCCGCCGCCAAAGCTTTGTAAAACGCGTCCGTGTCGATGGGCTGTCCGTCCTCGCCCTCGTAGTTCACGTTGTCCATCACAAAACCGAGGCAAACCCGCTCGATGCCGTGCTCCTTGTAATATTCAAGAGGCATTTCGCCCGTAGAATCCGTCGCAATAATAAATTTCGCTTTACCCATACTTCTTATCTCCGTAAAGTTTTTTCCGTCGCCGTCGCGTGCTTCACCGCTCCGCCGCGCGGAATGTATTATCATTATACAATATTCCCCGAACGATGTCAAGAATTATTGAACGCGTCCGACGAATCCCGGTTTTAAAAAAAAACCGCGGCGAAAAACGGAGCAATCGGCAATAAATATTAAAAACATTTTAACGGAAATTATCGAAAAACCCTTTTCGAAAGCGGATCAAACGAAATAAGTAAATTTCAAAACCATTAACAATATCGGTCCGAACCGCGGCAATCGTTTAATCGCCCGAAACGGGGTTGTCATAGTTTGACGTTACAAAGCAGAACAATTTGTTACGACTATTTTTTGCGAAAAAAAGCAAAAAGCAGGGCGCTTTATTTCAGAACGTTGAATTTTTTAATCATTGCGGCGGAAAATTCCAAGCTTACCTCAAATCCTTTTTCCGCGGGCAACAATCGCATTTCCGGCACCGACGAAAGTTCGAAATACCGCGACAGGGTGGCGGATAAATCCTGCAGTATCAGTCCGCGGCAGCCGTCGGAAAGCACCGCTTTTTCACCTTCGATAATTCTGTTTGCCTGTTCGAAATTTTCCGTATATTCAATTTTTTTCATCCGGATTCATCTCCCGCAAGCGCAGGAAAACGCTTGCAAAAACGCTTAAAAAGTCCGCTCGTTCGCACCATACCCCGCCGAAACGCCGTCCGCCGCTATAAAACCGCGTAGCGCGCGTCGATTCCCGCGGAGTGGAACCGATTTCCGCGGGGGAAAATAAAAACGCCGCAACGCCGCGAAAAACGCCGCAACGCCGCGCGGCAACATACGGCGATACAAAAACGGCGCCCGCTGCGGCGCAGAAGCAAAAAGCTTACGCCGCGCAGAAACTCACAATTTGCCGCGCCAGTGCTTTTTCAGTCCGCCGAATGCGCCCGAAAAGGGCGCCGTAACGTCGTAATATCTGATTTTCCCGTTTTTCGTCTTTCCCGTCAGCGCGTCCGCCAGCATCGAAAAACACCCCAAGGGGTCTTTCAGTCCGCTGCGCACCACCTTGTCGTTTTCGGGAATCACGCCGAGCAGCGGCAGCTTTAACAGTTTCGAAATTTCCCACGGCGAAAGCGTTTTCTCGTTCATCACCAGATCTCCGCGCACGCGGTTCACTGCAAGATAAACGTTTTTCAACGCATAGCTTTTCAACAGCCCCGCAACCTTGTCCGCGTCGGTTACGGCGGTCAGATCGGGCGTGGTTAAAATCATCGCCTCGTCCGCGCATGCCGCCGCGCGGTGAAATCCCTCGTCCGCCCCCGAAGGCGAATCGATCACGATATAATCGAACGTAGGGGAGAGCGAATCGAGCACCGCTTTCAGCGACTGCGGCGATACGTACCGTTCGGGCGCGGAATGTACGGCGGAAAGCAGATAAAAATTCGGCAGCAGGGGGTGTTGCACCAGCGCCTGCTTCGCGCGGCACCGTCCCTCCAGCACGTCGATTACGTCGTAAACAATCAGGTCGGCAAGATCGGAAACAAGGTGCGCGTTGCAAAGCGAAAAATCGGCGTCGCAGACAATCGTGCGTTCGCCGCGCGCCGCCAGCCTTGCCGCCAGCAGACACGCCGTTACGGTTTTCCCCGTACCGCCTTTGCCGCCCGTAATCACGATTTTCCTTGCCATTTTTCTCCGCGCCTCCTTTTTCCGCCTCGTTGCCGCGAAAACAATTATACGATAAATTTCCGCGCGCGTTTTGTCGGATTTTGTCAAATCGAGGGCGCTTTCCGCGAAAACGCTCCGCCGCGTTAAAAAGCAGGTTCGCCGCACGGAATGCAGAGCGAAAAAACTGTGCTTTTATATAAAAAAAACGGCGCGCGATACCCGCACGCCGCATTAGTCCGGCAACAAATCCCGATAAAACCGGCAACACCGGGAAGAATACTCTTTACGTCAGATATACTTTTCGTATTCGGCGTATGCCTCGTCCAAAGCCTTATGCACTTCATCCAGCCGTGCGCAACGCTTCTGCAATTCCGGGTAATTCTGCGCGATTCCGGGGGTGGAAATTTCTTCCGTCAGCGTCGCTTCTTCGGCTTCCAGCGCCGCCACAAGTTTTTCGATTTCGCTTGTTTTCTGCCGCCGCTTCGCTTCCGCCGCGCGTTCTTCGCGGCTCTGATGCGAAGAAGCTTTTTTCTGTTCGCGCGCGTACAGGTACGCCGCTTTTTCCTTTTCTTCCCGTTCTTTCGCCGCAATCGCCGCCGCTTCGCGCTTCTTCGCGAGATACGCTTCGTATCCGCCGCGGTAGCACGTCAGCGCCCGATTTTCTATTTCCGCAATGCCGTCCGCCACGGCTTCGATGAAATAGCGGTCGTGCGAAACGATTAAAAGCGTGCCGTCAAATGCACGCAACGCCTTTTCCAGCGCCTCGCGCGCCGGCAGGTCGAGGTGGTTGGTCGGCTCGTCCAGAATCAGAAAATTACCGTGCTCGTTTTCCAGCACCGCAAGCGCAAGTTTCGCCCGTTCCCCGCCGGAAAGCGCGGAAACGTTTTTGTACACGTCCTCGGCGGAAAGCCCCGCCCGCGCCAGATCTTTTCTCACGGAGGTCTGGTCGGAAAGCACGCGCCGCCCCCAAAGTTCCGAAAGCACCGTTTCGTCGCCGTTCAGCTCCGCGTTTTCCTGGTCGTAATAACCGATTTTCACAAACCTGCCCAGCCGCAGATTTCTGTTCTTTCCGCGCACGATTTCTTTCACGAACGTAGATTTTCCCGTGCCGTTTTCGCCCACAATCGCAAATTTATCTCCCCGTTTCAGCGAAAAGCAGGCGTCTTTCAGCAACACGTTCCCGCCCGCTTCCACGGTAAAATTTTCTCCGTCCAGTACGTTTTCGTAAGAGGGGACGTCGTACGTGAACGAAAACGCGGGCGGCGCGGGCGGAACAAACGGTTTTTCTTTCACTTCCAGCGCCTCTAATTTTTTTACGCGGTCCTGCGCGGCGCGGGCGGAAGTGGCGCGCACGCGGTTTTTATCGATAAACGCCTGCAGCTTCTTCGTTTCTTCGAGGTACGCCTCGTACTCTTTCTCTTCCCGTGCGATTTTATCCGCTTTCAGCTTTTTGTACGCCGTGTAATTGCCTTTGAATAAGCTTAACCGCCTGTTTTCTATTTCGAAAATCGTTTTCACCGTGCGGTCAAGAAAGAAACGGTCGTGCGAAACGGTGAACAGCGCGCCTTTGTACGAAGCGAGATAGTCCTCCAGAAAGAACACCGTTCTGATGTCGAGGTGGTTGGTCGGCTCGTCCAGAATCAACAGTTCCGGCTCTTCCAGAAGCAGACGGCAGAGGTTCAGCCGCGTTTTTTCGCCGCCGCTCATCGTCGAAATTTTCTGTTCGTACCGTTCGGCGAATCCCATGCCGTTCAGCACGGTTTTCAGCTTCACTTCGAAATTGTACGAATCCCGCGCGGCAACGCGCTTCGTAAGGCTTTCGTAACGCGCCGAAAGCTCCGCAAATTTTCTGTCGTGCGCGGCGCAACGCGAAATTTCTTCTTCCGTTTCCGAAAGCGCTTCTAAAAGTCGTATGTCCTCGGCAAAAACGCCGCGCATTTCCTCGTACGCCGTATTTTCGGAATCATATCCGCCGTTTTGCGCAAGGTAGCCTATGCGGATGCCGTTCTTTTTAAAAAGCGTGCCGCTATCGGGCGTCAGCTCGCCTAAAATCAGCCGTATCAGCGTGGTTTTTCCTTCGCCGTTTCCGCCCACGACGCCCGCGCGCTCTCCCTCGTTCAGCGTAAAGCAAAGCCCCTCTAAAAGAGGCTCGCCCGCATACCCGAAATTTAAATTTTCCGCCGTAATCAACATATACTACCGCCGTTTTCTGCACAAACTGTGCCTGCAATGAATATCGGAAAAAGATTGAAAAAAATCCGTGCGC
>ULJH01039612.1_pt1 | contig 9974 bp, 7 predicted proteins | sample 1950781 | NCBI WGS metagenome assembly ULJH01 (sample SAMEA4835462, study PRJEB28245) | human gut metagenome | biome: gut microbiome; material: fecal sample | place: Denmark | collected 2008 | reverse complement strand
TCGCACACCGCCGTAACGCGTATATTCAGCCGCGCAAGCACTTCAAGGTGCACTTTGCCGATTACGCCGATACCGATCACAGCCGCTTTCATTTGTTTTTCCATTTTACCGTACGTTCTATTGTTTTACGGACGGAGTCCAGATCCCGCCGCCGTTTGCGCCACCGCCTGCATAGAAGCAAGTTTATCCATTCCGATCTCTTTCAGCTTGTTGTATTGCTTCCGGTTTTCAAGTCCGGGCGAGCTTTCGCTTTCCATACCCTTTAAAGATCTTTCATTTATCGTTTAATAAAACCTTCTGTCGTTTCTTCGTAGCCTTGTTTTTTTAATAAACTTTTCAGCGCGTTCACCGCGAAATCAAACGCTTCATCGTTCGTGTTAAAATGATATTTATTCTTCAACTCGGTATCGTCGATTGCCGCATACGCCTTGAAAAGCGACAAATGCGGCTCAATCGTAAACACTTTATCGCCCGTAGCAAGCGTAATCAGTTTTTCGATTTCGCCGTTTCCCTCGCCCGCGGGTACAATCTCGCCCGTGGTTTTTATCGCGTCTTTGATATGAAAATACGCCGCATCCGCACCCGATTTATCCAGCGCGGCGGCTACGTCTTCGCCTACCTGCACATAATTCGCGGGATCAAACACGAATTTCAGTCCGCTTACGTTCTTTTTAATCGCCGCTACTCTTTCAGCGGTATCGCCGTAAATGCCTTTTTCATTCTCGTGATACAGCGTTATACCGTACCCGTCCGCAATTTTCACCATACGACAAAGATTTTCAAACACTTTTTTGCTCTGACAATAAGCGTTATAAAAACTGAAAATTCGTATCTTATCGCACCCGAATATATTCGCAATTTCGCATACGCGGCGCACCGTTTTTTCATATTCCGCAAAATCTTTCGATATATCCGTTTTGCCGAGCGGCGAACCGATTGCCCACACCCGTATGCCGCTTTCGGCAAGTTGTTTCGCATACGCTTCCGCCTGTTCGTTTGTAAAATCTTTCACGTTCACGCCGCCGACGGAACGCAATTCGGTAAGTTTTATGTTATTCCGAAGCAACGCGGCAATCTGCCCTTCGAGCGAATCGCTCGCCTCATCGGAAAACGCGCATAACCTGATCATTTTTATAAAATCCCCTTAGTATGTGCCCGTGGTATCGGCAATCTTTTCCGCCACGTTTTTCCTGCGCGAGCTTTCGCGCTTTTTATTCAACGCGTTCAGATACTCGTTTTCGTCTACGGGAATCTGCGTTTCCGCGCCGCCGCGCCAGCCCGAATATTCGATTGCGTTCATCAATTCTACGCTGCTTATACCGTCCGCACCGCTTACAAACAGCTTTTCTTTGCCCAGAATCGCCTGCGTGAAATTATTGATGATACCAAGATGTTGCGGATTTTTTCCGTCCGTTTCCACGGCGATTTTTTCATCTTTCGGTTGGGCGAAAAGCACTTCGTTATGCTTAGAAAATTCGTTTACGTCTTCCGATAAACGATAAAATTCTATTTTGTCGTTCTCGCAAAGCAATTTGCCTTTCGTTCCCGCAATTTCCAGACGGTTTCCGCCAGGCGCTTCGCCCGTTGTGGTAATAAATACGCCCGTCGCGCCGTTTTTATAGCGAAAATACGCCGTTACTTCGTCTTCTACTTCAATATCGTGCCATTTTCCGTATTCGCAAAATCCGTTCACCGATACGGGCATTTTCCCCACTACCCATTGCAACAAATCAAGTTGGTGCGGACATTGATTGATGAGTACGCCGCCGCCCTCGCCGTTCCACGTGGCGCGCCAGTTGCTCGAATCGTAATACGACTGCGAACGATACCAGTTTGTGATCACCCACACCACGCGTTGCAATTCGCCGATTTCGCCGTTTGCGATTATTTCGCGCATTTTTCGGTACACGCAATTCGTGCGCTGATTAAACATCATTCCGAAAAGCGCGCCCGACTTTGCGGCGGTTTCGTTCATTTCTTTCACCTGCTTCGCATACACGCCCGCGGGCTTTTCCACAAGCACGTGAATGCCGCGTTTCAAACACTCCTGCGCCATTTCGGGGTGATAATAGTGCGGCGTTTCCACCATAGCCGCGTCAATCAGACCGCTATTCAGCATCGCTTTATAATCGGTAAAAAACGCGATTTTCCGCCCCTGCGTATATTCTTTCGCAAGCGCGATTTTATCGGGATTGATATCGCAAAGCGCGGTGATTTCCGCGTTTTCAACCTTCCCGTGATTAAAAAATTCTTTTATGTACGTACTGCCTTGATTGCCAAGTCCGATAATGCCGTATCTGACCGTTTTCATTATAACTCCCTCCTGCAATAATCAATCGAATCCATAATCAAACGAAGCGGCTCCGGCTTTTCGCAGGCATCGTCCTGCTCGATTAAAAAGTATTTCGTGCCGCACTCTTTCGCCGTTTTCACCACTTTATGAAAATCGATGTTTCCGTAGCCCACACGCTCGTACGTCGGCTTTAAATCTTCGCGGTTGACTCCCGTAATCGCATAATCTTTCAGATGAATACAACCCACTTTTCCGAAAAGCCTGTCTTTCAGGTAATCGGTAATGCACACGCCGCCGTGTTGCAACCAATATGTATCCGCCGTGATTTGCAGATGCGGCGCGCGTTCCAAAATCACGTCCAACACCGTTTTATTTTCGAATAAACGGTAAAATTCGGTGGAATGGTGGTGTAAATACAGTTTAAAGCCGTTTTTTTCCGCTTTGATCGCCGCTTTTTCCAAAGCCTCTATAATTTCAAAGCACTTGTTTTTATCGAACAACCCCTCTGCGGGATAGCATCCCAAACCGATATTTTTGCAACCGAATATCGCGTGTTCTTCCATTAAAGTCTCTGTATCGTTTACAATACGCTCGTAAGGCACGTGCGTTAAAACGACGGGCAAAATTTCGGCGGCGTTTTTCAGTACGGTTACGTTGTAAAGCCCGCCCGAATATTGCACGTATGCCGCGCCCGCTTTTTTCAATGCAGTGAACGTATCATAAATTTCCCGCTCGGTTTGTAACATTGTTCTGAGCGAAAATAAATTCACCCCTACTTCCATTATTTATTTTTCTCCGTGTTTAAAGTGTTTAAAATTATGCTTGACTTTTCGGCACGAATCTATTATACTATAAAAAAGCTGTTTTGTAAATGGCATATTCAATTAAATAATCGCTAATTTGTGTTTTATTCTATCATTTTGAAGGTAGAGACCGATGAAATTAAGTTTATATTATTTTCGCCATAATAAAAATCTTGCTTGTTATACCCTCACAAAATCACGCATTCCGTTTTACGATCTTACGATTGTGCTCGACGGAACGTTAAATTACACTTTAAACGGAAAAAAGTACGCCGTAACGAAAAATCAGGTGCTTTTTCTTCCGCCGAACACGATACGTTACAGAGAGAAAGGCAACGCGCCATCTAACTATGTAAGTTTCAATTTCCTTTATGACAAAACAATTCCTTTTCCGATGTATTTAAAAAACGCGGTAGATAAAAAAATCATCGCGCTCATTTCTGCGTGCGATACCGTAGGCGGAGCGCTTGATACTCTTCAAAAAAATATTATTAAAAACATTCTGAAAGCAATCATTCTTTCTCTGCAAAAGAACACGGAAATTTCGAAATTCAGCAAACTGACGCAGGATACGCTTTCATATATTCAGAACAATTACAAAAATCGGCTGACCGTGCCGATGATATGCGAGAACGTATCCTATTCCGCGCCGCATCTGTCGCGAACGTTCAAAAAAGAAACGGGGCAAAGCGTAATAGACTATCTGATTACGCTGAGAATCGAAGCGGCTAAATCACTGATTATAGAAAAAGAAATGCCTATGAGCAAAATAGCCTCTCAGGTAGGTTATGACGATTACAATTATTTTACGCATTTATTCAAAAAGCGCGTAGGCTGTTCTCCGCTGAATTACACCAAAAATCTCAACAATTTAAACTAACTTTTTTGGTGATCAATTACGCGCAATCTCTTTTACAAGCAGGAGAATCGCCGAAAACGGCGGCAGTACGTTGACGAATACCCCACCGCACGTTTGCGCTGATATTCTCGCTTTCCGCTTGGGCAAGGACACTATATAAACCTAACGCCATTTCGTTTTCGGTTTTAAGAGAATCAAGGGCTTATTCTTCAAAATATACGCCTATTCCTTTTGCTTTCAGTCGTCTTACATAATTCAAACTGTCAACGGTATTTCTCGCAAAACGAGCAACCGACTTTGTAAGGATAAGGTCGATTTTCCCTTTTTCGCAATCGCGCATCATGCGCATAAAATTTGTTCGTTTTTTAGCCATTACACCCGTAATGCCTTCGTCTGCGTAAATGTCAACGAATCTCCACCGGGGATTTTTTGCTATTGCGTCGGTATAATACGCCACCTGCGCTTTGTAACTTTCAAGCTGATCTTCGCTACCCGTGCTGACTCGGCAATAGGCGGCAACTCGCAACAAACTATAGCACACTTTTTTCAATGCGCAACTGCGATTTCCGCACGTTTCGCCCCTCATTAAAAAAATCGCGGAATTTCGTATTTTAATCGCCCGATTTCGCTGAATTTACCCTCTCTTTTTCGCGCGATGATCTCATACTCGGCTTCTTTTTTACGCAAGCAATCAAAAAAACAGTCGCTTTCCGCTAAGAAAGGACTGTTTTTTCCGTATGCCCGCGATCCGATCGCGAATTTCAAAGTTCCGCGCCTCCGCTCTTCTTTTTTCTGCGTTTCACCGCAAACACAACGGCTACGGTAACGCCCGCCGCCACGATCAGGCAGCCGACAAGAATCAGAATATATCCCCAAATCGGCATATGAAACGCCACGCCCGGAATACACAGAATAATCGTTCCGCTTTTATCCGTTTCCACGTTCACGTAACTTCCGCCGTTCGATACGTTCAGTTTCGTCAGCCCTCCGTCTTCGTCAAGAAGGTACGCCGCCACCTGATTTCTGTTATAAGTAAAATCCGCTTTAATGCCTATCGTTACGCTTCCGTTCGCTTTCGCTTCGCTTCCGTCCGCCGTCACAAGTTCCACGCCGAACACCTGAAATCTGTCTGCGATCGTCGCCATTTTTTCGGCAGCCGCCTTGTAAACGGTGCTGTCCGATTCTATTCTGGAAGCCAGCAGCATCGTGCCTTCAGGCAACGCGCCGTTCGTATCGTACAACTTCGCAAGACTGTCTCCGCCGCCGATACAGGAAATGATCTTCACGTCCTTTTCCGCATAAGTAGGGTTGCCGAAAGACGTTGTATACCGCGTAGATTCCGCACGATATATAACGTGATATTCGCCCGCGTTGTCAAGCACAAGTTTATTCCCGTCCAAAGCCACTTCGGTTTTTTCTTCACCGCGGATATAATACGCCTTCACCTCTACGTCAAGAGTTTCCTCGCCGAGGCTTGCCGCCGCTTCGCGAATCACGAAAGTCTGCCCTTTCGTCGCTTCGTATTCGCTGCCCGAACTCGTAACGATTACGGGAACGAACTCCGCGGGGCGTTCCGCAGAGGTATCTTCCGCTTCTCCCACCCTTCTCGCCGAAGAAAGATTCAGCGTGATGGTGAAGGGAAACGTTTCGCCCCGTACGGATACAAAGACGGAAAACGGCAGTTCTTTTTGCAGATTTTCTTCCGATAACGTGTAAGAATACGTCTTTCTGTTTCCGTTATCTTCCGTTACGCGATAGCCGATTTGCTTGCCGCTTTCGAGATTCAGCGACAGATTTTCCATCGAAGAGGAGAGTTGCGTAAACGAAAAATAATATCTGTCGTTTATTTTTTCCACCACGGCGGTTTTATCGAAGTATTTTTCAAGCATCTGCTTTCCGATCCCCGATTGTCCGCCGAAATCGTAACTCATTTCGTACTTTCCGTCCGCTCCGTCGATCGGGGACTCCGCATGCGCCGTTACGTTCGCCGCAGTGAAAAGCAACGCCCCGAAAACGCTTAATACGGCGCCTAACGCTATCGATAACAGTCTTTTCAGTTTGTTCATTATGCGTTCTCCTTCGCCCCGAATACGGCGTATAACACAACGGATCCGTTATATTTTCCCGTCTGCTCGTTTTTGCCCGAAAATCTCTGTTCCAAAAGCGTGCTTTCGGGGTCGATCCGCATCAGAACGCCGTCCGCCATCACCGCCCAGTATCTGAATACTTTCGAGGAATCCGTGCACTGTACGTTTTTCAGCATATTCAGTTTCGATTCGGTGATCTTGTCCGCAAGCGTATATCCTTCGAGACATTTGCCGTCTGCGCCGGGCTGACTGCGGAATGTCAGTTTATTGCCGTTTTCGTCGATCGCCTGATACGAAACGTTCAGTTTTCGTTTCAGAATCAGTTTCAAGGTAAATCCTTCCGTCACACGGTAGCCGTTTGTAAACGCCTTGTCCGTCGTTCCCACAACAAGCACGTCTTTGTAAACGAATCCCGCGGCGACGGAATCCTGAAAAATCGCCTTGCTCGCATGCCATTCCGCCGCTTCGTAATCCTTATACGTATTGAATTCGTACCATTGGCGGAAATCAAATAAACTCATCGTATAAATTCCGCCTGTGACGGGGCGATAGTAGGTCATTTCGCCGAGCGGCATTTCTTTTCCGTCCACCTCGATCGTCGCGCTCACCTTGATACCCTTATCCCACAGTGCGTAAATTACGGGGTTCACGGTTTTCAGCGTAATGCCGAGCCGCCCGATAGCGGATCCCGCCGTGAATAAACGATCGTCTCCGCTCCACGAAGAACTCCATCCCCACAGCCGATCGGCGCTTGCCGCGAACATATTGTAATCGGGCGACGCGTTCGCCTTTGCCATGCTCACCGTCGCAGTGTAATACTGATATCCGTCCCGTTCCGTGTAATCGACTTTCGAGGGATCGAACGGGTGCTCCGTATCGGTGACATAGGTGACGGTGATATCGCAATTTCTGTCGTACACCACCACTTTCTGCGCAAAAGTCGCTTCGATCGGATAGGTACCGTTAGCGGTTTCCACGGGCGGATTGTAATAGCAATCGAAAATAGCGTTGCCGTCGAAATCCAGCCCGAACCAAAAATCCCAGACGAGCAGATACGTGCCTTCTCTGAGGAAAGTGAATTCCGCGCCGTACGTACCGGAATTATCGGATAAATCGCTGTCTTCCACCCGCACGAAATTCACGCCGGACTGTTTGTAGATATGCAAATACGGCCGATTCAGCGGCAGATAATCGCCCGAAGCGATCTTCGGCTTTTCCATTGTCAGCGTTTCGCCCGTAAAGAGCGCGGCGTCTCCGCTCACAAAAGTATAATCGGAAAGAGGTCTTCCGTCGATCGTAAAATTACACATCGCTTTCAACGTAACGGTGTCGCCGTAATCGTCGGCATAAGTAAGTTGCACGATCGCATAACGCTCGTCTTTCACGAGATCCCACGCTTGCGTAAGGCTGTTCGCCGTCACCGTGGAATTTTTAAGATATACGTTGCAGGAAACAAGCGGCAATTCGTATTTATTCGTAATGTCGCTGTCGGTAACGCGCAACGAGTAGGCGGAGGGCAAAGCCATAAATTGTTCTTCGCCGCTTATAACGGCCGATTGCAATTCCCGATAGGAAACTTTCGCGCGGATCTCCGATCCGTCCTCCTGCTTTTCGTATTTCAGATCGCCGCCGCTCACCGTTTCGCCGTCAGAAATAAACGCGTAATCGCCCACCGCTTCCGCTCTGTATTCCAGCCACACCGAACGGAACTCGCCGAATCTGTTCACCAGGCGGAATTCCACGCGCATTTTCGGCACGGACATCTGAAATACGTTTGTCTGTGAGTATCCGTCGGAAAATTGATCGTACGTATGCACGTAAATCCCGTCGGTATATCCGTACACCGCCACGCGCAAAAAGTCCGTTCTCGGCTCGTCGTCGTCATTCTTTTTCAGATTATGCGACGAATATTTCACGCCGAGCCATTCCCACGTGATTTCGGGTACGGGCACGTAATTCCCGATTTTGTACCGCGCGTTCGTCACGTATACGCCCTCCGCTTCGTTGTACGTCCAGGCGTCGGACAAAATTTTATACCGCGGCTCTTCTTCGGGCATCAGGGTGATAAGGCAGGTGCGCGTTTTATCGTTCGCCTTTTCGGCGAAAAGAATCGCCGTGCCGCTTTCCGTCATCGTAAACGTACGGGCAAGCGTAACGGGTTTTGAGAAATCCGCGTTTCCGTTTTTATCAAGCGAATATGCCTGCCACGAAAGATCCGCCGCCTTTACGGAAGGGTACGCCTTTTCGGTATACAGAGAAATCAGATCCACCGTTTCGCCGATTCTCACCGTCTTTCCTATATCCGTTTTTTCAATCGTAAAATTCGTTGCCGAAACGTCGATCAGCGTTAAGAAATTCGTTGCCGCGGAATAAAGTTCCCCGTCCGTTTTCGGATCGTACCCGTAAACGTCGTAGATTAAATCGAAATACGAAAACGCGTAACGCATTTCCGAAAGATTTCCCGCCGCCGTCTGCGCCGTGGGCGCGATGGTCATTTTGCAGTCGAAATTTTTATCTCCGGTGTTTCCGCCGTCGGTAGAAGCGAAAAACATATTGATCATCCGCACGGAAAGGCTGTAATTTTTCAATAAATCGAACGCCGCGTTGTTATCGGCAAAGTCTTCCGCCACCGATCCCGCATAAATCGCGGCAGGCTTTTTATAAGTGAAACTATCCCCCGAAACGGGCGTATAATTCCAGTCCGTAATCCGCACCATGCTGTCGTACGAAATCGTAAGTCTTCGGTAAGAGAACGGGAAACTGAACATCTGCTCCATCGCGCCCGTCGAACCGCCGTATAAAATTATGTCGTTCGTAAGCGAATCGCCGAGATCGAACGTGTAATAATACGCGCCCGTATCCGCATGAAATTCGTAGGTGAGCGAGCCCCATGTTTTTGCGTTCAGCATCGCGGGCCGATAATAACGATTGTAATTCGGATCGTCGTCCGCAATATCCACAACGTTTTTCTGATCCGTGAGGAAATAAGCGAAATCGCGGCAATAGCCCGTTGTGCGATTGAAGAAATCGTCGCCCGAAAGATTGCCCAGAATATCCGAATTGTACGCGCTTAAAGGCTTCACAAGCGTATAATGCCCGTTTTCAGCCACAAGATACGCGTATACGGGATGGAAATAATCCAGCATACCCGGATTTTTATTCAGCCCCGTATAATGCGTGGGCACGAGATACACGCCGTTATCCAGTTTTCCTTCCGTATTCACGAACGATTTGGAAAAACCTATAAAACGGGTAATTCTGAAACTCACCTTATACGAAACGGAACACTGCTCCCTCGTTTCGTTTCCCGAAAGTTTTGCGCCCCAATTGTAATAGGCAACGTTCAGCGTGATTTCGTCGGCGAGATCCAGCCCCGAAATATCGTAATAAATCGTTTGAATCACGCTGGTGCGATCGAGAATACTGAGGCTTTCGCTGATCCTGTTTCCGGGATCGGTTACGGTGTACGTCTGCACCTCGAATTCCCCGCCGCCGCCTTCGGCAAAAATCGGTCCGCGTTCGTGGCTGTCGTACTGAATGCGCAAATACGTTCCCTGATCGTTCTTTTCGATATACGTTTCATTCGCGATAATGTCTTCGGCAAGATTATACCAGCCGTATTTATCGGCAAATATGCCTTTCACAACGCTGTCTTCCACGATATGCGCATCGTAATCGATTTCATACGTACCGTTGTTTACGATCGCTTCCTTTTCCCATTTCGGGTATAAAGTGACGTTCTTCATCTGCCAGTACAGATCGCCGTTTTCCACGTCGCACACTTTCGTTAAAGCGGAGTCGAAATACCACCCCGCAAAAACGTACCCCACCTTTTCGGGCGTTGGAAGCACGGGCATGCTGTTCGCCGAATAATACATATCGGAAAGCGGCGAAGCAAGATCTTTCGAGTCAAACGTGATTTTAAATTGCGT
>ULJH01024337.1_pt1 | contig 9984 bp, 9 predicted proteins | sample 1950781 | NCBI WGS metagenome assembly ULJH01 (sample SAMEA4835462, study PRJEB28245) | human gut metagenome | biome: gut microbiome; material: fecal sample | place: Denmark | collected 2008 | reverse complement strand
CGAAAACAGCCGCATCCGAACGCATGGTTCCTTTGCCGGGCTATCTTGCAGAGGATTTACGCATCTATGGAAGAGGCGCGCGGAGCGAGTTTGTGATAGAAAACAAAAAAGCCGAGCGAATGTCGATCCGCTCGTATCAATATCTGTTTGAACGCCTGACCGAAAAGGCGGGGGTGCGAAAGCTGAACTTTCACGCACTGCGACACACATTTGCAACCCGCGCGCTGGAATGCGGAATGGATATCAAAACCCTTTCGGAACTGATGGGGCATAAAAACGCAACCATCACGCTCAATCGTTATGCGCACAGTATGATGGACACAAAAATTGCCGCCATGAACAAATTGGAAAAGCTTTTTTGAATACAAAACTGCATCGATTATAACATTCGGTACATAATAACATACTTATATACTTTATTATAACACACCGCAAGGCACTTTTCAACCCCGAGAAAGCACTTTTCGGACGCATCTTGTCAAATTTTGACACGGATGCGTCCTTTTTTCTTATCTTTTCTGCATCGAATGTTATATTCGGTGCAGAAAGGAGCGTCGGATGGAGAAAAAACAGGTCAAATCCCGGGAGCGGGTCGCCGCACACGGCGAGGTCTTTACCGCCGAGCGGGAGGTCAAAGCGATGTGCGATCTTGTCAAATCCGAAACCGAACGCATTGATTCCCGCTTTTTGGAGCCTGCTTGCGGGGACGGCAACTTTCTTGCCGAGATTCTTACCCGTAAGCTTGCCTGTGAGCAAATAAGAAAGTACCGTAAAAGCAGCTACGATTGGGAGCGCAACTCACTGCTCGCTCTCGGAAGTCTGTATGGGGTGGATATCCTCGCGGACAATTGCGAAGCCTGCCGTGAGCGGCTGTACGGACTGTGGGAGGAGGAATACCATAAGGTCTGCAAAAAGGAGTGCAACGACGATACGCGGGCGGCGGCAAGATTCATTCTTGCCCGCAACATTGTCTGCGGCAATGCTTTGTCCCTTATGTGCGTAGACGAAAACGGCAAGGACACTTCTGAACCGATCGTATTTTCGGAATGGACTTTCCCGTTCAATGACGGGCGTATTCAGCGCAAGGATTATTCTTTTGCCGAACTTCTGAACAATGCCGACCGGAATGAAACCATTCGGACAACCGGGCAGCAAACCTTGTTCTCGGATGAAAACGGAGAGGAAGAACCGCTGTTCCTTGCTCAGTATATCACAAATTATAGGAGGCTTGCCGACCATGAGTAACGCGCTGTTTGAAAATGTTTACAATCCCGATGTGCTGTCCTGCCTTGCAAACCTTTCCAATGATGAGGTTTTCACTCCGCCGGATGTGGTCAACAAAATGTTAGACATGCTGCCGCAGGAACTGTTTCGCAATCCGGACACCACCTTTTTGGATCCCGCGTGCAAAACCGGCGTTTTTCTGCGGGAGATTGCAAAACGGCTGATTGTGGGACTGGAACCGCAGATGCCGGATTTACAGCAACGCGTCGATCATATTTTTCGCAAACAGCTTTACGGTATTGCCATTACCGAGCTGACAAGCCTGCTTTCCCGTCGCGGCGTGTACTGCTCCAAATACCCGAACAGCGAGTTCTCGGTGAGCCGCTTTGACGATGCACAGGGGAATATCCGCTATAAACGCATTCCGCATACATGGAAAAACGGAAAATGCGTCTTCTGCGGCGCATCCCAGAGTGAATACGACCGTTCGTCAGATCTGGAAACACACGCATACGAATGGATTCATACGCAAAATCCGGAGGAAATATTCAAGATGAAATTTGATGTGATTATCGGGAACCCGCCGTATCAGTTGAGTGATGGGGGAGCACAAGCAAGCGCAACACCGATATATAATAAATTTGTTACGCAATCAATCAAACTTAAGCCGCAATACTTATCCATGATTATTCCAGCAAGGTGGTATGCTGGCGGCAAGGGGTTGGACTTATTTAGAGATCAAATGCTATCGGATCACCATATTTGCATATTACACGATTTTATTAACGCTTCTGACTGTTTTAATGGGGTTGAAATCAAAGGGGGAGTTTGTTATTTCCTTTGGGATATCAAATATGAGGGTGATTGCACAATTTATACTCATAAAGGTCAAGAAATAGTATCTTCTATGAGGCGCCCCCTTTTAGAACCCGATAACGACACTTTCATTCGGTATAACGAAGCGATAGGAATACTGCGAAAAGTATCCTCACATAAAGAACAATCATTTGCTGACATTGTGAAGCCGGCAATGACTTTTGGCTTTAGAACTTTCTTTAAAGAATTTGATTCGAGCGTGCAAATAGGTAATATGGTAAAGGTCTATGCTAATCATGCTCAAGGATATCTTTCCAGAAGCAAGGTTATACGCGGAACAGAATACATAGATAAATGGAAAATCTATATTCCAGAAGCCGTTGGAAGCGGTGATATGACTACATATACTTTAAAACCTATTCTCGGTGAGCCCAATACAATATGTACTGAAACATATATAATGAATGGTCCTTATGGAAGCAAAGAGGAAGCTATTAATGCTATGTCATATATATCAACACATTTTTTTCATTTCATGATGGGTTTAAAAAAGATAACGCAACATACAACCAATAAGGTCTATGAATTTATTCCAATGCAGAATTTTTTAAAGCCGTGGAACGATGCTGAACTTTACGCTAAGTATAATTTGATACAAGAGGAAATCGATTTTATTGAATCTATGGTAAGGCGATCTTGCGATTAGTTTTTACATGTTGACAAATGCATGCATTCGATATATAATCATTTGCGATTTAATGAATTATATTCAAAGCAAGAAAGGACGTACTGTAGATGAGTGTAGATACTATTCAAGAACTAACAAATTTACTGAGAGATCGAATTGTGCCGGGGTATTCCACAGATTGTTCCATACTATGCCCCTTGAAAACTGAGAAGAATAGACTAAAAAAACAACTAATTTGTATTATTAAAAAATTGCACGAAAATGATTCCGAAAAAGAATTCTGCCAAAAATTGATTAAAGTAAAAAGGGAAATTGAAACTACTTTCGAAAGTATTATTCATGTGATTCAGTATATAGAAAGTTCTCAAAACGGCAATGCGGAATCTGAATTCAACAAAATAATGGATTCACTCAAACAATACTTAGTTGTTACAAGCATGATATGCGGTCAACAACTATTTCGTATTCGCCAATCAGAAGAGAAGTTGAAAAATAAAACTGATTTATTCCATATTCCTTTTGAAAAAAAGCATTTAATTTCAAGTCAAAGATATAGTATTGCGGGCACCCCTTGCTTATATTTATCAGATTCTTTTTATACTGCTTGGCAGGAGTGCGGATACCCGACCGATTACTATTATGCTACTTTCACTGTTTCATTAAGTAATGTGAAAGTAATAGTGTTAGAAAATCCAAACCAATTTGCAGTTAACATACAATCGAGCCCTGTTCAAGATAATCCGCAAGTAAGGAATTCGATATTATCATATTTGCGTACATACCCTCTAATATATGCATGTTCACTGATCAATCAAAATAGAAAAAGTCCGTATAAACAAGAATACTTGATTTCCCAACAACTCTTGCAATGGTTATATAGAAACAACTCTTTCGCCAAAGGAATAAAATACTTTCCGGTTAATAGCATGGATTATAAAAACGAAATATTAAGCTATAACTATGCTTTTCCGGCAATTCAAAAAAGTGCTAGGGAAAAATACAGTAAGGATTTGTTGGCTGTATTTAACATAAGGTATTTAATCTTGGGGAAAACTAAAAAATAAAAATAGAAACAGCGAGTTCGTGAAAAGGAGGTTGCGCAAATAGCTGCAACCTCCTTATCAATAGTCATAAATACAGCATTCATTTTCAAATTTGTATGCTGTTTTAAAATAGCGATGGCAGTTACTGCTTGTAATTGTTTGAAAAATGTGCTACAATATATCAAAGAAAAGTTAATGCAATAAGAGGTAATATATGATAAGTCCGCAACTTTTAACGTTTATAATTGTCGCGAAAAACGGCAGTTTTTCAAAAACCGCGGAAGCGATGTATATTTCGCCCACCGCGGTGATGAAACAAATAGATTCTCTGGAAGAAAGGCTCGGCGTTACTCTTTTCAAGCGCACGAATCACGGACTTCAACTCACCGACGCGGGGCAAAGCGTTTTAAGCGACGCAAAGTACCTCGTGGATTACGCCACGCGCGCGGAAGAGAAAGCGCGGGAGATCGACCGAAAGGAAAATCAGCGGTCTATCCGTATAGGCACGTCGCTCATGACGCCCGCGAAATTCATTCTCGATATATGGGCGGAAATTCAGGATATCGCCCCGAACCTGAAAGTCGAACTCATACCGTTTGAAAATACACCCGAAAACGCGCGGGAGATTTTATCGAATTTAGGAATGCAAATCGACGTGGTTGCAGGCATTTACGATGACGATTTTAAGGTGGAACGAGGATTTCAGACAGTTCATCTCGAAGATAAAAAAGTATCGTTCGCCGTTCCTTTAACAAGTCCGCTCACCTCTAAACGCAGCATTTCGCCCGAAGATTTAAAACAAACGGGCGCAATGTTTATAAGAAAAGGCTGGAATAAATACATCGACGAATTGCGCAACGCGTGCGAAAACGCGGGCGTTAAAGTTACGGAATTCAACTTTTTCAACCTTGCGGCGTTTAACGAAGCGGTAAAACAAAATATCCCCATCATCGCGATAAGCGGTTGGGAAAACGTTCACCCGCTTCTAAAAATCGTGCCGTCTAAAACGAACGTTACCGTGCCTTACGGAATAATGTATTCGTTAGAGCCGTCAAAGCACGTCAGGCAATTTATAAGAGCGGTAGAATCTATCGTAAACAAATGACAAAAACAATAAAAATCAAGACGAAAGCGCAACTTTTTACGGTTGCGTTTTTGTTTTAACTTTTAGTTGAAACGACAAACTTTTTTGCGCTTCCCTTTCCCGAAAAGCAATGGTATAATAAAGGCACAAAACAAGAAACGGAGGTTTTCCAAAAAACATTATGCAATACGTTACTTTATCTAACGGCGTAAAAATGCCGCAGCTCGGATACGGGGTTTATCAGGTAGACAAGGAAGAATGCGAACGTTGCGTTCTCGACGCTTTGAAAGTCGGTTATCGCCACATCGACACGGCGCAGAGTTACTTCAACGAGGAAGAAGTAGGAAACGCAATCGCGAAATCGGGAGTTCCCCGCGAACAGATTTTCCTTACCACAAAGGTCTGGGTGGAACATTACGGATACGACGAAACGAGAAAATCTGTACTCGAATCTATGTGCAAACTCAAAACCAATTATATAGACCTCGTGCTGTTGCATCAACCGTTTGCCGATTATTACGGGGCGTGGCGCGCGCTTGAAGATTTGTATGCGGAAGGCGTTATCAAAGCAATCGGCGTGAGCAACTTCTATCCCGACAGACTCGTCGATATCTGCAGTTTCGCGCGTATCAAGCCTATGGTAAATCAGGTGGAAACACACCCGCACAATCAGCAGATCGAAGCGCACGAATGGATGAAAAAATACGGCGTGCAACACGAAGCATGGGCACCGTTCGGCGAAGGCAGAGGCGGAATGTTTGAAGAACCTTTGCTTGTGGAAATCGGCAAAAAGTACGGCAAGACCGTGGCTCAGGTAATTTTGCGTTGGGATATGCAAAGAAACGTAGTAGCCATTCCGAAATCGACCCATATCGAGAGAATGGAACAGAATTTCGACATTTTCGACTTTGAATTATCCGAAGAAGACATGGCAAAAATCGCCACTCTCGACAAAAAACAGAGTTCTTTCTTCTCGCACTACGACCCCAAAATGGTGGAGTGGTTTGCGCAGATGGTAGAACAAAGAAAGCACAACAACGATCACAGAAAGGAAAAAAAGAATTGGTAAATTAAAATAAAAGAAGAAACGACAGGAGGATAAAACCATGAAAAGATTTTTAGCGATACTGCTCGGACTCATTATGATAATTTCTCTTACCGCCTGCGGAAGCAAAGGCGGAAACAATTCGCCGTCTTCAAGCGTTACTCCGCCCGAAGAAAGCGAAGTGAATATCGACGATACGTTTACACGGGCAAGCAAAACGCTCGTCGTGTATTTTTCAAAAACAAACACGACGGAATCGGTAGCGAAACTAATTCAGTCGGAAACGGGCGCGGATATTTTTGAAATCGAGCGCAAAGAGCCTTACCCCGACGCCTATACGCCCACTACGGAAGTAGCGAAGGACGAAAAAGACGCCAATGCCCGCCCCGAACTGAAAACTTATCTTCCGAAGGACGTTATCGCTGGTTACGATACCATTTTCGTAGGATTCCCCATCTGGTGGGGAACGGCGCCGATGCCCGTTTTGTCTTTCCTTAATTTCTACGATTTAAGCGGAAAAACCATTTACACTTTCTGCACCGCGGCAAGCAGTTCTATTTCGGGGAGTACGGCGGATATCCGCTCCAACGCAAGCGGCGCGGACGTCGTTGAAGGGAAACGTTTTTCACGTAACGACGAAAGCGGCGTAAAATCGTGGATTTCTTCTCTTAATTTGAGTAACCCCGACACTCCCGACGTTCCCGATCCAACTCCAACGCCCGATCCCGCGCCGCAGGAAAATAAAATTCTCGTCGTGTATTTTTCGGGCAGCGGCAACACGGAAAGGGTTGCGGGATATATCGCGGAAGCGACGGGCGGAACGCTCTTCGAACTCGTTCCCGTTACGCCTTACACGAGCGCAGACCTCAACTGGACGAACTCAAACAGCAGAGTCGTCCGCGAACACGAGGACGAAACGCTTCGGGATATTCCTCTCGAAAAAGTAACGCCCGATAACTTTACTGAATACGACGTCGTGTTTATCGGATACCCCATCTGGTGGGGAATCGCCGCTTGGCCCGTAAACAACTTCGTTAAAAACAACGATTTTTCGGGTAAAACTGTAATCCCGTTCGCGACTTCCTCAAGTAGCGGAATGGGGCAAAGCGGAACGCTTCTTAAGGGTATGGCAGGTACGGGTAACTGGTTTGCAGGAAACAGATTCTCTTCGGGCGCAAGCAAATCTACCGTAGAAACCTGGGTTAACGGCTTGAACTTAGCCGCTTAAAAAACAACAAGGAGATTTTATTTATGAAAAAAGATTTAGGCGTGAAACCTTATTTATTCCCTATGCCGGTACTTATTATCGGCACTTACTCGGAAGACGGCACCCCCGACGCGATGAACGCCGCTTACGGTACGCTTTGCGACTTCCGCCATATCGCGTTATATTTAAGCGCGGGGCATAAAACCGTTGCCAACATCAAAGCGCGCAAGGCTTTCACCGTGGCGATTGCCGATGAAAGACATTTGATTCAATGCGATTACGTTGGGCTTGTTTCCGCAAACACCGACAAGGAAAAGATTGGAAAAAGCGGATTTACCCTTACAAAAAGCAAAAACGTAGATGCTCCCGTGATTGAAGATCTGCCGCTTACGCTTGAATGCAAACTCGATTATATCGACGAAAAATCGGGAGCGGTTTACGGCGAAATCGTAAATATTATCGCCGAAGAAGGCATTTTGACGGACGGCAACGTGGATTTGAACAAACTAAATCCAATTTCTTACGATCCCGCAAGCCGTTGCTATTTCAGAATGGGCGGAAAAGTCGGCACGGCGTTCCACGACGGAGCGGCTCTGAAAAAATAATTATTACGGGGTGAGATTATGAAAGTATTGCTTGTAAACGGTAGTCCGCATAAAAACGGCTCGACGAACAGGGCGCTCGAAGAAGTGGCGGCAACGCTCAACAAAAACGGAATCGAAACGGAAATTTTCTGGATAGGAAACCGCGCGTTATTGGGGTGTATCGCCTGCAAAACGTGCGCTAAAATCGGCAAATGCGTGTTTGACGACAGCGTGAACAAATGCCGTGAAAAAGCCCTCGAAGCCGACGGATTTATCTTCGGTACGCCCGTGCATTATGCGGCGGCAAGCGGCTCGATGACGGCGTTTATGGACAGGCTTTTTTACAGCGAATTTTGCGGAAATCAGAACAAAGCGTTTTACCTAAAACCCGCCGCGGCTGTCGTTGTGGCTCGCCGCGCGGGAACGACTTCCACATACGACCAACTCAATAAATATTTCGGTTTGCACGAAATGCCGATTATTTCTTCAAGGTACTGGAATCTCGTTTACGGCGCGAGCGCGGAACAGGTGGAAAAAGATACCGAAGGTATGTACACGATGCGCGTTCTCGGCGAAAATATGGCGTATTTCCTCCGCTGTAAGGAAGCGGCGGATAAACTCGGCGTTAAACTTCCCGAACGGGAACAGCCGATATTTATGAATTTTATCAGGGAGTAAAGCGGTATTATGAATAAAAAAGTGTTGATTTTATCGGGCAGTCCGAGAAAAAATGGCAATTCGGACATATTATGCGACGAATTTGCGCGCGGCGCGATGAAAAGCGGTAACGAAGTCGAAAAAATCCGTATCGCGGAGAAAAAAATCGGTTATTGCCACGCGTGTTACTACTGCCGCGATCATGGCGGCGAATGCGCGATTAAAGACGATATGGCAGAAGTTTTACAGAAAATGATTGAAGCCGACGTTATCGTTCTCGCCTCGCCCGTATATTTTTACTCTATCGACGCGCAATTGAAAGCCGTTATCGACCGAACGGTGGCGAGATGGACTGAAGTAAAAAACAAGGATTTTTATTATATCGTTACCTGTGCCGACAATGAAAAAGAAGCGGCGGAAACCACGCTTGCATGTTTCAGAGGTTATGCCGATTGCGTAAACGGAGCGGTTGAAAAGGGCGTGATTTACGGCACGGGCGTTTATTTGAAAGGAGAAATAACGGAAACGCCTGCTCTGACCGCGGCGTATACGGCGGGACTGAACGTTTAATCGAAAAACAAAAAAGGAGAGCCGAAAATGAAATCAAAAATCTTAAAATTCATAAAGCCGTTCGTTGCGGTCGCGCTTGGTTTTGCTTTTATATTTTCGTTGTCGGCTTGCAGAAACAAAAACGGCGGAACAAGCGGCAATAACGGAAGCGGAACGAACGGCAATAATTCGCCGAATCCGTCTAAGCAAACGGAAATTACGATTACGGCGGGCGAAACCGTGTTAAACGCCGTTCTTTTCGACAACAAAACGGCGAAGGATTTTGAAAAAATGCTGCCGCTTACCGTTCCTACCCGGCATCTCGCACCCGACTTTGCAAGAGCGTTCGATTTGCCTTCAAGAATCGATCGCTACGAGGACGAGCCTGCGGGCTATGAATACGAACTCGGCAATCTCGCTTACCGGTACGACGGTCCGTCGGTTGCGATTATTTACGAAGCGAGCCGCGAACAAATCGTCGTTCCCGTGGTTCCGTTCGGAAAAATTACGGACGACGTAAGTATTTTCAAGGATTACGGCGGAGAAATAACGATAGAATTAAAGCCCGAAAAGCCGTTGCCCGTAACTTTCGGCACTTCCGTTTATCGCGGATTTACGCTCGATAATGTTTATCATTCGGGCGATAACGGAGATATTCATTACCATTCTTATTTCCCCGAAGGCTATAACGCAAGCGAAAAATACGCGCTTTATATCTCGCTTCCCGGTTACGAAGGTTTGTACTTTCAGGGCGTCGGCTCGAATATCCGTTCGGAAGATTTCGTATTCGAGGCGCAGAAATACAACGATAAAATGATTATTATCGCGCCGCAGTTAAACGACTGGGGACAAACTTCCGCTCGGCAGACGGTCGCTCTTACCGAATTTATGCTCGCAAATTACCCGATAGACAAGGGTAAAGTGTTTATAAACGGCTATTCGGGCGGCGGAGAAACGCTCTCGCTCGTTTTAACGATTGATCCCGAACTTTTCACGGCGGCGCTTCACGTCGCTTCCGTGTGGGACGGCGAACTCGAACCGCTCGTAAACGCCGAAACGCCCGTTTATTTCGTAATCGGCGAATCGG
>ULJH01085580.1_pt1 | contig 9996 bp, 10 predicted proteins | sample 1950781 | NCBI WGS metagenome assembly ULJH01 (sample SAMEA4835462, study PRJEB28245) | human gut metagenome | biome: gut microbiome; material: fecal sample | place: Denmark | collected 2008 | reverse complement strand
TTAAATCAAAGTGTTGCGGAATTAAGGTATACTATTCTTTTTTTCTCTAATTTGTATTATTTTATATTTAAAACTTAGTCTTGATAAATTTATTGCATTCGTAGTATAATTTTTTACTTTAATTATTTTAATCATATAAAATTGATTAACTTGTGTTTTGAATAAATTATGTGAATTTCTGGCATATCTCCAATAAAACACCTAATTTTGTACTCATGATTGAATTAGCACAGCACATAGAAGTCTTGTTATTAGAGAATGATTGCGTAATCGTTCCCGGATTTGGAGGTTTTGTAGCATACTATACCCCTGCAATGCGGGTTGAAGGAAACACTTTCCTCCCTCCTACTCGCACCATCGGTTTTAATCCGCAGTTAAAGTTGAATGACGGATTGTTGGTACAATCATATATGGCTGTGTATGACACGAACTTTTCGGATGCTACTAAGATAGTAGAAGAAGAAGTGGCGGAGTTGATTGCGGTGCTTCATAAAGAGGGAAAGGTAGACTTGGTAAATGTAGGAGAATTGAGGTATACGATTCATGGTGCCTATGAATTTATTCCTTATGAGAACAGAATTACTACACCTTATTTATATGGACTTGATTCTTTTGAGATGAAAGAGTTGGCAGTTTTGCATAAGCCGGAAGAGAAAGTGTTGATTCCTGTGGCAGCTCAGGAGAGAACAAAGCCATATGAAATTAGGATAAATCGCGCTGTTTTGCGTAATGCCGTCGCTATGATAGCTGCAATTGCGTTATTTTTTGCGTTTTCTACTCCAATAGAGAATACGGCTGTTGAAAAAGATAATTATGCCCGGTTACTTCCGATAGATTTATTTGAAAAAATCGAGAACCGATCTGTAGTGATGACTCCTGTTGAGGTGAAACAAGAGACGAAAAAAAGTGTGACAACGGCGAAGATATCGCATGGGGCTACCTCTTCTGAAAAAGAAACAGGAAAAAGGGCAACGAAACCTCTGGTGGTGAAAGAAGTAAAGGTTGTTAAACCTGTAGCAGAGAAGCAGATGGAAGATAATTATCACATAATCGTAGCCGGAGGTATTACTTTAAAGGATGCGGAGATAATGGCTGAGCAGCTTAAGGCGAAAGGATTTCCTAAAGCTAAGGTTTTGAATAGTGATGGTAAAGTTCGTGTAAGTATCATGTCGTATGCTACTCGTGAGGAAGCTATGAAGCAACTTCTGAAAATAAGAGAGAATGAAGCTTATAAAACGGCATGGATGTTGGCTAAATAAATATGATTCCCCTATTTCCCTATTATAAAATATGAAACGAGTTCGTTGTCCTAAATGTGAGAATTATCTGTCTTTTGATGAAACGAAATATACCGAAGGTCAATCTTTGGTTTTTGTTTGTGAGCATTGTGGTAAGCAGTTTAGTATCCGTTTAGGGAAAAGTAAGGTGAAAGCCTCCCAGAAAGAAGAAGTATTGAACGAGGATGCTTGTAAGGGTGAGTTTGGATGTATTGTTGTTATTGAAAATGTATTTGGATTCAAGCAGATATTGCCTTTGCAAGAAGGAGATAATGTAATTGGACGCCGCTGTGTCGGTACAGTTATAAATATGCCGATTGAAACCGGTGATATGAGCATGGATCGTCGTCATTGCGTTATTAATGTGAAGCGGGATAAATTAGGAAAGTTGGTCTATACTCTTCGGGACGCTCCCAGTCTTACAGGTACTTTCCTGATGAATGAGGTTTTGGGTGATAAAGATCGTATCCGTATAGAAGATGGGGCTATTGTGACTATCGGCGCTACTACTTTTATACTTAGAGCGGCAGAATCAGAATGAACATCGTTCTGATTTTAACATTGTTAATCCCGTTTCTTGCATATTATTTCTTTTCTTGCAAAACATTTATTCTTTGTCTGTAAAGAAGCGTATTCTTGCCGGCAAAAGATTGTATTTAACATGGTGTTAATATTAATTTCTTGTACAAAGGAAATACGGCTCTTTTTATCTTTGATATTGATGATGTATATGGTTGATATATATATGATTATCTCGTATATGATTAACCTTTCTTTTTTTCTCCGAAGTTTAAAGAAGCGTTTGGAAAAAGAAGCGTTTGGTTTATACTTATCGATTTAGCAATTTAATTTTTTACCTATTGACATCGATAAAATTATCTGGTATGTGATGATGGCTGATGTATTGTGTTTGAACAAACTTGGTTCCTGTTTGTTCTTTGGCATATAAAATCACTAAACCCTAACGAAAATGAAAGAGAAAAACAGAACATGGATTATTATTGCCATTATCATAGCAGTGTTGTTGTTAGGCTATTGGGTATTGTCTTCTCCGAGAGTTGAAAAAGATGTGAACCAACAGTCGAAAGAAGTTATTGAAGACCTTACAATCGATTGATTTTTTAGAATTTGTTTAAATTACGCTCTGCATTATTTTGAAGGCTATTTTTGAGGATGTTTTTTTGTTTTTAGGAGGATAGCAGGTTATTCTGACGGTGAAAACAGAAAAGCAGATTGAGAATAAATTTAAAATAAACTGATAAAACTTTTTAAAGGAAAATTTAAACAGTCTCTATGATTAAGTGAGAAAGAGCAGCTCCCATAGTGAAAAGACTGCTCTTTTTTTGTTTAATTGAGACCGGTTTCTTTTTATAGACAATACTTAAAAGATAAGGCGGACTTTTATGCATTCTCGGTTGTTTAGAGAATGCTTTTTACTGTTTCCAACATACCTTTTTCTTGAATAGAATCAAGATCGGTTTTCACTGCATCAGTCAATCCCGGTATATTGTTCAAGTTTTCACCCCAGATGAATTCTGCGCCCAGTACACCTTCTGCAACTTTTCGGGTACAACCTGTTGCCCATAAGTCTTTCAATAGATTCATTATTTCCGGAGCATCATTTGGTACGATTTCAGCACCATCGGCACGAACACCGCCTTTGTAATAAGTAATGATAGCTGCCAGTCCAAGTACCAATCCTTTGGGAAGTTCACCCTTACGTTCCAGGTAAGTTTTCAATCCCGGAAGGTCACGAGTTTGATACTTGGGGAATGAGTTCAGCATAATGCTTGTTACGGCGTGATCTACAAACGGATTATTGAAGCGTTCCAATACGTCATGGGCGAATTTGTCCAGTTCATCTTTCGGCAGATTGAGGGTTTCCATCAACTCGTCGAACATCACTTTGTGGATGTATTGGCCTACCACTTCGTGTTGGCAGGCATCTCGTACGATATTGATTCCCGACAAGTAAGCTACGGGAGACAACACCGTGTGCGGACCGTTCAACAATGTCACTTTGCGTTCGTGGTAAGGTGCTTCGGACGGAACGAACAGTACGTTTAATCCCGCTTTGTCAGCAGGGAATTCTTTCGCAATTTCTTGCGGTGCTTCAATTACCCACAAATGGAATATTTCAGCCTGAACAACCAGGTTGTCGTCGTATTGCAGTTTTTCTTTGATTGCATCGATGTCTTTACGGGGGAATCCCGGAACAATACGGTCTACCAATGTTGCATATACGCCGCAAGCTTCTTCAAACCATGTTTTAAATTCCTCTCCGAGGTTCCATAACTCGATATACTGATAGATTGTCTCTTTTAATTTATGGCCGTTAAGGAAAATAAGTTCGCATGGAAAAATGATCAGACCTTTGCTCTTGTCTCCGTTGAATGTTTTAAAACGATGATATAGCAGTTGGGTCAATTTGCCCGGATAAGAAGAGGCGGGTGCATCGTCCAATTTGCAAGATGGATCGAAAGCGATACCGGCTTCGGTGGTATTAGAAATAACAAAGCGCATTTCCGGTTGTTCTGCCAACTTCATAAATTCGGCATTTTGCGTATAAGGATTTAAAGCACGGCTGATGACATCGATCATTGTCAGGCTGTTTACGACTTCGCCTTTATCCAAGCCTTGCAGGTTTACATGATAAAGATCGTCCTGTGCATTTAGCATGTCTACCATACCTTTGTCGATAGGTTGAACTACTACTACGCTACTATTGAAATCGGTTTTTTCATTCATGTTGTAGATAATCCAGTCTACGAATGCACGTAAAAAATTGCCTTCACCAAATTGGATAATACGTTCCGGGCGTTGGGCCTTAGGAGCTGTTTCTTTGTTTAATGCTTTCATGTTAATTGAAATTATAAAATTAATATGTTATGTTATTCAAACTCAAAGTAGAAATCAATGTTTTCTTTTAAGAGAATATCGATCGGCATATATTTCAGTGGTTCGACCGGTCTTTTAAATACGATATCGTCACATAGTGTTTTTACGCCGCAATAGCCTTGTAAACCAGGGCGTTGTCCGAGCAGATAAGTGACTTCTCCCGACTTTAGCAGTTCCACATTGTCCTTCAAAAGGTCGTATCCTATCAAACCTTTCATTCTTTTACCTTTTTTGTGCAGATAATTTCCTACCTGATAAACCCGGGAATTGAAGGCTCCTCCCAATGTTGCTTTGGGATGTTCCGAAAAAAAGACATCCAGTATTTCGTCATTCTGCTCCGGATTCTCTTTATTGAGTATCACATCGTAGGTTATCGTATCTCTATGTTCTTCGGCCAAATAACTCATGAAACCTTCCAGGCGGCGTTGCATCTGTATTTCTGCCGGATTTTCTTTATTGTTGTTTAAGAATAAGGCTATCTCCTGCCCTTCCGAATAGTTTCGCATTAATATTTTGGCAGCGATATATCCGCTTTTATAGGAATCTTGTCCGATATATATCAGTGGTTTGGCTTCTTGTATGTCAAAGTCGATAAATGCAAAAGGTATTTTCTTCTTTTTTAAATACTCAAGCATGGGGAGGGTGTCTTCTCTGAAGTTAGGGGCAAGCAGCAGTGCATCTGTATCACTGTTCTCTATTGTTTTGCATGCTTCCTGATAAGAACTGCGATCTCCATGTGTGTAATACAGGTAGTCGACGCTCACATTGAAAGGGCGTAGCTCCTGTCGGGCGCGTTCGATACCAGTTGCTACGGAATGCCAATAATCATGTTCATTATAATGAGGTATCATGCAGGTAATTACATACTTCTTTTTGGCGGCCAGTCCGATGGCAAATACGTTGGGCTGATAATTGATTTCATCAAGCACCTTTTGTACCTTCTCTTTGCTTTTCTCGGAAACATCCCCGCGATTATGCAATACTCTGTCTACTGTACCGGCAGAAACTCCTGCCATACGGGCTATATCTTTAATGGTGTAGTTCTGGTCTTCCATAGCTCTAAAACTTAAATATTATAAATATTCGCTGCAAATATACGAATTATTTTGTTTCTACAAGTAATTTTTCTACTTTTGTGTTCGATAACGGTTAATAAAACTAAAACAAAAATCAAGCCTATTAGCTTTACAATCAATACTATATAGGTTACGATATAGGAAGTAATTATTTTTTATATTTAAAACACAGTAGAATGAAGAACTTTATGGACGAGAACTTCTTGTTGCAAACAGAAACTGCACAGAAGTTGTATCACGAACATGCGGCTAAGATGCCAATTATTGATTACCATTGCCACTTAATTCCTCAAATGGTTGCTGATGATTATCAGTTTAAATCACTGACTGAAATCTGGTTGGGCGGCGACCATTATAAATGGCGTGCAATGCGTACCAATGGTGTAGACGAACGTTATTGTACAGGTAAGGATACTACTGATTGGGAGAAATTTGAAAAATGGGCAGAGACTGTTCCTTACACATTCCGTAATCCGTTGTATCACTGGACTCATCTTGAACTTAAAACAGCGTTTGGCATTGATAAGATTCTGAATCCGAAGACAGCCCGTGAAATTTATGATGAGTGTAACGAGAAGTTGGCTTTACCGGAGTATTCCGCTCGTGGCATGATGCGTCGTTATCATGTAGAAGTGGTTTGTACTACTGATGATCCTGTTGATTCATTGGAATACCATATAAAGACTCGTGAAAGCGGATTCGAGATAAAGATGCTTCCCACATGGCGTCCGGATAAGGCAATGGCAGTAGAGGTTCCTGCTGATTTCCGTGCCTATATGGAAAAACTATCGGAAGTTAGCGGCGTCACCATTTCCGGATTTGATGATATGGTGGCTGCTTTGCGCAAACGCCACGACTTCTTTGCCGAACAAGGATGTAAATTATCCGATCATGGTATTGAAGAGTTTTATGCAGAAGATTATACAGATGCAGAAATCAAAGCTATATTTAATAAGGTGTATGGCGGTGCCGAATTGACCAAAGAAGAAATTCTGAAATTCAAATCGGCTATGCTTGTCGTATTCGGTGAGATGGATTGGGAAAAAGGTTGGACTCAGCAGTTCCATTATGGTGCTATCCGTAATAATAACAGCAAGATGTTTAAGCTTCTTGGTCCGGATACGGGCTTCGACTCAATCGGTGAATTTACTACGGCAAAAGCAATGTCTAAGTTCCTCGACCGATTGAATTCGAATGGAAAATTGACAAAGACTATCCTTTATAATTTGAATCCATGTGCAAATGAGGTCATTGCAACGATGTTAGGTAACTTCCAGGATGGTACGGTAGCCGGAAAAATCCAGTTCGGTTCGGGCTGGTGGTTCCTCGATCAGAAAGACGGTATGGAGAAACAGATGAATGCTCTTTCTGTATTGGGTTTACTGAGCCGTTTTGTAGGTATGTTGACAGACTCGCGTTCTTTCCTCTCCTATCCGCGTCATGAGTATTTCCGTCGTACGTTGTGTAATCTGGTAGGCCGTGATGTAGAAAATGGTGAAATTCCGGTTTCCGAAATGGAACGTGTTAATCAGATGATTGAAGATATCAGCTATAATAATGCGAAAAACTTCTTTCAGTTCTAAAAATAATACAGGCAAGACAAACATGCCCGTATAGATAGTAAAAAAATACCGCAAGTAGGATTAGAAGTCTCTTGCGGTATTTCTTTTTTATGTTAAAACCATTTTCTTTTCTTCTTGACCGGTTCTTGTTTGTGTATTTCGGCAAAGGTCTTATTTCCCTTTATCATTTGATAAATTACTCCCCAATCGGGAAGACCTCCCAAGTTGCGGTCATCTATAAACATTTCCGCATTCAACTTACGGGAGCGGTCACCTTTGGGAGCGTCGTCTTCCGGATAATCGCTATTGACTGCATAAAACTCGAGTCCCCGTGCTTTGCACCATTCTACGGCTTCTTCTAACAGTTTTCCTTCGCGTACGCTCCACAATATCAGCCAATGTCCCTCTTGTTGCAGCATTTTTAAAGTATCGATGGCAAAAGGAATTTCTTTACCGATTTGTGGATAACGATGTTCTACAATTGTTCCGTCAAAGTCTACAGCTATTTTCATTTTATCATTTCTTTGGTGTTATAGCGGACAAATATACAGACAAATAGCTGAAAAAAATATATCTTTGCACTGAATTAACACATTAAATATAAAAAATCTACATGAACAATTCCCCTAAAAGTGCTGCCAAAGGGTTCACAAGAGCTTTCTGGGTCAGCAACACAGTCGAACTGTTTGAACGCATGGCTTACTATGCCGTGTTTATCGTTCTCACGATCTATTTGTCCAGTATTTTAGGATTCAATGATTTAGAAGCAAGTATGATATCCGGTCTTTTTTCCGGCGGGTTGTATTTGCTTCCTATTTTTTCGGGAGCTTATGCCGATAAGATAGGTTTCCGCCAGTCGATGATCATTGCCTTTTCGCTTCTTTCCATCGGATATTTAGGGTTAGGTACATTGCCTACTCTTCTTGAATCGGCCGGGCTGGTGACTTATGGCGAGGTGACACGTTTTTCCGGTTTGCCGGATAGTAATGCGCGATGGATGATTGTGCCTATTCTGACGATCTTAATGATCGGTGGTTCTTTTATTAAATCCATCATATCGGCTTCTGTTGCCAAAGAGACAACCGAAGCTACACGTGCACGCGGATATTCCATTTTCTATATGATGGTAAATATCGGCGCTTTCACCGGTAAGACTATTATTGACCCGCTAAGGAATCTGATTGGAGAGCAAGCATATATCTATATTAATTATTTTTCGGGTGCAATGACCATTTTGGCTCTTCTGGCGGTAATCCTTTTTTATAAATCGACACATACGGCGGGAGAAGGAAAAAGCATGCGTGAGATCGGGCAAGGTTTTTTGCGGATTATCACTAACTGGCGCCTGCTTATCTTGATCCTTATTATAACCGGATTCTGGATGGTGCAGCAGCAATTGTATGCTACAATGCCGAAGTATGTTATCCGTATGGCCGGTGAAACGGCAAAACCGGGTTGGATTGCCAATGTGAACCCTTTTGTCGTAGTCTGTTGTGTTGGATTTATCACCCGTTGGATGGCTAAACGTACGGCTATCACTTCTATGAATATCGGTATGTTCCTCATTCCGATTTCGGCATTATTGATGGCATTGGGCAATCTGCTTGGCAATGATGTCATTTCCGGTATGAGCAATATTACCTTGATGATGATAGCCGGTATTGTGATACAGGCATTGGCAGAGTGTTTTATCTCTCCGAGATACCTTGAGTATTTTTCGTTGCAGGCGCCTAAGGGGGAAGAGGGTATGTACTTGGGATTTAGTCATCTGCACTCTTTTCTCTCCTCTATTTTCGGTTTTGGGCTGGCAGGTGTGCTGTTGACTAAATATTGTCCGGATCCTGTTTTGTTTGAGTCTCGTGAAGCATGGGAGGCTGCCAGTGTGAATGCTCATTATATCTGGTATTATTTTGCAGGTATCGGATTGGTAGCTGCTATCGCACTTCTTATTTTCGCTAAAATCACCCAATCCATCGACAAAAAGAAGAAAGCATAAAGCTAATTATCTTCTTTTTTATGTATATTTGCCGTCACTTTGCCACAAAAGTTGACGGCAATTTGCATTTTAAAGAAGAGGATAAAACATGAAAGTAAGATTTATAAGCCTGGCAAGTGGCAGTAGCGGAAACTGTTACTATCTGGGTACTGATACATATGGAATATTAATTGATGCCGGTATTGGAATACGAACGATAAAGAAAACACTAAGGGATATCAATGTAGCGATGGAGTCGATACGTGCCGTATTTGTGACTCATGACCATGCCGATCATATCAAAGCCGTGGGGCATTTGGGTGAAAAGATGAATATTCCGGTTTATACAACGGCCCGTATTCATACCGGAATCAACAGGAGTTATTGTATGACTGAGAAGCTGCACTCTTCCGTGCGCTATCTGGAAAAGGAACAACCGATGGAACTGGAAGATTTTCACATAGAGTCTTTTGAGGTTCCGCATGACGGGACGGACAATGTGGGCTATTGCATTGAAATAGACGGGAAGGTGTTCTCTTTTTTGACTGACCTTGGAGAGATAACCCCTACTGCCGCCAAATACATCCGGAAAGCTAACTATCTGATTCTTGAAGCCAACTATGATGACGAGATGCTGAAAATGGGATCTTATCCCCAATATCTGAAAGAACGCATATCAAGTAATACGGGGCATATGAGCAATCTGGCAACAGCCGAGTTTCTTGCTGAGAATTTCACTGAACATTTACATTATATATGGCTTTGCCATCTCAGCAAAGACAATAACCATCCGGAATTGGCATATAAAACAGTGGAATGGAAATTAAAGAATAAAGGTATCATTGTAGGGAAGGATGTGCAACTGCTTGCGTTAAAGCGGAGTACGCCGTCCGAACTATATGAGTTCGAATAAAGCCTGCAAAAAGTGACTAAAAAGTTTCTCTTTTGTTTGGCTAAATAAAATAAAAAATCTACCTTTGCAACCGCAAAAGAAAAGATAAGCACTCTTAGCTCAGTTGGTAGAGCAACTGACTCTTAATCAGTGGGTCCAGGGTTCGAATCCCTGAGGGTGTACAGGTAATTTGATAAGTTTAAAGAATCCGTTGTATTTCAAATAAATACAACGGTTTTTTTGTATCCTCCCCTTGTACTTCTTGTGCCGGACAGAAGAACATAGGATCAACGTAAAAACCTGAGGGATTTTCTTT
>ULJH01065233.1_pt1 | contig 9996 bp, 6 predicted proteins | sample 1950781 | NCBI WGS metagenome assembly ULJH01 (sample SAMEA4835462, study PRJEB28245) | human gut metagenome | biome: gut microbiome; material: fecal sample | place: Denmark | collected 2008 | reverse complement strand
AAATGAGATGCTCGTTATTTCACATCGCCTTTTGATTTGCAAAATATGTGGTGTCGGTTATACCCAAACGTGAAAAAAGGATGATATGCGGGCTGCTTTTCCTCAAGACGGCGCGCCCGATGATATTGAAAGTCATCGGTTGAAAGTGTAAAATTAAAAAAGATTGATGCGATCGAGGACGGAAGTCAAGAATCATACAAAGGAACGGTCAAATGATGAAGAAAAACCATGAGGAAAGGCATAAAGGAAAGCATAAAACGGAGACACGGATCAAAATCTATTGCGTGCTCATGGGCGTGATCTCTTTTCTTTTTTGCTTTGCGGCAGGCTCGCTGATACTCCGTTATATGGAAAAAGAACAGAAAGATATGGCGATGTATACAGCGAAAATCACTGCAAGCCGTGTGGAGATGCAGCTTGAGAAGTATGTGCAGATCTCCGATTTCATGGCCAATCGGATCATCGCCGGGGGTGAGCCGGATCAGGATACATTCTCTGAAACGGCAAAGGCATTTCCCAATGAAGACGGTGTGGTCAAGGCTTATGAGCTGGCGCCGAATGGGGTGGTCACCGATATCTACCCTATGCAGGGGAACGAGGAGGCGCTGTCGCTGAATCTTTTGACACAGCATGAAAGAAATTATGATGCACTTCGGGCAAAGGAGACCGGAAAGTATACGCTGGGAGGCCCCTATACGCTGAAGCAGGGCGGGCAGGGAGCGCTACTCTTTACGCCGGTGTACCTCCCGGACGGAAGGGGACACCATTCATTTTGGGGATTCGTCGTCATTGTCATTGACTGGCAGAAATTTTTGAATGAAACGGGATTGGATCAACTATCCAGGTCCTCCTTCCTGTATGAGATCTGGACGCACAACAACAAAGACGGACAGCCTGTGACGATCGCCAGCGGACAATCGGGTATGCCGAAAGATCGCCTGACAGTGACTTGCGAGATCCCGAATGCGATATGGTATTTTGACATTATGCCTGTGAATGGATGGATACCGCCCGCGTACTGGATCGCTGACGGTGGGATCTCAGGGCTTCTTGCCATCTTGATCGTTACGATTTTTTATCAATTTCTGAGGAGAAGACGTCGGGAAACAGAGCATGCGGCCGAACTGCAGCGCTCAGCGTATCGGGAAAAAAGTGCGAATGAGGCAAAGACTCGGTTTTTGTTCAACATGAGCCACGATATACGGACGCCGATGAATGCCATCGCCGGATTTGCCAACCTTTTGGAAAAGCATCTGGATCGTCCGGAAAAGGCGAGGGAATATCTGAAGAAAATGCAGGTGTCGAGTGCGCTGTTGACGACGATCATCGATCAGGTGCTGGAAATGGCACGTATCGAAAGCGGGACGGCTCGGCTGAATCTTTCTCCGGAAGACCTGATGGATATGTGGCAGTCTGTGGAGACGGTCTTTGAGGCGGATATCAAAGAAAAGCAGCTGCATTTTTCATCAGAAGTAGAGATCCAGCATCGCTATGTCCTTTGCGATAAAACAAGGGTGCAGGAAATCTTCTTAAACATTGTAAGCAATGCCATCAAGTATACGCCGGCAGGGCAGGCGATCCATATCAAGCTTTGCGAAGTGCCTCCAAGTGAAGCGGAAAGGGCGCGCTATATTTTTACCTGCCAAGATACGGGGATCGGTATGAGCCAGGATTACCTGCCTCATATTTTCGAGGAGTTTTCTCGAGAGCGCTCTTCTACAGAGAATCAAGTCATCGGGACCGGACTGGGGCTTTCCATTGTCAAGTCCATGATCGAGCTTATGGGAGGCGAGATCCATGTCGAGAGTCGTAAGGGCTGCGGGACATGCTTCCAAGTGGATCTCCCCTTGCGTCTGACCGGCGAATCGGAAGTCAAAAGGGAAGAAACAGAGGCGGCGTCAGACCAGGGGGCAGCATTGACTGGGAAACGCATTCTCCTTGCTGAGGATAATGATCTCAATGCGGAGATCGCCTGCGAGCTTCTGGAAGAGAAGGGGATCTTGGTGGAGCGTGCAGAAGACGGACAGGTCTGCTGCGACCGTCTCATCGAGGCAGCAGACGGATACTACGATCTCATTCTTATGGATATCCAGATGCCGCGCATGAATGGCTATGAGGCGACGAGACGGATCCGAAAGCTGAAGGATCCGAAGAAATCACAGATCCCCATCATTGCCATGACGGCGAATGCTTTCGCAGAAGACAGGCAGGCGGCAAAGGATGTCGGCATGAATGATCATGTGGCAAAACCGATCCATATAGACATTCTCTTGTCTGTGCTCAAGAAATATGTATAGCTGGAAGGAGCAGTGAAGAAATGAATCCTCATTTCTTCACTGCCCCTTTTTACTTTGCTTTCATTTGGTTTAGGGTTCAGGGTTCAGGGTTCAAAGGGTTCAGAGGGTTCAAAAGGTTCAAAGGGGGTGGTGCGGCGTATTTCGTCATCCTGAGCGGAGAAAAACGTCGTGTGTTCAAAAATGGCTTATCTGAAAATATGAGAACTGAGTCGAAGGATCTAAGTGCCGCAAAGTATAAAAACAGCCTTCCCCTCTAGGGGAAGGTGCCCGAAAGGGGCGGATAGGGTGACTATGGCATGAAAGACAGCTGGGATAAGGTTTCCCGGTCACTCCTATGAGAGCTGTAAGTCCCCCGCGGCAGATGGAACGCGAAAATGAGATGATCGTTATTTCACATCGCCTTTTGCGTGTCAGAAAGCGGTTTTCCTTATGCGTGACGTCTCCGCTGATTTGCGCCTTTATGTTATAATCGAAGGTGGAAAAGTAACGAAAGGGAGGGACGAAATGGAGATCGCTCGTAAGTTTTACATCATGACGGCCAGTATAGGGACGGGGCACAGCCAGGCGGCGCGTGCCATCGCGGAAGCGATCCAGCGCACGCATCCAGCGGACTCGGTGCAGGTCCTTGACTTCGTATCGAGCAATCTTTTCTCCATCGATCACATCATCAAGGATGGCTATCTCAAAATGATCGACGTCTTTCCGGAGATGTATGACCATCTCTACAGTGATTCGCAGATGAGCCGCTTCGGGCAGTTCTCGCAGAAGATGCTGTCACTTTCCTTTAAACGCAGAATGAAGAATCTCATCATGGCCACGAAGCCGGATGCGATGATCTTCACGCATCCTTTCCCGGCAGGGGCAGCAGACCTTTTGAAGGCGGAGGGCTCGATCTCGATCCCGCTGCTCGGCGTGATCACGGATTTCGATATCCACCAGCTCTGGATCGACCGCTATCTTGACGGGTATTGTGTCGCGACGCCGGATCTGAAGGACCTGCTGGAGACGTATGATATCGATGGCAGCCGCATTCATGTGACAGGTATCCCGGTGCGCCGCGCTTTTTACGAGAAAGCGAAGGAGAGAGAGGCCTTTGAAAAGGGGACGGTACTCGTCATGGGCGGTGGCCTCGGGCTCGGTAATGTCGTGGATAATATCGCCCGTCTCGATGAAGTGGAAGAGATCTCGAAATTCATCGTCGTGACCGGGAAGAATATCAGTCTCTACGAAAAAGTGGCTGCTCTTGCCGAGAAGCTAAAGCATCCCGTGGAGCTTCACAGCTATACAAATAAAGTGGCGGAGATGATGGCAAGGAGTGAGATCCTTGTGACAAAGCCGGGCGCACTTACGTGTACAGAGGCGATGGTGATGCATCTCCCTATGGTGCTGGTCAATACGCTGCCCGGACAGGAGCGTGCGAATGCCATGCATATGAAGAACCTTGGCTGCGCGGAATGGGTGAAGCGGGGAGAACTCGCAGACTCGGTACGCGCTATCCTTCGTGACCCGCTCGTTCGGAAAAAAATGGCAGATGCCTGCAGCGTCGCTCCGAGCGGCAGTGCGGATCAGGTGGCGAAGGTATTATACGATTTGGCAGGAAAGCAGTGACGGATGACCGGTAGCATTGACTGCTTTTCGCTGCTTTACTGCTCTCAATTCTGAAAGATGTGATACACATGGACTCTTTATTCGACATGTCCCCGGAGGCGGGGAAGCGGTATGCCCCCTTGGCGGATCGCATGCGCCCCAGGCGGCTTGAAGACATCGTCGGACAGGATGCTGCCGTTGGGCGGCAGTCTTTCCTTTATCGCATGATAGAGCGGGATACGATCCCATCCCTCCTTCTTTTTGGCCCGCCGGGATGTGGGAAGACGACGATCGCATCGGTCATTGCGGAAATGACAAAGAGCTGCTTCATCAAGGTGAATGCGACCTCGAGCGGGATCAAAGAGATCCGGGATGTTGTTTCCAAAGCGAAAGAAGAGCTCTCGTACTACCAGCGGCGGACGATCGTTTTTATCGATGAAATCCACCGTTTCAATAAGGGACAGCAGGATGTGCTTCTGCCCTATGTGGAGGATGGGACATTCATCCTCATCGGTGCGACGACGGAGAATCCCTATTTTGAGATCAACGGGCCGCTGCTCTCCCGTCTGCGGCTGATCCATCTGAAGCGGCTTACTGATGAAGCGATCGTCTCGGTGCTTCATCGCGCGCTCGATGATGAAAAGTATGGTCTGGCGATTCATCGCTATACGGCAAAACCGGAGGCGCTTGCTCTCATTGCTGCCTACGCCTCAGGAGATACGCGCGTCGCGCTGAATCTCTTGGAGCAGTCGACATCCATGCTGATGGATGGAGGCTCTCTGACAGAGAAGGAGATCGGCGAGGTGGCAGGTGTTCAGATCTCCAGCTATGATAAGCAGGGGGACTACCATTACAATATCGTCTCTGCCTTCATCAAGAGCATGCGGGGGAGCGATCCTGATGCAGCGCTGCACTATCTGGCGCGTATGATCGACGGAGGAGAGAAGACGTCCTTCATTTCAAGGCGCATCATGATCTGCGCAGCGGAAGATGTGGGTCTGGCAGATCCGCGAGCGCTGCAGGTGGCGGTATCAGCGGCGCAGGCGGCGGAAATGGTCGGTTTTCCTGAGTCGCAGATCATCCTTGCGGAAGCCGTACTCTATATTTGTCTGGCGCCGAAGAGCAATAGTGCTTGCTCCGGCATTTTTGCCGCCGAAGGGGAGGAAAAGACAAGGAAGGACTGGTCCATCCCCGCGCACCTCATGGACTCGCACTACAGCGGAGCGAAGAAGATGGGGCTTGGCATCGGATATAAATATCCTCACGATTTCGGCGGATGGGTAGAGCAGCAGTATCTTCCCGATGAGCTCGTAGGACACCAGTACTACAAGCCCCGCCCGCTCGGGCAGGAAGGCGACATGGTGCGCGCCTGGTGGGCGAGAAGAAAGGGAAGTAAGTGACTGATAGACTAGTGACTAGTGGCTAGTGGCTAGGGATTAGAAATCTAAAGTGACTGGTGACTAAATACCCCCCGCTGAACCCTCTGAACCTACAGAACCCGCTGAACCTCTTTCATATGCAAGCAAAGGGCAGCACGCCCCACGACCTAATAAAGGAGATATAACCATTTATCCATGAAAAAGAAGACAGCAAGCCGAAGACGGACGACGAGAGTGCAGAAGAGCGAGGAGAAGAGCTATGAGATCACAGGTGTGATCCTCTTCCTCTTCGGCCTTTTCATTCTCTTTAGTCTTTTTAGCGACAGTACCGGTTTTTTCGGAGATATTACGAATAAAGGCAGCCATTTCCTCTTCGGATTCGGCGCGCCTTTCTGCGCCCTTTTGATGATGTTTTTCGGTGGGCGCTATGCCGTGACATCGAAAGGAATTTCCTGGGACAGGCGCGTTGCGCTGGTCATCCTGCTGGTGCTGCTCCTCTTCATGGCGGTGCATCATTTTCTGGTTCCTTTTGGAAGAGAAATGGATATCCAGTCGATCCTCACCTATGGCGGGATCGTCGGGGCGGGATTCTGCGTCTTTTTTCATGACGCGATGGGATACTGGGGGACGACGCTGGTGCTCCTCGGGGCCATCGTGATCGATGTGCTTTTGCTGACGCACTGGTCGCTTTCGCGTGGCGCGCAGAAAGTGGGCTCGAAGGCGCAGGTACTCGGAAAGAAAACAGGCGAGAAGATCGAAGCCGCAGCCACGCGGCTCAGGGAAAAGAAAGCGGCGCTGGATGCTGCGAGAAGCGCTGCTCGGCTGGAAGTGCTCGACGATAAGCCGACGGAGTTCATTTACAAGAAGAATGAAGGAAATGCGGCAGAATCGCCGGATGAGGAACCGCCGGCAGAAGATATGGCGGTCCCTGCGCAGATGCCGGATGCGGAAGAGCCACCGATTTCCTTAGAAGAGCTTATAGAAGAACCTATAGAAGAACCTGCCCCAGAAGCGGATAAAGAAGCACAGGAAGAGCCGTGGACGCCAGAGGAGCCGGTCAAGGACATGGAAGAGCTGCCGATACCGCCGCTGCCGGAAGCGGAGGATGAAGTGGCAGAAGAACCGCTGGAAGAACCAGCTGAAGAGCTGGCCGGGGAAGAGAAGCCGGAGGAGGACATTCATCCGATACCGCCCGCGCCCGTCTCAGCAGACCCGGCTCATCCCGCACCAGTTGCGGAAACGGGGCCGGTGTATCAGTTCCCTCCGCTCTCGCTTCTTCATGCGGGGACGGATGCGGGACAGGGAGAGGCGGATGCAGGACAGAAGGCGGCACTCATCGAGTCGACGCTTGCCAGCTTCGGAGTCCGGGCGAAGGTGGTCCACTACAGCGTGGGGCCGACGGTGACGCGTTTCGAGCTCAAGCCGGAAATGGGCGTCCGCGTGAGCAAGATCGAAGGACTTTCGAATGAGCTCGCCATGGCGCTTGAGGCGACACATATCCGCATCGAAGCCCCGATCCCCGGAAAATCTGCGGTCGGCATCGAGATCCCGAATACGAAGGCGGCCTCTGTGCCGCTTCATGATGTGCTTGCCAGCGATGCTTTTCAGCATGGCAAGGGCCACATCCTTGTGGCCTTGGGAAAGGACATTACCGGGAAGACGGTCGTGACCGATCTGGCGAAAGCACCGCATCTTCTGATCGCAGGCTCGACCGGCAGCGGCAAGAGCGTGTGCATCAATTCCATCATCACGAGCATCATTTATCATAGCCGCCCGGATGAGGTGAAGCTCATGCTTATCGACCCAAAGGTGGTCGAGCTGTCTGTCTATAATGGCATCCCGCATCTGCGCACGGAAGTCGTGACGGATATGAAGAAGGCGCAGGGCACATTGAATTGGGCTGTCCGTGAAATGGAGGCCCGTTACCAGCTCTTTGCCGGGGCGAAGGTGCGAAATATCGAAGGGTATAATAAGCTGTATCCTGACAAAAAGATGCCCTATATTTTACTGATCGTCGATGAATTTGCCGACCTCATGAACGTTGCGGCCAAAGAAGTCGAAGTCCTGATCCAGCGTCTGACGCAGAAGGCGCGTGCCGCAGGCATCCATCTGATCCTTGCGACGCAGAGACCGTCAGCCGATGTCATCACCGGCGTGATCAAATCAAATATTCCGAGCCGTATCGCATTCATGGTCGAGTCGGGCCTCAATTCCCGCATCATTCTGGATGAGGGCGGTGCAGAATCGCTGCTCGGCAAGGGCGATATGCTCTTCAAGCAGGCGGGAGCGCTCAGTACTGTCCGTATCCAGGGGGCATTCATCTCGGACGAAGAGGTCGAGGATGTGGTGAACTATGTCAGGGCGGAATGCATCCGTCAGGAAAGCCATGTCGTCTATGAGCCGATCGATCTTTCTATCCCGGAAAAAACAGAGAAAGAGGACGAAATGGTCGAAGAGCAGGATGATCTCATGCCGGAGGCTTCGGAATGGGTGCTCGATACGAAGCGTGCTTCTGTCTCCGCTCTCCAGCGCCGATTCCGCATCGGGTATACCCGGGCCGGCCGTCTTATGGATACCATGGAGCGCCTCGGTATCGTAGGCCCTGCGGAAGGGGCAAAGCCAAGAGACATTCTTGTCGATAAGGAGCAGCTTTCTGATATTCTTGCAGGCGGGAAGAAGGAAGAGCCTTCGGACTAGAGAATCGGTCTGCACAAGTATGGCGTTTTCTGAAAAGAGCGCCATACTTGTGACTGCGGATCGGGGACCAGCTGCACATTTCCGCCGCTTCTCTGATAGAGCCTGTATCGAAATGAGGTGATCCATCTTGAAACGTCTATGCTCCGTCTTACTGTTTCTCCTGCTGGCAGGCGGTGCTTTTTGGGGGATTCTCCGCTATGCGAAGAATCTGGAAGCAGAGCGGCGCCAGGAACAGCATCCTGTGAGCAAAGTCGTCGTGCTGACGGATCTTTCACCGGATGTGCTTGATCCGGTGAAAGATGCTTTTTATAAAGAACAGGGGCTTGCTGTAGAGATCTCCTATGTATCTGGCGCAGATCTATTAAAGAAGACCTCTGCTGAGGAAAAGGCAGCGGATGTGGTGATCACCAGTCAGGATATCCTGATGCGGATGAAAGAGAACGGAGAGCTCGCAGCCTATTCATCCTCGCGTACGGATACGGCGCTGAATCTTTTCAAGGATGAAGAGGCGTATTGGACAGGTCTTTGGGTGGATCCCATCGTGTTTGCGGTGAATCCGGATTTTCTTAAGAAGCAGAAGACATTTTCCTATACGTGGGCAGAGGTCTTCACGAGGGAAGAGGCACAGCTTTCGATGACGGACTTCATCGCCGCCGAGATGTCGAAGGATCTCCTGATGTGTCTCATCGAGCACTTCGGGCCAGACTATGCGATGGAACTCTTGGGCAGGGCGCAGCAGCATCTTGTACAATATGGGAAGTATCTCTCTACGCCGTCCCGTATGGCGGCGATGGGAAAGTGCGACATCGGGATCTCCGGGCTGAATGAAGTCCTTCGCACGAAGCGGGAGAAAATGCCTGTCATGATCATTTATCCGGAGGATGGCGCTCCCTGGTACCTCTATGGGACAGGGCTTCTGGCAGAAAGCGCACATCCTGAGCGGGGCGAGCGCCTGATAGACTGGCTTCTTGACTCTGTGAAATATAAAAGCATCATGGAAAAGAACGGGAACTACTTCATCTATGTGAATGATGATGCGGCGGAGCCCGATGCGGCCGGCAATGAACTCGTTTTTTGGGAATTAGAAAAAAGATATCTGGATGAAGGCAGAAAGGATCTGCTGAATCTATGGGGAGAAAAAGTACGATTTGGAGGAACAAAGAAGTGACGAAGAAATTAGGATTTATCAGCCTGGGCTGCTCGAAGAACCTGGTCGATACGGAAATGATGGTGGGCATCATGGAGAAGGCCGGCTATGAACTGACCGAAGATCTGGCAGAAGCGCATGTCATCATCATCAATACCTGCACATTCATCGATCCGGCTAAGGAAGAGTCGATCCAGACGATTCTGGAAACAGCGGAATACAAGAAAACAGGTGTCTGTGAACGTCTTGTGGCTGCCGGCTGCCTCTCACAGCAGTACAAGGAAGCACTTGCGAAGGAGATCCCGGAAGTCGATATTTTCATCGGTACAGACTCCTGGCAGGATATTCTGGATGCCGTGAATGAATCCTATGCCAATGACGGGGAAAAGGTGTTTAAATTCGGTACCATTCCCTGCGCGAATGAAGAGCTCATCCCGCGTGCATCGCTGACGCCGAAATATACCGCCTATGTGAAGATCGCTGAAGGCTGCAGCAATGGCTGCACGTTCTGCTATATTCCCTACGTGCGCGGGCCGATGAGAAGCCGCCCGATCTCTTCCATCGTCCATGAAGTGAGACGTCTGGCAGCTGAAGGGGTGCGTGAATTCAATCTCATCGCGCAGGATCTTTCCTGCTACGGACGCGACCTAGGGACGAATCTGGCAAGCCTCCTTCGTGAGCTCGTTAAGATCGAGGGTGTGAAGTGGATCCGTCTTTTCTATCTCTATCCGACATACTTTGATGATGAACTCTTGGACGTCATCCTGCACGAAGATAAGATCTGCAAGTACGTGGATATCCCGCTCCAGCATATCAGCAATGCCGTGCTCACTTGTATGCACCGCCGCGATTCCTCGGAGAGCATCTATGCTCTTCTTCGCAAGCTCCG
>ULJH01002994.1_pt1 | contig 10069 bp, 9 predicted proteins | sample 1950781 | NCBI WGS metagenome assembly ULJH01 (sample SAMEA4835462, study PRJEB28245) | human gut metagenome | biome: gut microbiome; material: fecal sample | place: Denmark | collected 2008 | reverse complement strand
TTTTTTTATAAAGATATAAGATATAAAATTATTTTATACCTTATTCAATTCTATAATATAGTAATGAAATCTCATGAATTACGGATCATATAAATTTTATATATTATAAATATATGATTTAAATCAATACTTAACAATATTTTAAAAAGGAGGTAATCATATATGGCAAATAAAATGATATTAAATAACACTTATATAGATATATACGATTATAATGTTGGAGATTGTGAAGAATTGGAAAAAAGTTTATCGGTATGGAATAGCAATTATTATAGATGGGAACCAAAAGGAATGATATATGATGAGAAAGCCCATATTCTTAAAGTTCCACGAGGTGTAGATGTTGGATATTTAAAATCTAAACTCAAATGCCCTGTAATTACTAACACTGAATATAATGATTATGAAAAAACTAATTTTAAATTAAAAACTGAACCTAGGGATAATATACAAAAGAAAGCAATATCTTTTCTTGTAGGAACTGATAAATTTAAAAAAAGTTTTGGATATTCCCAATTGTCATTAAATTTAGATACAGGAGCAGGTAAAACATATTGTGTAATAGCATCATTATGTATATTAAAATGTAAAACTATAATTATTTCTCATACTGAAAATATAAAAGAACAATGGATAAGTTCTATAGAAAAATTTACTTCTATAGATAAAAGAAGAGTTTTAAATATATCAGGTACTAAAATATTAGAAAATTTTGAAGATTCTAGTAAATATGATATTTATTTAGTAAATCATAGAACTATTCAACAATATGCTAAAAAATATGGTTGGGATAAAATAAACGACCTATTTAAAAAAATGCAAATAGGTATAAAAGTATTTGATGAAGCTCATATAGAATTCGGTTCTATTTTAAATATAGATTTTCACACTAATGTATTTAAAACTTTTTATTTAACAGCAACATTTGAAAGAACTGATATTAGTGAAGATAGAGTATTCAAATTATGTTTTAAAAATATAGCTAAATATGGATATGAAACTCGAGGAGAAAAAAGAAAGCATATAAAATATATAGCAATATTATATAATTCTAAACCTGATATAGAAGCTAAAATGTCGATTAGAGGTCCAAAAGGATTTGACAGATATTCTTATATGGATTATGAATTATCTAATGGAATGATATTTGATGTAATTAAATATGTTATGGAAAAATTTGAAAAAATAGAAGGTAAGTGTTTAATATTATCGTCTAAAATAGAAAGTAGTGAAATAATATCTGATAAAGTAAAAGAATGGTATAAAGATAAAGATATTAAAACATATCATTCAAAAATGAGTAAAAAAGAAAAAGAAAATTATAAAGAAGCTGATATCATAAGTACAACTCCACAATCTTGTGGAACAGGTTTTGATTTACCAGGATTACGATATAATATAATGTGCGAACCATATAATGCTCACATAACAGCAGAACAAGTATGTGGTAGATTAAGAGAAATACCAGAACAATATACTTTCCATATAGAACTTATAGATATAGGATTTCCTAAAGTAAAAGAAATGTATAAAAAAAGATTATCTGTTTTCAAAAAGAAATGTTACGGAGTTTATGAATTAAATTATTAGACGAATAAGGATTAAGTTCCTTATTCGTTATTTTTTCATTGAAGGAACAATATAGTAATAGAAATTAAAGGAGGAATTTAAATGAAAAAAGGATACGGTTTTACCGAATTTGAAACAATACAAGAATTTGCCAATTATATGAACAATTTAAAGGTAACACGAAAGATAACTAAATTACAAGTGCATCATATGGCATTACCAGATTATAGTTGTTGGGCTAAAGATAATGCTCTTAGAAGACAATATAATACTAAATGGTTTCATATAAATACTAACAAATGGGATGATATTGCACAACAATTATCAATATTCCCAAATGGTCATATTGTTACAGGAAGATCTTTTAATAAAATGCCAATTGGTATTAAAGGTTGGAATACAGGTGCAGTATGTATAGAAATATATGGTAATTTTGATAAAGATGTTATGACTGAAGCTCAAGCTAATGCTGTTATAGCTTGTTATGCAATATTAGCACATAAATTCAAATTATCTATAAATAGTACAAATATAAAACCACATTGTTGGTTTACAGCTGGTGGAGCATATATAGGAAATTACAACAGAAGTAGAAGTTGTAAAACTTGCCCAGGATTAAGATTCTTTGGTGGTAACACTAAATCTGTTATGGAAAAGAATTTCTATCCAAAAATTAGAGCATATGATATACGAAAATTACAACAAGGTACTGTAAAAAATGATGAAATTGATATAGTTAACTTTAAAGTTAAAGTAATAACTGATTCTCTTAATGTAAGAACAGGACCAGGAACAAACTATAATAAAAAAATATCTGTTTCTAAAAATGAAATATATACTATAACTAAAGTTAATTCTGCAGGTACTTGGGGATTAGCTAAAGAATTAGATGGTTGGATGTGTATAACTGAAGATTATGTTGAAAGAGTACAACCAGCTGCAACTAAAGAATTTATGATTAAAATATTAGCTGATGAATTGAATATTAGAACAGGACCTGGAACTCAATATGGTTCAGTTGGAATGCTTAAGAAAAATGAAGCATATACAATAGTAGAAGTGAATTCTCAAGGAACTTGGGGTAAATTAAAATCAGGTGCAGGTTGGATTAGTTTAAATGATAAATATGTTAAAAAGGTTGAAGTTATGGTTCCACAACCACCAAAAGCACCAGAAAATAAATTTATAATTAAAGTTAAAGTTAAAGAACTTAATGTTAGAAAAGGTCCAGGAGTTGAATATGATGTAGTTGAAAAAATATTTGAAGGAGGAGCATTCACTATAGTTGAAAAAAATAAAGAAGGAACTTGGGGTAAATTATTATCAGGTATAGGATGGATAAATATATCATCAGATTATGTTAATATCGTTAAATAAAATGAAGTATATAATTTTTCAGATAGAAAATGATTTATAAAAGCAATAGGTGGTGAATTTTATATGAGTGATATAGTTTCAAATACAATGAATGAAAACATAGAGATTCTTAATAAAAAATTAGAAAGAGCAAATGATAATGTATTAATACTATTAGAATCTCAAATTCAAATGAAAGAACAATATCAAGCATTGATGGTTGAAAATCAAGAATTGATATGTGAAAATGAAGAACTTAAACAAGAAAATGAAAGATTATTAGATACTATTAATCAAATTACTAATTTAATAATAAATGTTGTTAAAACTGAAGAATAACTAAAGTTGCTATATTATCACTGAAACTTTATTGGTGATAATATAGCAAAACAATTTTTTAATGATAAATATATTTAAATGAAAGGAGATTGATAATATGGCAACATATAAAATTCTTACAGATTTAGTTCAAACATATTTTACAAATAATACTTTAACAATATCATTTAGTAAACCAACAAGTGGAACTTGGACTAAAAATGATATAGTAATATCAAGTTCAATAAATAATAAAGTATATGGTTGGATGTGTATTGAAAGTGGTACACCAGGTAAATGGATGGATTTACAAAGTAATATAGAATTAACTGGTGATGTTACAACACATCATCATGATTCACGTTACTATACTAAAATAGAAATAAACAAATTATTACAATCTATATCTGCAGCTGATCATAATCATGATGATAGATATTATACTAAAACTGAAATAGTAAATAATTATTATAATAAGACATATATTGATAATGTAATAAAAAACTTATCATTAGGTAAACATACCCATTCGTGGGAAGAAATAACTAATAAACCTTTAAGATTCCCTGCAGAATTAGGTATAACTTCTTCTACAGCATTTAGAGGGGATTATGGTAATATAGCATATTTACATGCATTATCTAAGCATGCACCTGCTAATGCTCAAAAGAATAGTGATATAACTAAAGCTGAAATAGAAGCTAAATTAATAGGGACAATAACATCACATAATCATGATAGTTTATATTATAGAAAAACAGAAATAGATAATACTTTTAATCAATATGCACCAATAAATCATAATCATGATGATAGATATTATACTAAAACTCAAATAGATGCCAAAATATCTGTTGAATCTGGTAAAAAAGTATGGGTTCAAACTAAGGATCCTGGTGCAGTTGGTGCAGGTTCAATATGGATAAAAACTATTTAAGTAGGTGATGATATATGGAATTTCAAGTTAAGGTAATAGTTAGTTCTCTTAATATAAGAAGTGGTCCAGGTACATCATATGATACATTAGGTACTGTTACTAAAGGTGATATATTTACTATAGTTGAAACTAATAGTGATTCTACTTGGGGCAAAATGCAATCTGGTGGTTGGATATCAATTAAGGATGCATACGTTAAAAAAATTGCACCTACAACTGATTCTGATGGTAAAATATATGAAGATGGTGTATTTAGAAGAAATACAAATAATAATGGTTGGGTTAGTTATAATGATAATAATGAAATATTTATGAGAAATAAAGCAAATACTGGATGGGTAGGAGGTGCAGGAAAAGTAGATTATCCTATTATAAATAGAAGAAATAGTACTAATACTGGTTGGGTACAAATTTATCCAGGAGGAGTTGTTGAAGAAAATACAGAAGTTGTATTAGAAGGTGAAACTAAAATGGCTGATTATAGAAAATATTGGGCAAACTGGAGAAAAAGTTTCGCAAGACAAGGATGGGCTATAGCTCGTGATGCAACAGGTCAAGCAGGAGGTATACAATTTGGTTTAATAAATTTACAAGCTAAAAAAGTTATAACTGGTTGTGGTAGCGTCCTAGATCCAGGTACTCCTAAATTTGGAGGAGGAAATGGTGCTTCAGGTAACTATAATTTATCTCAAATAGCCTTTTTTAGAGGAACAAAACATCCTACTTGGGCATCAGGTAATCCTTTAGGCTCACATGATAGTACAGGTTATTTTGGTTACGCTTGGAAATCTACTGGACCTCGTTCACCAATACCAACAGGTGATTTGATTTTAAATGCTAATAATGGACGTTCTGCTTTTTTACGTTGGGCTAATAATACTAATAATTATGGTTCTTTTATGTGTATATATAATGGTGAAACTGAAAACAGTACAGCAGGTTCATATTCTAAAGAATATTCTCGTTATTATTTAACTATAGAAAATTTTAAAATGCAATTGTATGGATATAAATATTCAGCAAATAGAGTGTTCTCAGATGACGGTATTATTAAAACAATGGTATCTAGAGCTGTGAACAATACAAGAAATACAACACATTATATTGACGTTGTTGTTCCTGAAGATAAAGCAAATTTACCAATAGAAAAAATTGCTCAGGGAATAAACAATGGTACTATACCATATGTGAAACCTAAAGATATGATGAGTTATTCTGATTTTGATTATAAACCATGTATATTACAACAAAATGATACAATATTAGTAACTTCACCTATTTATAATGATTATGATATAGTTCAATATAAATTTGAAGGTGAATGGAATGATGCAATATCATTATCACCTAGAAATTTTAAAGTTTTAAATAATTCTACTGAAGCTAGAATAATGAATAATCTTACAGGAGAAATTTATTTTCAAATGTTACTAGAATGGGAATAAATAAAACAAATTATTAAGATAAAAAGAAAGGAGTGGTTTTAAATGGCAATACCAACAAATGCTAATAAAATAGTCTCAAGTAAATCGAGTACTTATTTTAAAGCAAATAAAATCACAATAGGTACTGCTGTACCAACAGCAGGCACATATGCTAAAGGTGATATAATTATAAATTCATCACCTAGTGCTGAAGCAATAGGATGGATATGTACAGCAGCAGGAAAACCAGGTAGTTGGAAAGCAATAAAATCAGGAGTAGATGTTACTTCAATGGCTTGGAATAGTATAACAAGCAAACCTGGCACATTTACACCAACATTAGGTGTTACATCAACTACAGCATTTAGAGGAGACCATGGTAATACTGCTTACCAACATTCACAATCAGCTCATGCTCCATCTAATGCTCAAAAGAATAGTGATATAACTAAAGCTGAAATAGAAGCTAAATTAAAAGGTACGATAACATCACATGCTCATAATTATGCAGGATCTTCTAGTGCTGGTGGGTCAGCTAATAGTGCCGTTAAATTAGCAACAGCTAGAAAAATAGGAAGTGCTAATTTTGATGGAACTAGTGATATTTCACTTAAATCCGTATTAGGAACAGTGAGTACTAGTGGAACAACTACAACTAATAAAAATAAATATACTAAATTTGCATCTGTAGATGTATCATATGGAAATTGGTGTGGCTGTTTTGGTAAGCTATTATTTACTGCAACAGAATCCAACACGGGTTTTAATGGCACTTTGTACTATTATTTTAGAACTGAAAAAACCAATGAAAATGTTAGTGTTTATTTAACATGGGAAACACTAAATAATCTAAATTATAAAAATAATGTATATGCAGTAAAAACTGCTAATGGAAAATTTGATTTGTATGTAAAACACATCCAAGACTACAGTACTGAACAGATAAGTAATATTCCTATACTACTTAATTACAGTAGTATAACTTTAATTAGTTCTAGTGAGTTTGTAAGTAGTATAACTCCAATTGCAACAAGTGATATTTCTAATAATTATGCTTTATCAAATCATGCACATAAAACACTTACAATACAAGGTAATGGTACTTCATTAGGAACTTTTAACGGTGGTGGAGATAAGACTATTAATATAACTGCTGGTAATATAGGAGCAGCTGCTAGTAATCATTCACACAGTAATTATGCTGCTAGTAATCATTCACATGGTTTATTGAATAATAATTTTACTAAGGAAATAGCTAACACTACTACAGATAATGGTTGGTCTATGATAAATGCAACTTATCAAGGTTTTTTATTAACATCATTGAGAAGTAATGCTAGTGCACCGAATTGGATGTTGCCTAATTATGCTTCAGGTATAGTTTTTGGAGGTTCAGATACTAAAGGTGTTTTATCAATAGCATATTCTGAACCTACAATTAGATTTGCTGGAGGTGCAGGTAAAGGACCTTCTTGGCATTATACAATAAAGGGTTCTAATTCAAAAGAATATAATTTAGAAAATTTTGTTACTACAACACAATTAGGCGATATACAAAGTATATTAAAAGAAATTAATGGAGAATAAGGAAGGTGATATAAATGACTGTAGCTGATAGTTTAAATTTAACATTACAAACGAAAAATGGTCTTAAAGGTGTTATAGAAGATAATGGTGGTACTGCTCCAGGAAAGTTTTCGCAATACCCTTCAACATTTGATAATATGATGGATGCTATGAGGAATCAGTTAAAAATAACTGATAAGATAATAATTAATAGTGGGACATCATTAGATTCATTAAATAGTTTTTTTGAATTTATACCAACTGTACCTGCAGGTAGTACGACAACAACACAAGCTACTGCAAAAATAACTGCTGCAAATTTAAATGTTAGAGCTGATGGTAAAAGTGATGCAAATTATTTGGGGGTATTAGTTCAAGGTGATGTTGTTAATGTATATGGTACTGCATCATCAGGTTGGTATAAAATAAATCAATGGCGTAGTGGTGCTTCAGCAGCATTGACTAATCATGGTACGACATATGGATATATATCAAACAATACTTCTTATGTAACATATACTCCAGGTTCAACAACATCAACTAAAAAGATTATAGATATAAGTAGTACTAATGGGACAGCAGTTCAACAAAAATGTAATTACGTTTTAGCACAATCAAAAGGTTGGGAAGTAAAATTTGCAGATGCATATAAACCAGGTAGTAGTGGAAATACTTCAGCTCCTACTACAGAAAGAACATCAACATTTGCATTTAATAATTATTTTACAGATCAATATAAAAATTCAACTTATACATCTTTTTCAAATAGTATGAGTAATGAAATGCGTCAAGGATATTGGGCAGGATATTTTTATTATAAAGGTAACTTTAGATTTACTAGTGCAAGACTTTCTGAATTAAAAAGTGTACTAAATAATTCAACTGTGAAATCTGTTCAAATATATGTTCAAAGAACAAGTAGAACTCATGGTGTTGCTACTGGAGCTAATTTAAAATTATATGCATGTGATAGTACAGGTGCCCATGCAGATGTTTTAGTAAATGGTACAGCCACATTAACTAGAGGTGCTGGAGTATGGACTACACTACCAGCAAATGTAATAACTGGATTTAAAAATGGTACGTATGATCATTTTAAAGCATATCATCCATCAACTGCGAAAGAATATTATATAGTATTTGACTTAAATGCTCAATTAAAAGTAACATATACTGCTTAAATATAAAAAGGAGATGATAATATGAAAAAGGATAATGTTTTTGCATACGTATTAATGGAAGAAATGTCAGAACCAGTTCAAATACGTAATGTTAAAGAATGTTCTAAAAATGGTTTGTTATATTTAATATTCGATACTATACTTCAATCATTTGAAGTTAAAAATAGAAATAAAAGAACTTATATTGGAGATGCTGTGATGGAATCATTAGCTGCACCACATGTACAAGAATTAATAAAGAAAGGTTCGTTTGTTAGTGAATATGGTCATCCTTTAGTTAAGGATATGTCTAGAGTAACACAAATAGATCCAGCTAGAGTTTGTGGTAGAGTTAATTCTTATTATAGAACAGGTAATTTACTTAAAGGTGAATTTGAAACTTTTGATGATGGTGGATTAGGAACAATGCTAACTAGAAGAATATTACAAGGTTTGGAACCAGCTCATAGTTTAAGAGCTGTCGCTAAATTAAGTAAAGATAGAAATGGTAATGATATTATGAACTCAAGAGCTCATATTATAGCTTATGATACAGTAATACTTCCTTCTCATGTAGAAGCATACAGAGATGAAAGTAAAGATATTAGAGTTGTAAATCAACCAATAGTAGCAACTGAATCTACTGAATTCGGAAGTCATGAAGAATATGCCTTTGTTGTTAATGAATCAATGCTAACTGATTTTGTTATGGAAGAATCAAAGAATGTAAAATTAATAAAGAATATATGTGAAGTGATTCCAGAGACAATAAAATTAACACCAGATTTAAAACATATTATACTTAAAGAAGGTACTGAAACTTATTATGTTGATACTGAAGATAAAATAAAACATGATATAAGAAACTTTTTAAGTAACTTTTAAATATATAGAGGATTGGGAAATTTCCCAATCCTCTATATTCATTAAACTTGAATAAATTGATTTAAATCTAAATGATAACTTTGTTCCCATTTTTCTATAAGTTGTTGTCTTTCATCTTGAGCACCTGACCAATCATCTATTCTCATAGCAATTTGACCATAACTTGTAGATAAGTTGTCATAATGTTTTAAATTATCAAACATATATTTTTTAACATCTAATGTTGCTAATTTTAAAAAAGATGTATAAGTTGTGGCGGGCAAAGTTGTTAAATTTTCTGAATGTTCTAAACATACTTCTATTCTATAAAGATTACTCACCCCATATCCATCGAAAATTTCCAATTGATTTGGAGGTATAAATCTAAAAGTAGTTCCTTTCATAGCGGAACTTAATAAATTTGCTTGAGCTTGAGCTAACATTAATTCTTGATAACCACAATAACATGATGTCAAATCATATGTGTATAAACCTGTATCATATGCACTCCTATGCGTTAATTGATCCTGTTCGGGTTGAACATCATTTATCATCATTATTTGTCTATCACCAAATACATCAGGTAGAACATATGTTATACTTTCAACTTTAGTATCTACTACTTGTAATGCATTAGTATCTACTATAATAAAAGTTTTATATGGAGATAATTCATTAAAAACAGGTAATGTCTTTATTTTTACTATTTCCATTATTAATTCATCAACATTGTCAAATGGCATTCTTATTCCTATAAGTCCTAAATCCATTTTAATACTTGATACTAATCTACTAGGATTAATCATATTATCACCTTCCTTATTTTATTGTATAATATTTTTAATTAAGAGAGTACATATATATGTACTCTCTTA
>ULJH01086517.1_pt1 | contig 10079 bp, 8 predicted proteins | sample 1950781 | NCBI WGS metagenome assembly ULJH01 (sample SAMEA4835462, study PRJEB28245) | human gut metagenome | biome: gut microbiome; material: fecal sample | place: Denmark | collected 2008 | reverse complement strand
GTGCAGGTTCCGCGGTTGCCGTCCCGCCCGTTGATAGCGTTGGCAAGCAGACAGCGCCCGCTGTAGGAGACGCACATGGAGCCGTGGATGAAGGCTTCCAGTTCGATTTCTGCGGGCAGTCCGTCGCGGATGGCGCGGATCTCGGCAAGCGTCAGCTCCCGCGCCAGTACCAGACGTTTGGCACCCAGTGCGGCATAGGCACGCGCCGCGGCGGCGCTGACAATGCTTGCCTGCGTGGAAATGTGGATTTCCATGTCGGGGAGCAGTTCTTTGACCGTTGCCACAACGCCGAGGTCGGCGATGATCATGGCGTCGATGCCCGCGTGCGCGATATCCGTGAGGAATTTGCGCAACAGGTCGTATTCATACCCGTGCGGCATGGTATTGACGGTCAGATAGACTTTTTTCTGACGCGCGTGTGCGTAATCGACGGCGCGGTACAGCTCGTCGACTGTGAAATTGTCGGCGGCGGAGCGCATGCCGAACAGTTGACCGGCAAGGTAGACGGCATCCGCGCCGTAGCGCAGTGCCGTCTCCATTTTTTCAAAATTGCCTGCAGGGGATAAAAGTTCAGCCATAAGTCCTCAGTCCGCCGCGTCGCATTTACGCAGAAAGTCCATACATCTGCCCACTTCGGAAATGCCGTCCGGTGTCAGGGATTCGCTCTCCACCACCATCAGAATTCCCATTTCGATTGCCTTTTTGCGCACGGCGGCGACAGGGGCTTCTCCTTCGCCCAGCGCCATGCCGCGTCCGCCGCGGAAACCGTCCTTGAGGTGAATGACACGGATGCGGTCGGCAAGGCGATCCAAAACCTGGATGGGGTCAAGACCCGCGTTGAACGCCCAGTAGGTGTCGATTTCAAAATCGCAGTCGCACCGTTTTTCCAGTTCGGAATGAATGGTGGAGCCCCAGGGCATCACGACAAACTCGTGGCTGTGGTTGTGGTATCCCAACCGGATGCCCTCCGCTTCCAGGCGCGGCTTGGCGGCGTTCATGACGGCGCAGAATTCGTCGATTTTCTCCAGAGTCGACAGATCGGCGCCGGGAATGATGTAATTGGGGTTGCCGATGGTCTTGTGATAACGAATGGTTTCCTCGATGATTTCGGGGCGCAGTTCCACCCACCCGGAGTGGGTGCCGGAGCATTTGACGCCGTATGCTTCCTGCCAATTGGCAACCGTCTGTGCGTCATGTCCGAAAAAGCCTGCGTATTCGATATAGCGGTATCCGAGCGCAGCCACGGCGCGGATGGCGCCCTCCAGATCCTTTTCGGTCATATCGCGTACGCTGAACATCTGTAATCCGTATTCCATATGTTTGCTCTCCTTTACGTTTTGCGCTGATTGCAATGCAACACCATTATACCACCGGCACCGGGGTTTGTCAACGAGCAGGAAGGATTCTCTTTTTTGCTTTTTTCGCCCGGACGAGCTTGACGCGGCGGACGACTTTGACCGACCGGCGGGGCACTTCTGGCAAAAGGACCCGGAGCCCATTCTGCCGCCTGCGCACGATATTGAAAATTCCTCCGTATTCTATGAGGAGGAGAGCGGGCTGTATTGGCTGTTTACCAATCACATTTACGGCAATGCCTATACCGATGCGGTTTGGGTCTATTGGAGCAAAGATCTGACCCGATGGGATCCGGAATGCCGCGCGGTAGTAGTGGATGCCGGCGTCAGCACCTGGGCAAAGGGTGCGATCAGTATGCCGAGCGTGGTCCGGCTGGATGCGGACACCTTGGCGCTGTTGTATGACGGTGTCAAAGGCGAGGGGACGGGGCATTTGCACCGGCACATCGGTCTTGCAAAGATCCGTCTGCCTTTGTGCCTGAAACCGGAAAAAGAAGAGAGCGGGGAGGCGTAAAAGCCGAAAAAGAGACCGCCGCGGGGGGGCCGGCGGCGGTCTTTTTTATCTGTTGTGCGGCAATCAGTCGGCACCCGTCTTCCCCTCAGGTGCGGTGTTGCCGGCAGGTGTTTTTCCGGTCTCCGCCGAGCCCAGAATGGGTAGGACGGTGTCGGCGCCGGTGACAAGGTAGGAGGGCAGGATGCCGTTCCACTGCTTGATCAGGTAGTACCGGAGCAGTTCGTCGGTCAGGGTTTCGGCAAGGGCTTTGTTGACTGCCGCATCCTTCTGACCCGCATATTCCGCCGCGTCCGCCTGAATCTGCAACACTTCTTTGTCCGCCTCGGCGGCAATGACCGAGACCTTTGCCTCCGCTTCGGCGGCGATGCGCTGACGCTCGGCTGCTTCGTTTGCCTCCATGGTCTTCTGATTCTGCTCGGTCTGTGCCTTCAGCAGGTTCTGCTGCGCCACCTGTTTGGCTTCCACCGCATCGGTGAAGGCGTCCGAGAAGTCCAGATTCTCAATGGCAGTGTTGACCACCTCAATGCTGTAGCTGTTCATTTCGCCGCGCAGAATTTCGGTGATTTCACTGGAAAGCTGATCCCGCTTTTCCACGAGGCTTTCGGCGGTGTATCTGGCAATGACGCTCTTGACCGCCACCTGAATGCGCGGCTCCATGACCACCTGATAGTAGCCGGTGCCGATGGTTTTGTAGATGTTCTGTGCGTTTTTCTTGTCAATCTGGTAGTTGATGGAGTAAGCCACCGTCACCTCCTGAATGTCGCTGGAAAACGCGGTCAGGTTGAGCTGGGATTTCTGGGTGCGGTTGTCGATGCAGACGACTTCCTGCACGGGGAGCTTGAAGTGCAGTCCCGCCTCCAGCGTTACGTCCTCCACCTTTCCGAAGGTGGTCAGGATGCCGGTATGTCCGGTCGGAACCGAGGCAATACAGCCGAAGCCCACAAGCGCGATTGAGGCAAGCGCAGCCCACTGCTTGGGGTTTTTCTTCCAGGTGGTGCGTCCGTTCTGTTTTGTAATACCGCAGACGACGAACAGAATGATCGCGGTCACGGCAGCCAATGCAATCCAGGTCATTTCTTTTTTCTCCTTTTTATGCGTCTGATTGGTTTATACTATGATTATAGCATACATTCCTTTGATTGTAAATAGTATTCTTGCAAATTTTTCGATATTTACATTCTGTACACATTTTTTGTCAGCGATGGGAAAAATGGTGTTGACAGGCGGAAAAAAGTAGGCTATAATGAAGGCGGTCCCGCGCGGAAAGCGGGACGGAAGGGAAGTGTAACCGTGGCAACCGAAAGACAGACGCCGCCCTGCTTTATTGTAATGGAGGGCATTGACGGTGCGGGAAAAACCACACAGATGCATCTGCTTGCCGAGGCGCTCGTGCAGGCGGGCAGAAAGGTGCATACCACCTGCGAGCCGACGACGTTGCCCAGCGGCGTTGCGATCCGTGAGGCGCTTGCCGGAAAGGGCGGAGAGAGGACGGTCTGTCAGATGGCGGCAATGTTTGCCCTGGACCGGATCAACCATAATGTGCACCCGACAGAGGGGATTGCGGCAAAGCTTGCCGCCGGGTACGACGTGCTCTGCGACCGGTATTATTACTCCTCCCTTGCCTATCAGGGCAGTCTGCCGCGCAATGCGGCGTGGGTCCGCAGTCTGAACGAGGAGTGCCCGGACATCCGGCACCCGGATCTGTGTATTTTTTTGGATCTGACGCCGGATGAGAGCATGGAACGGATTGCGCGGGGGCGCACCACGCGGGAGATTTATGAAACGGCGGATCAGCTGATGCGTTTCCGCGAAACGTTTTTTTCGGTGCTGGACAGCCTTGGCGAGCGGGACAGGATTGTCCGCGTCTGTGCCGCCGGCACACCGGAAGAGGTGGCGGCACGCGTCCGCGACGCTGTAAGCACGACCCTGCGGATCTGAACGGAATCCGATACGGGACCCGCCTTCCCGGAACGGGTGCCCGTCATATAAACATATACACATAAGGAGAGAAGATCATGATTGCAAAAACAACCCCAATGGGATTCAACACCTGGAATACCTTCGGAGAGAAGATCAACGAGCAGATGATCCTGGAGATCACCGACGCTATGGTGGAAAAGGGCTACCGTGATGCAGGCTACCACTATGTCGTCATCGACGACTGCTGGTCGCTCCGTCAGCGTGATGCGGAGGGCAACCTGGTTGCGGATCCGGAGAAGTTCCCGCACGGGATGAAGTATGTTGCCGATTATGTCCATTCCAAGGGATTGGGCTTCGGTATGTATTCCTGCGCCGGTATCCGCACCTGCGCCGGTTTCCCCGCATCCTTTGACCACGAATATCAGGATGCACGCCTGTTCGCTTCCTGGGGAGTGGACTATCTGAAGTACGACTTCTGCTATTTCCCGTCCTTTGCCAACTGCAAGCACCGCTATCTGCAGATGGCAATGGCGCTCCGCTCTACCGGGCGTGACATTCTGTTCTCCGCCTGCAACTGGGGCGCGGAGGAGCCGTGGAACTGGATGCGCAGCATCGGTGCGCATATGTACCGCTCCACCGGGGATATCATTGATACCTATGAGTCCACACTGGGCATTATGCGCGCGCAGATGGATAAATTCAATGCCAATGCATCGGGTTGTTACAACGATATTGACATGCTGACGGTCGGCATGGACGGTGTGGGACTGGTCGGCAGAGGGGAAGAGAACCGGCAGACATACAATGAGTATGAGATGCAGTTCGCTTTCTGGTGCTACTTCGGCGCACCGCTGATGATGGGCGGGGATATCCGCACCATTGACGAGAAGTACCGGGCGCTGCTGCAGAATCCCCGCCTGATTGCGCTCAACCAGGACGAGGAGTGCCGCCCGCCGTTTATGGTGCGCGCCGACAACGGTTACAACATCTTTGTCAAGCACCTGTCTGGCGGCGAATTTGCCGTGGGTGTGTTCAACTTTTGCGGCGACGCACGCAGTGTGGAGATCACGTTTGCCGAGCTGGGGGTTCCCTGCACGTCGGGTGTGCGCCTGCAGATGACCGATGTGATTTCCGGCGAGGATCTGGGCATCCGTCACGACGATTATTTCTTTGCACTGGGCGGACATTCGGCAAGAATCATCCGCTGCCGGTTTGTCAATGCCTGAAAAACGGCACCGCATCCCGGACGCGTTCTGTGACCGCTGCGGGGCAGGCATGACGCAGGACGAGGCGGCGCTCAACAGAAAGCTTATCAATCGCGCCGCGACGACCTGTCTTTGTCCCGCCTGCCTTGCCGCACAGCTCGGCACCGACGTGGAATGGCTGTACGACCGCATGAACTTTTTCCGCCGGCAGGGGTGCAGACTCTTTTCCCCGTGGACCGGGGAAGATGAACCGGATGCGCCGGATGGGAAGTGAAGCGCGGCAGGAGCGGGATATGTAAGCAAGAAATCAAAAAAAGCAGGGAGGAAAGCTGGGCAGGCGATCGTCCCTGTTTTTTGATCTTATAAGCGGTTTTCGGTATCAGAGGGGCTCTCTCTGTGTACCCTTGCAGATTGCAAAGAAACACTCAAAGTGATTTCAGAAATTCAATCAGCAGCTTCCTTTGTCTGGCGGAAAGATGCGACAGCACGGTGAGTTCATCTTCGGAATCGGTCGGTTCGGAAAAAAAGTCACGCAATGAGATACCGAGTGCATCGCAGATCAGGCGTAAATGTCCGACGGTAATATCTGCCTCCCCCAATTCGACTCTCCGCAGGTGCGTCTGTGAAACGCCTGCCCATTCCGCCAGTTTGTTTTGTGTAAACCCGCTTTTTTCACGCAATTCTTTGATTCGCTCACCGACAGTCATACGAAATCTCCCTTCCGGTTACTGCGTTTATTTTAGCATGTTTTCTATGATGCGCTATTATTATAAGGAGTATACGTTAGTCTTATAAAAATAAAACAAAACAAAAGAGATACAAACGGATATTTGCCCGAAAAACGGTTCATTCGAAGCGCGAAGGATGAAAGGCGGGCAGGACGTTTATACAAATTCGAAAATATGCAAAATTATTCTTATAGGGTTGACAAATTATTCTTATAAGTGTATAATATAAACGTTATGCGACAGTTTTGTGCGGACGGTGTTTTTTAGACTCTGTGGGGACGGAAATGCAGCTGACACGAAAGAGCCGCTGAAAAAAGCCGGAGACGATCACTGTTCCGGTATCAAGAAAGGGAGATTCAGAGATGGGGAGATTTGATGAGACACGGACAAAACAAAAAACCGTTGTAAGGATCATTGCATGGATTCTTGTTGCCGTTCTGGCGGTGTTTGCGTGCAGCGCTTGTACGGGCCCTGCCGGACCGCAGGGAGAAAAGGGAGAGCAGGGACCCGCGGGTGTACAGGGACCGCAGGGAGAGAAAGGGGACAGAGGCGCCGAAGGTGTTGCCGGTGAAAAGGGTGACACTGGTGCAAAAGGCGACACCGGGGAGATGGGTGCCAGTGGTGCAGACGGTATGTCCGCATATGAGTTGGCACTTCAACAGGGTTATACGGGAACGATAGACGAATGGCTGCTCTCATTGGTTGGTCGGTTTGGTGCGGACGGCAAGGACGGGCAGTCTGCATATGAACTGGCGCTTTCCAAGGGATATCGCGGTACCCAGGAGCAGTGGCTTGCCTCGCTGGAGGGTGAAGCCGGGCAGGCGGGAACAGATGGCAGATCTGCATATGAACTCGCTTGCGAGAACGGCTTTTCCGGGTCATTGTCTCAGTGGCTGGAGTCCCTGATCGGTGATAAAGGCGACAAGGGGGATAAGGGCGACAAGGGTGACAGCGGCGAGAAAGGCGACAACGGAGAGAAGGGAGACAAAGGAGATAAGGGCGACAAAGGTGATACAGGAGCAGCGGGCGATGCCGGCATGTCTGCGTATGAAATTTACAAAAAGCTGCATCCTGCGTATCAGGGGAGCGAATCCGAGTGGATGGAGGACCTTGTGCGGGGAAATCTTGAAAAATGTACCGTTACCTTTGACCTGAACGGCGGAAAAGCAGGAACCGGATTCTCTGATGCAGTGCAGGTTCCGGTCGGCGGGACCGTTTCGCTGACCGTCCCAACCAGAGAGGGGTATGTATTTCTCGGTTGGTATACCGGAAATTCGGTTAATGACGGTGTTTTCACTACCACGGATCGGGTATTGGGAGATCTTCGGTTGATCGCAAGATGGGGCGCAAACGAATACACGGTCACCTTCCTCGGCACAGCAAATCAGGTTCTCAAGGTGGAAAAGGTCGCATACGGGGAGGCGGCAAGCGCTCCGGATGCGCCGGTGGAGCCGCTGCTTCGTTTCGTGCGATGGGATCGGGATTACACGGTCATCAAGAGCGATCTGACAGTCAAGGCAGTCTATGTATCTGACACTTACAGGATTTCTTACCGCACTGACGGTGGCACTTCGCTTCCGGACAGCGTATATTATACGGGTGTTGCCACTGTGGCGCCGCGGGATCCGGTCAAGGCGGGTTACTTCTTTGCCGGTTGGTATCAGGATGCGGCACACACAAAGAAATTCGTATTCGGAACCGCACTGAACCGGGATACCGTGGTATATGCTTATTTTGCGGAGATGATTCCCATTACCACTGCGGAGGAACTTGTAGCCATTGCACATAATACCGCAGGAAAGTATGTTCTGATGAACGATATCAACCTGAAGGGTGAAAACTGGGCACCGATTTCCGCTTTCTCCGGCGTTCTGGACGGGGCAGGGCACAAAATATACAATTTTGTCATCAGTGAGAGTGCCCAGTATGTCGGTTTCATCCGCGAAAACAACGGAACCGTCAAAAATGTCATATTTGACGATTTTCTCTTGTCGGTCAACAGGAACGCACAGGGAGAAAGTGCGGTCGGTCTGGTTGCGGGAAAGAACAATGGGACGATCAGTGACTGTATGATCACGGGAAACGGGACCTTTGAGGTTGCCAATCATTTTGTGGCAACAGTAAGCTCCACAGGGATGTGGTTTTATGCCGGGAGTATTTGCGGTCTTAATACCGGTACGGCAACGTTAAAAAATGTGCGTTCATACGGTAGTTTTGAATATAGTCCCCTGGTGTCAAATGGCACAAAGAGTAACACCGAAAATCATTCGTATTTTGGTGGACTCGCGGGAAAGAACTGGGGAACAATTGAACAATGCCAATATGCAGGGAAAATTGAGAGCGCTGCCACCCGTGTTGAAAGTTACTATTTTTCGAGCATATCGGTATTGATTGGCGGAATAACCGGCATTCAGGAGAAAGGCGGGGTTATTGCTGCCTGCAGTGCGGATGCAACAATCAGCGTGGCAGATACGACCGGAGTAAACGTGGAATGTATCGGAATGATTTGTGCCGAAAGTCACGGTGCCACGATCAGGGATTGCTTAGCCAGTGGGCGCATTCAACACAACAGCGTTGTGGGAAAGGCATTTATCGGAGGAATTCTCGGATACAACGGCTCCGAGGGAAAAGTTTCCAACTGCTATGTGACGACGGAAATTATAGAAGAGAAAAGCGGAAATTCTGCACCGTTTTACATCGGCGGTATCGTCGGCTATAACAGCGGCAACTGTACGGTCAAGGGCAGCTGCATGGCGGGGAGCATTGCATCACAGACATCACGACAGTACGGGTATATCATTGGGGCGGCTGAGAACGGCTCGACCTGCTTCAAGTGCTACTACAGCGCAAGCGCAACCATCCGAATCGGGACGGAAATGAAGCTTGTCGGAACCTGTAATGCCGGAAGTGTGAAGGAGGCAGATGCGCTTTGCAGTGCCGCACTGCTGTCGGAGGAGCTCTGTTGGGATGCTTCCGTCTGGAAGATCGGAAACGGAGCGCCCACACTGAAATGCTTTGAATAGCCGCTGCATACGGGGTTGCAGTGCCGTATTGTGTATGGATGTACAAGGAGCATTTACAGACCAGGGGAAATGTGCAGCCATGAAACAGCGGGACAATCAAATCAAAGGAGGTTGACAGAATGAAAAAATGGTTTGCGCTATGACATTTGATTTCTATTATCCTGCAGAGTAAACAACGACTTTTTGACAAAAATAACCGCCGCCCGTGTGCGTTGTGCACGGGCGGCGGTTTTCGGTAGTTTACGGCGTGTCTGCGGAAACGGTGAAGTCCGAGACGGACAGGGTGCGGGTGGCGTCCGATACCGATACGGGGAAAAAATGGTTCGCTTCCGTGTCATGGCGCAGTGTCAGGGTGACGCCCGCCTCGGTGACGACGGTGTAAAGTCCGTCCGGCTGTTTGTGCGCCGAAACGGTCTTTTTGGGGTCGATGCCCTCCAGCGCGAAGAGGGCGGCGGGAGCAAGAAGGGGCAGGTAGCCGTTCCCGTCGGCTGTCTGCCCGTCCTCTCTGGTGACGGATACGGTTCCGTCCGCCGTGCGCGATATTTGCGTGCCGCACAGAGCCGGCGGCGCCGTATACCGGATGTATGACGCACGGTTGCCGTTGCCGCTGACCGCAGCCGAAAACGGGATGCCGTCCGTCTCCCAGGAAAGCGTCGCGTTCCATGCCGGGGCGTCGGAGAGGTAGTTGTAGTTTGGGATGCGAACCTGTCTGCACCCGCACAGAAGGAGCGCAATGACCAGAGCGGCTGCCAGAAGAACGGCACATACGGTATCTTTCATTTTCTTTTCCCCCTCTTTTTTCTGTCTGTTTCATTCTATGCGGCGAGGGGGACAAGTATGCCTTGCGTTGAAATTGGTTCAGGATTCGGAGGCGGGGCAGGCACCGAGATAGTCATCGGGGGACCAGCCGCAGAGGAACGCGACCGGAAGGGCAAACATGGTGTGGCACAGGGAAGTATTCCATTTGCGGTCCTTTCCGAATGCCTCGAAGGTGGTGGTTGCCCCCTCTGCGAGCATGCGGAGCCAGTAGTTGCGGTCGCAGAGCAGATCGTAGAGCAGGTCGGTCTGACCGGCGCGGAAAAGGCCGAACAGGATCAGCGGGGAGACAAACAGATTGGAGGCATTCAGGCGTTTTTGGCGGATCAGCTCCAGTATGGCGCCGTTTCCGTCCGGGAGCGGCAGATCCAAAAGCAGTGCAAAGGCGTTGGAGCCGATGGCGGTATGCGCGGAATCGGCGGTGTCGGCAAACAGACCGCTTGCCGGGCGGTAGAAGGTGCGCATATAGGCGTCTGCCGCCGCGCAGTAATCATAGGGTTCGCTGACGCCCAGAAGGC
>ULJH01081959.1_pt1 | contig 10093 bp, 6 predicted proteins | sample 1950781 | NCBI WGS metagenome assembly ULJH01 (sample SAMEA4835462, study PRJEB28245) | human gut metagenome | biome: gut microbiome; material: fecal sample | place: Denmark | collected 2008 | reverse complement strand
AATTTTCAATTTTCCATTTTCAACTTTCAATTTCAAAAAACTTTCGCTCGGGCATAATATGTTTTTTACATTGCAAACTGTCTACACGAAAGGGGAACGGCGGCTCGCCGTAAAATAACCATAAACAAAAAACAGGCTGTCATATGACAACCTGTTTTCTTATGTAATATTTACTGCGTGGCAGATTTATTTCAATTAAAGTGCCTCAACAATGGCTCTTGTATCTCTTGCGATAACCATTTCTTCGTCGGTTGCAATGAGTTCAACTCTGATTGCCGAATCAGGAGTTGAGAGTGTGCCTGTAACACCGCATGTAGCCTGCTTGTTAAATTCCTTATCCAACTTAACGCCAAGGCATTCAAGATAGTCGCAAACCTTTTCACGGAGCATAGGCTGGTTTTCACCGATACCTGCCGTGAATACGATGCCGTCACAACCGCCGAGCGCTACATAATAGCTGCCGATGTACTTTGCAATCTGGTAGTAAAGCATTTCGTGGGCAAGGTGAGCTCTCATATTGCCGTCTGCCTCGGCTGCACAAACATCACGGTCGTCAGACGAAACGCCCGAGATGCCCAAAAGACCCGATTCCTTGTTGAGAATCTTTGACATTTCCTCGGGAGTGAGATGCTCTTTTTCAGCGATAAATGTGATAACAGACGGATCAAGTGAACCTGAACGGGTGCCCATCATAAAACCACCGAGAGGAGTAAGTCCCATTGTAGTGTCGATAACCTTACCGCCCTTTACGGCTGTGATTGAAGAACCGTTGCCGATGTGACAGGTAATAAGCTTGAGCTCTTCCTTTTTTCTGCCCATAAGGTCAGCCATTTTTTCGGAAACATAACGGTGAGATGTGCCGTGAAAGCCGTACTTTCTTACACCGAACTTTTCATAATACTTGTAAGGCACTGCATACATAAATGCTTTTTCGGGCATTGTCTGGTGAAAAGCAGTATCAAAAACCGCAACCTGCGGAACTTTCGGACCGAAAACTCTTGTGCAGGCCTCAATGCCCTGAAGGTGTGCAAGGTTGTGAAGAGGTGCAAGAGGAGCAAGCTCTCTGATTTTGTTAATTACCGAGTTATCTACAAGCACCGACTTGTCAAAGTACGCACCGCCCTGCACAACTCTGTGACCTACGGCGGAAACCTCGGACAAATCGCTGATTGCACCGTATTCGGGATCTAAGAGCGCATTTTTAACAGCCTCAAAAGCCTGAGTGTGATTAAGCATCTGTGTTTTGCGGTTGATTTTTTTGCCGTCGGGTGTTTTAAAACCAATGAAAGCACCGTTCTGACCGATTCTTTCACAGTTACCCTTTGCGAGAACTGCCTCGTTGTCAGTATCAATAAGCTGGTACTTGAGCGAGGAACTGCCTGCGTTGATTACGAGAATTTTCATTACAATCGTCCCCTTTGGTAGTTGTTTTCAGTTTAAAATATAAGAAATATATTTGCCTGTCGTCATATTTTATACTATAATGTAAATCAGAAAAAGACTTTTCAAAATTGACAGGTCACACATACATATGATACTCCAAATTATGTATGTTTTCAAGTGTTTTTTACAATATGTATGCGAAATAAAGGCTTCGGAGGAATAGTTATGGCAACAGCTGTCATCTGCGAATTCAATCCGTTTCACAACGGTCATAAATATTTGCTCGAAAGTGCAAAAAATGTGCTTAAAGAGCCGGTCATAGCAATTATGAGCGGCAGCTTTACCCAGCGTGGTGAGGTTGCTGTGTGCGACAAATTTGTCCGTGCAAAATCTGCCCTTGAAAACGGTGCGGATTTGGTGCTTGAACTGCCCGTTGTGTTCTCACTTTCGGGGGCTGAGGGCTTTGCAAAGGCAGGTGTTGCGATTGCGTCGGCTTTTGACTGCACAAATTACCTTGCTTTCGGCAGTGAAAGCGGTGATTGCGAACTGCTCAAAAAATCCGCAAACGCTGTTTGTGATGAAAGGGTACAGGCTCTTGTGCGTGACGGAATGAAAAACGGCGGATACTACCCCCGTGAACTTGAAAATGCCGTCAAAACGGTTTTCGGAGATGAGATTTCGTCCGTACTCTGCGAACCTAACAATATTCTTGGCGTTGAGTATATAAAGGCATTGAACGGTACGGGTGTTGAGCCGTTCTCGGTTGCAAGAACAGGTGTTGCACACGACAGCCGAATTGCGGGCGAGGGCTTTGCGTCTGCGTCACACATAAGAGAAATGCTGCGTAACGGTGAAAATGCGAAGAAGTACGCTCCGTACATTCCCGATGAAATCACATTTTCCGAAAATCTTGACAGACCGTTACTGTACCGCCTGCGTACTATGACAAGAGAGGATATTGCAAAACTGCCCGATGTGGGTGAGGGGCTTGAAAACAGAATTGCCGATGCGGCAGTGCGTTGCAGTACCTCATCAGAAATTGCCGACCTTGTAAAGACAAAGCGCTACACTCATGCACGCATACGGAGAATACTCGCCTGTGCATTGCTCGGAATTGAAAAAGCTCATACGCAAATCCCGATTGAGTATGTCCGTGTTTTAGGCTTTACAAACGAGGGGGCGGAATTGCTCAAAGACTGCCGACTGAATATTGTCACCTCTGCAAGCAACGGTATCAGAACAGGCGGCAACACAAAGGCATTGCTTGAAAAGGACATTTTAGCCTACGATATTTCGGCACTTGCGTATGAAATTCCAAAAAGGAGCGGTCTTGATTTTACAACGCCTATTGTGAAAATATGACATTGGTCGATTGATTCGTCAATGATATGCCGAAAACGGCAGTTTCTGAGGATTTTTCTTACATTTTTTACCGCAAAAAACAGCGGATTTTACGGGATTTTTATCTTTTTTGTGAGAAGTGCAACAATAAGTGTGTAATCTTTTTGTAATTATTATTGAACCCGATAAAAGTAGAAAAATGGTCAAAAAAACATTGACAAATATTTAACAAAGATGATAAAATAGAATCAATCGAGAATTAGCTAAATTCTTAAACAACGATTGAAAGGATCCAGAAAAATGAAAAGAATTCTTTGCTTTCTGATGGCGTGCACAATGTGCGCATCAGCAGCGGTCGGACTCTCGGGATGCGGTTGTGACGACAACACATCATCAAACAGCAGTAAGCCCGGCTACAAGGTTGAGCCGACAGAGCCTGACCTTACAAACGGAGATTTCGGATTTTTCATTATCAATCAGGAAGAACTTATGATTACAAAGTACACAGGTTCTGACACGGTTATTGAAATTCCCGAAAGCTACAAGAACTACAAAGTTACCGTAATCGGTGCAAGCGTGTTCAATAACTCCAAAATTACGGAAGTAACAATTCCGTCAAGTATCAAGCAGATTGAAGATTATGCCTTTTCAAGCTGTCACAGCCTCACAAAGGTAAATCTTACCGAAGGTCTTGAAATCCTTAACAACAGTGTGTTCTTTAACTGCTCTGAGTTAAGAGAAATCAAGCTTCCGAGTACACTCAAAGAAATCGGACCGAGAGCTTTTTCGGGTGCGGCACTTAACAATGTTGTTCTTCCCGACAGCGGTAAACTTACAAAGATTGATGAATATGCTTTTTATCAGTCGCGTGAGCTTACAGACATTACAATTCCGGCTTGTATTACAAGTATTCCCGACAATGTATTCGCAGAATGCAGTAAGGAAGTTACAATCCACGGAGCAAGCGGTTCATATGCCCAGAGCTATGCTAAGAAAAACAACCTTAAATTCAAGGCTGACTTAGGCAGTTCTTCAAAAAAGGCAACAAAGGCAACAAAGGCAAGCGGTAAGGCTGCCGAGAAAGCCGAGTAATTGAGGCAAATTAATTTGATATCATTTTCAGCTTTGCTGAATCTAATATAATTATGCAAGATAAGAGGTAGATTAAATGAGTACAAAAGAGTATCCTATCGTAGATAACGCAGAAAGCTTTGAAGCTGCCCTTGCAAGAGTAAGAGAAGCTCAGAAAATTTTTGCTACCTACACACAGGAGCAGGTTGACAAGATTTTTCTTGCTGCCGCTACTGCTGCTAACCAGATGAGAATTCCGCTCGCTAAGATGGCTGTTGAAGAAACAGGCATGGGCGTTGCAGAAGATAAGGTTATCAAGAACCACTTCGCATCTGAGTATATTTACAATGCTTACAGAAATGTTAAGACTTGCGGCGTTCTTGAGGAAGACAAGGCTTACGGCATTAAGAAGATTGCTGAGCCAATCGGTGTAATCGCTGCCGTTATTCCTACAACAAACCCAACTTCAACCGCTATCTTCAAGACACTCGTTTGTCTTAAGACAAGAAACGGTATCATCATCAGCCCGCATCCCCGTGCTAAGAAGAGCACAATTGAGGCTGCCAAGGTTGTTCTTGAAGCTGCTGTTAAGGCAGGCGCTCCGGAGGGTATCATCAGCTGGATTGATATTCCTTCACTCGAACTCACAAACACACTTATGCAGGAAGCTGACTGCATCCTCGCAACAGGCGGCCCCGGCATGGTTAAGGCTGCTTATTCATCAGGTAAGCCTGCACTCGGTGTTGGCGCCGGTAACACACCTGCTATCATTGATGAAACAGCTGACATTTTACTCGCAGTTAACTCAATTATCCACTCAAAGACATTTGATAACGGTATGATCTGTGCTTCAGAGCAGTCTGTTATCGTTGAAAAGAAGATTTACAGCAAAGTTAAGAAGGAATTCAAGGCTCGTGGCTGCTACTTCCTTAACGAGGAAGAGACAGAGAAGGTTAGAAAGACTATCATCATCAACGGCGCTCTTAACGCTAAGATTGTTGGTCAGAAGCCTGTTACAATCGCAGCTCTTGCAGGTGTAACAATTCCTGAGGAAACAAAGGTTCTTATCGGTGAGGTAGAATCAGTTGACATCAGCGAAGAGTTTGCTCACGAGAAGCTTTCTCCTGTACTCGCTATGTACAAGGCTGAAGATTTTGAAGATGCTATTGCAAAGGCTGAGCATCTTATTGCTGACGGCGGTTACGGTCACACATCTTCACTTTATGTTGACGCTGTAAACGAAAGAGCAAAGATTGACGAGTTCGCATCAAGAATGAAAACTTGCCGTATCCTTGTTAACACACCTTCTTCACAGGGTGGTATCGGTGACCTTTACAACTTCAAGCTTACTCCTTCACTCACACTCGGCTGTGGTTCATGGGGCGGCAACTCTGTTTCTGAGAATGTTGGTTGCAAGCACCTTATCAATATTAAGACAGTTGCCGAGAGGAGAGAAAATATGCTTTGGTTCAGAGCACCTGAAAAGGTTTATATCAAGAGGGGCTGTATGCCTGTAGCTCTTCAGGAACTCAAGGATGTAATGGGTAAGAAGAGAGCATTCATCGTTACTGACTCATTCCTTTATAAGAATGGCTACACAAAGCCAATCACAGACAAGCTCGATGAAATGGGCATCACATATACAACATTCGCAGATGTTGAGCCTGACCCATCACTTATTTCAGCTCAGAAGGGTGCAGAGGCTATGCGTAAGTTTGAGCCTGACTGCATTATCGCACTCGGCGGCGGTTCAGCAATGGACGCCGGCAAGATTATGTGGGTTCTCTATGAGCATCCGGAAGTTGACTTCCAGGATATGGCTATGCGTTTCTGCGATATCCGTAAGAGAGTTTACACATTCCCGAAGATGGGTGAGAAGGCATACTTCATTGCTATCCCAACATCATCAGGTACAGGTTCTGAGGTTACTCCTTTCGCAGTTATCACAGACCAGAATACAGGCGTTAAGTATCCGCTTGCTGACTATCAGCTTATGCCTAAAATGGCAATCGTTGATGCTAACAACATGATGAGCGGTCCTAAGGGACTTACAGCTGCATCAGGTATCGACGCTGTTTCTCACGCACTTGAGGCTTACGCTTCAATGATGGCTACAGATTTCACAGACGGTCTTGCACTCCGTTCACTCAAGCTTATCTTCGAGTATCTCCCTGCTTGCTATGACAACGGTATGAACGAGCCTGTTGCTCGTGAGAAGGTTGCTCACGCTGCTACAATGGCAGGTATGGCATTCGCTAACGCATTCCTCGGTGTTTGTCACTCAATGGCTCATAAGCTCGGTGCTTTCCATCATGTACCGCACGGTATTGCTAACGCACTTATGCTTGAGCAGGTAATCAGATTCAACTCAGCAGAAGTTCCTGCTAAGATGGGTACATTTCCACAGTATGATCACCCGCACACACTCGCTCGTTATGCTGAAGTAGCTCGTTACCTCGGTCTCGGCGGCAAGAACGATACAGAGAGCGTTGAAAACCTTATCAAGGCTGTTAACGACCTCAAGGCAAGAGTCGGCATCAAGAGCTCTATCAAGGATTATGTTCCGGACGAAGAGGACTTCCTCAACCGTCTTGACGCTATGACAGAGCAGGCATTTGATGACCAGTGCACAGGTGCAAACCCAAGATATCCGCTCTTCAAGGAAATCAAGCAGATGTACCTCAATGCTTACTATGGCAACAACAGCGAGACTGTTTAATCTATCTCGTAATGCATAATTATAAAACACCCTGCCCTCGTGGCAGGGTGTTTTGTTGTATATGGATAATACCGCAATTTTCCATTTTCCATTTTCAACTTTCAATTTAAATAAACTTCCGCTCGGGCGTAATGTGCTTTTAATATTACAAACTATTATGCACAATGCACAAAAGAATGTTAAAAATTTCACAAATATTTAGTTAAAAGTTTAACAAATTTTTATGCACTTCGCATAAAATATCTTGCTCTTTTTGTTTGAAAGGTAAAAATTATTTTATTTGTATTTGCTAAATGCACAAAGAAAATTAAAATTATTTTGTTATTTTTACACTGTACTAACCCCTGAAATTGTTGTATAATATAACCGAAGCAATGAAAGATTGCTTGATGAATTTTTAATATTTTAAAGCGAAAGGGGCTTTATTATGAAATTAGATACAGTTCTTGCAAAAAGAGAGAACAAGGTAGTTTATAAAGACGGTGCGCTTGCCGCCAAGGTTTTTGACGAGTGTTATCCGAAATCAGATATTCTTAACGAGGCTCTTAATCAGGCAAGAGTTGAGGAAACAGGACTCAATATTCCGAAAATTGAAGAGGTTACAAAGATTGACGGAAAATGGGCAATTATCTCCACCTTCATCGAGGGCAAAACTCTTGCGGAGCTTATGGCAGAGCATCCCGAAAAAGAGGACGAATACCTCAATCTCTTTGTTGACATTCAGGTTAAAATTCTCAGCCAAAAAGCGCCGTTGCTTAACAAACTCAAGGATAAGATGAAACGCAAAATCAGCGAAACCGACCTTGACGCAACAACAAGATATGAGCTTGAAACCCGTCTTAATGGTATGCCGAACCACACAAAGGTTTGTCACGGCGATTTCAACCCGAGTAATGTTATCATTGACGAGTCGGGTACACCGTATGTTATTGACTGGTCACACGCAACACAGGGTAACGGTTCAGCCGATGCCGCAAGAACTTACCTCTTGTTCCGCTTGAATCATCAGGAAGAGCTTGCAGAAAAGTATATGAAGCTTTACTGCACAAAGACCGACACAGCCCGTCAATATGTTGACCGCTGGCTTCCGATTGTAGCCGCATCACAGTCTGTTAAGGGCAAACCCGAAGAGAGAGAGTTCCTTCTCAAATGGGCAAGTGTTTGCGAATACCAGTAATGCCGTATAAATGTATTTTTAATTCATATTTTACTCAGCAAAATTTCATTTTGAAATTTTCTCTCCTCTGTTTTTTTCATAATTGTATTACGGAAACCGAATAAAAGCAGCTCCCGCTCCAAATGCTTGGTGCGGGAGCTGCTTTTTTAATGCGAAATTTATGTTGACGGTATGCTGTAAATATTACAAAAGGTTACAAAATTTGTAATAATTCGCTTTAATTTGGTGCCTGAAATGAAGATTTTGTGAGTAAAACTGCATCAAATTTTCCGAATTAGCAAAAAATACGGGCTTTGGGGTTGATTTTTTAAAAGAGTGATGTTATAATGGTTACAATGTTGTTATCAAGGTGTAACCTGATTTGTAATTTACTGTCAGATTTGGTAACAATTTTTCGGTCAAATCTTCCGTACAGATTAAAACGGACTGTACTTTGAGTCGGTCGTTATTTTTCTGTAAGAGCTTTGACTCTCTGAAAAAATGGAGGTAATTAACGATGCAGAGAATAAAAAAGATTACTGCAATCATTCTGAGTGTTCTCACACTTTCAAGTGTATGCGTATTCGGTTCTTCATTTTCTGCCGGTGCAAAAGGCACGGGTGCAGGTCTTGCAGAATGGGCACTCAATGCCTATAACAGCGGATGGTCATATGTTTACGGCGGTTCAACCCCCGGAGCGGTTGACTGTTCAGGTCTTATCTATTCATATGCCGGCGGCGAAAGATGCGGTAATCCACAGCTTGAAACAGCTACCGAAACAGGTTCGGTAAGTGCAGGCATTCCTAATGTTCACGGTCTTGGACTTTGGCGTCCCGGTCATGTCGGTGTTTATGTCGGAAACGGTATGGAGGTTGACGCAAGAGGTGATGAATACGGTGTTTGCTATGAGGCAATCGGCGGTTATAACAATTGGACATACTGGTTCAAGCTTGCCGCAGTTTCATATGTAACAAACGGTTGGGAAAGCTTTAACGGCAACTACTACTACTACGAAAACGGCGAGTACATTGTAAATACTTCAAGAACAATTGACGGTACTACATATTACTTTGATTCACAGGGCAGATCGAGCAAGACTCCTTCAAATACTTCTTCAAGCAGTTCATCGGGTTCAAGCTCATCAGGTTCTTCAAGTTCATCAGGCAGCTCATCATCTTCAAGCAACACACCGAGTGTTTACAAGAACGGTTCATCGGGTGCTGAGGTAAAGAAGATCCAGCAAAGACTTGCTGACCTCGGCTATTATGACGGTGCAGTTGACGGTTACTTCGGTGACGCAACAGAAGAGGCTTATAAGGCATTCCAGAAAGCCGCAGGCCTTACAGTTGACGGTATTGCAGGCGATTCGAGAAATACACTTTATTCGGAGAATGCTCCCGAAGCTCCAAAAGCCGATACAACAACAAAGACTGAGGACAAGCCCAAAGAAGAAACAACTGCTCCCACAGAGGCAACAACAGAGCCTGTAACAGAGGCAGTTCAGTATCAGAACGGTGACGAAAACGATGAAGTAACTGCAATTCAGCAGCAGCTTATAAAGCTCGGCTACTTTGCAATGGATGCAACAGGCTACTACGGTGAATATACAGCGCAGGCCGTTGCAAATTTCCAGAATCAGAATTCACTCGATTCAACAGGTATTGTTGATGAGAAAACATACAACGCACTGTTCAGCGACAACGCAGTTGCAAACCCAAAAACAGAGGTTGTAAGCGGCGAGGTTTCTCCGGCGGTTTCAGCCGCTCCGATTGAGATGCCTTCTTCAACAGGTGCGTCGCAGTTCATTCTTTCAAATGAAAAGAATCAGAACTACTCGGACACAGCATCAAGCGTTGCCGTTCAGTCCGTAAAATCTGCCGACAAGGCTCTTGCAAAGTCAAATGCCGCAAGCACACCGACTCTTGTTGCCGCAGTTCAGAGATCCGCAAATGTAGGTCTTTGGTTTGTGCTTGTTGCAGTTATCCTCGGCGCAATCGCTTTTGTATTCTTCCTTCGTGACAGAAAGCTTTCAAGATATTCAAGATATGTCGCAAGAAAGAAAAAAAGAGCCACCAAAGCCGAACTTGACGCAAGATGGTAATTGATATATAATCCGATTATTAAACAGTCGATTGCAAAGCAGTCGGCTGTTTTTGCTTAATTAAAAATGGAAAATTGAAAATGGAAAATTGTGGTCGGCGGTGTGCCACCGCAATCTATTCGAGAAGATACTCGGATAAAGGAATTGCATCAGATGCCCGAATACGGCATTGATGCAATTTTTGCTTTATATTGCTTTATATGAAAGTAAATGTATACTTGTAGGGGTAGCCTTGCGACCGCAGGTAAAGGCAGAAATTGTATGCCAAAACAAATTTTATAAATGCCGCAAACCCGTAGGGGCGTTCATTGTGTCAAGTGCA
>ULJH01033638.1_pt1 | contig 10093 bp, 12 predicted proteins | sample 1950781 | NCBI WGS metagenome assembly ULJH01 (sample SAMEA4835462, study PRJEB28245) | human gut metagenome | biome: gut microbiome; material: fecal sample | place: Denmark | collected 2008 | reverse complement strand
TTAATAGTATCCAGGCGGTATTCATTGGTTTTCCTCCCATAGGCTTTGCACTTTTTCTAGGCTTGGGAGCCCATCAATTGCCCCAAGGCAAGTCGTGTTCAAAGCGGCGACGATGTTGCTGAAGCGAAGGAGGTCTTCGATTTGCTTTTGGCTCATCGTATCGAGCTTTTTTCCGTCGAGCTTCGTTAAAAACGCCCCGAAAAAGGCATCTCCCGCCCCGGTGGTGTCCAGAGGCTTCACAAGAATGGAGGGAGCGGAATAGGTTTTTCCTTGATAGAGCAGGCGCGACCCGTCTTTCCCCTCCGTAACGACCACGATTTTATTCGGGAAAGAAGAAACATAATCCTCCCCGAATAGTTTCACTTCGTCTTCGGAGAATTTGAGGATATCCCCTAGAGGCAAAAAATAGCGATAAAAAGACAAGGCTTCTTCTTCGCTAGCGTAGAGGTCACTCCGATAATTGACGTCAAAAGAAATCAGCTGGCCGCGCTTTTTCGCTTCTTCGCATTGCTTTTTAAGGAAGGCTCGTCCGTGGCTGCTCGATAGCATCAAGGTTCCAAAATGCAAAATATTGGCAGAAAAGAAGGCTTCGGGGATTTCGTCTAAAAAAGCGTCGTCGGCCGTGTGCTTGCGGTAAAAGCAAAACGAGCGTTCCCCCCTTTCATCGTGGCTAACTAGAGCCAGAGTCGTGTTGAAATCAGGGTGAAGATAAATATAAGAAGGATCGAGGCCATGGCTTTTCGATGTTTCCACCAAAAATTCTCCCATGACGTCTTTTCCAACGATTCCATGGAAAAGGACGTCGGCGCCTAGTTTTTTGGCGCAGCAAGCCAAATTGAACGGGGCTCCTCCCGCATAACGGGAATAGGAAGTCACCCCGTTTTCCTTTTTTCCAATCATATCCACGAGGATTTCACCGATGACGCCGATCATTTTATTTCCTCCATCGAAAACCCACTTTCTTTATCGAAGAAATGCAACTTCTTCGTTTCGGGATAAATTTCGATTTCATCGCCGATTTTTAGATTCGTTTCTTCGTTTAGAACAAGGACGAATTCCTTGGGGCAATTTTTTAAGCGGAAGAAGACTTGGGCGGAGCTCCCCAAAACTTCCACCAAACTGACTTTGGCTTTTAGTCCTTGTTTCCGGAGCAAAAGGTGCTCGCCTCTTATCCCTAAAATAAGGGAATGGGCCTTCCCGTCGAAAAGATTTTTGGATAAGGGGGGCAGGTCTTTATTTTCGATCGACAAGCTTTGCCCGTCTTCAAATTCCAAATGGGTGATTCCCTCTTGGCTTAAAAAGCTTACGGGCAAAAAATTCATCGGGGGCGTGCCGAGGAATCCGGCGACAAAAAGGTTCGCGGGATGGTGGAAAAGATTCGACGGGGTGTCGATTTGCTGGATGATTCCATCTTTCATCACAACAATTCTGCTCCCCATCGTCATGGCCTCCACTTGGTCGTGGGTGACGTAAATAAAAGTTGTCTTCAAAGCTTGGTGAAGCTTGACGATTTCTCCGCGCATCGAGGTGCGGAGTTTGGCGTCTAAGTTCGAAAGGGGCTCATCGAAAAGGAAGACCTTCGGTCCGCGGACGATCGCTCTCCCCAAGGCGACGCGTTGGCATTGCCCGCCCGACATCTCCGTTGGTTTGCGGTCCAATAAATCGGCGATGCCAAGGATTTCGGCGGCCCAGTGGACGCGCTTGGCGATCTCTTCTTTATCCATGTGGCGCCATACCGTTTTCTTTTGGCCGGATTTGGTTTGGATTTCCACGGGGATTTTCCGCATTTTGAGGCCGAAAGCGATGTTATCGAATACGCTCATATGGGGATAGAGGGCGTAATTTTGGAACACCATCGCGATGTCGCGGTTCATGGGATCGACGTTGTTCATGAGCTTTCCGTCGATATAGAGCTCTCCGGCGGTGATGTCTTCTAGCCCCGCGATCATGCGAAGGGTTGTGGACTTGCCGCATCCAGACGGCCCGACAAAGACGATGAATTCGCCTTCTTGAATTTCCATGTTGAAATCCGCCACCGCGGGATGAGGAGCGGAAACCTCGGGTTTCTTCTTGCTGAAGCGCTCCTTCCACGTGCGCTTCTTTTTGCGCGCGGGGTAGATTTTATAGATATGCCTTAACGATAGACTTGCCATGTTCGCTTCTCTCCTTTTTTACGCGGTTTCTCCCTTTTCAAAGGTCGTGCTTACATAAGTAATCGGCTCGAAGGGCTCGCCGCGAAGACGCTTCATGAGCTCTTCTACCGCGGCTTGGCCCAAGCCTTCGATATTTTGGCGGATGGAGGTGAATTTGGGGGTTGGGACAAAACTTCCGAGCACGCCGTCGAAGCTGATGATCGGGCGCTTCTTCTCCCCAAAGGCCAAATAGGCGGAAAGGGCGAAGGCGTCGCTAGAAGCAAAGACCGCCTCGATTTCGGGATGAAGGGACGCGTAGCGGCTTACTAACGGGAATTCCTCTCCATGGGGGATATCTTCGTAGCAAGAATATTCTTGAAGTCCCTTTTCCTTCAAAAAATCCAAGTAGCATTGGTGGCGGAGGGAGACTTCGCTTTCTACGGCCGGCTTCCCGCCGAAGAAAGCGATGTTTCTCGCGCCTTTTTCATAAAGGTAAGAAAGAGCCAGGTGGGTAGAGGCATAGTTATCGGAAGTAATGCAGGGCGCCCCTTCGAAGTGGCGGTCAATCGTCACGACGGGAATGGAGGTATTCAAATGCTTGATCGAGTGGTGAGCCACCAAAATCAAGCCATCCACTTCGTTATTTTCTACCATTTTCACAAAGGCGCTTTCCCCTCCCTTTTTCCCTTCGGTTTCCCCGATGATCAAGCGGTATCCTTCTTTAGTAAGGGCAAGGTTCACTTCGGAAACGAAGGCGCTGAAAAACGGGTGGACGAGGGTAGGGACGCAAAGAGCGATATTCTGGGTCGAATTGTTGCGGAGCATGTTCCCAATCGCGTTGGGGCGATACCCTAGCTCTTCTACGGCGGCTTTGATTTTTTCTTTGGCGGAACTCGAAATCGAGCCACCGTTAAAATAGCGGGAAACGCTCGATTTCGATACACCGGCCTTCGCCGCGACGTCCAAGATGCTAATCATCAACAGATTCTCCGTTTAGTTTTGTTTTTTCCTTTTATGAAACAGGAGCGCGCCGAACAAAACGATGAGGCCAAGGGAAACAAATCCGGCCAAAAGGCTGCTGCTGGTGCCTTCGTTTAGGAGGCCAAAATTCGCGGAAACGCGATTTTGGAGGGATAGCGCGTCGGCACGGGAACGGATATAGCTCATCGATTGGCCGACCGTAAACGTCGCATCGGTTTCCACGTCGAACCAAGATTGGCCATCGTTAATTAAATGCTGATAGTCTTGGCTGGCGTCCACCAAAGCGCGGGCGGAAGGCTTTAAAGAATCGTAACGGGAAACAAGGGAACGCAAATCAGACGCGTCCAGGGAGCAGAAACTCGCCTGCTTATCGTGAGCACGGGCGATGGAATAATAGCCATTTTCCCCGATGGGATGAGCGGCGTCGCGGGTGCCAAAAAGGAAATCATAGGCCTCTTTGGCTTCAGGATGCTTCGATTCGCCGAAAGCAACAAAATAGTCGAGACGTTCTCCGTAGTAGGTACGAACCGGGTCTCCCCAAGTTTGGGTGATTTTATCCAAGCGGAAAGAAGGGACCGATTCATAATAGGTCACTAATTCATCGAAATTGGGATAAGACCAAACCCCGTCTTGGGCTCCCTTATCCACAAGTCCCACGCGGATTTTCTTTCCTAAATACGCGGAAGCGTCTACGACGGTTCTTACCATCGTGTTCATGTTGACCTGGGTTTCCATGACGTTGGCAAGGGCATTGTCTCCGGTGACGAAAGCCGGATTCTTGACTTCGCTTAAAACCGTATTATTTTCGTCTAGAATCTGGAGGGCGGCGGTTGCTCCTCCCATCTTCACGGAGAGGAAGCCCGATCCGCTTAAGGTGAATAAAGGCGAGACCATGCGGAATTTGTTCGCTTCGAGTTCGGCGGTGGATTCTCCGATATGGTCGTTCAGTAATAACCCATTTTGCGAGCAAAGGAAGCGATTTCCGGTTTTATTGAACGGCATATGCTCGCCCCACCAATAGCTATCGCGGTCGGAAATCATCAAGTCGTAAAAGAATCCCAGGTCGTTACGCCCTCCTTCAAAAGAGGTATCCGACCCGAATAATTCCAGGTGATTTCCTTCCATTTCAAAATCAAGGTTATAACGGTCAATAGTCCCATTCGCTTCGATGAAAGGCTTATATTCGTCGCGCTTGTACCATTCTAGGGTCTTCGCTCTCGCTTCATCGTTAGAATTCGCTGGGGCATCGCTTCCAACAGGAGCCCCTCGGACCAAAATGTTTTTATGGAGGTCGATAGTCGACGCCACTTCCGCTTTGGTTTGGTTGACTTGAAGGGCGCCGAAATTCAAAAACCCGAATCCCGACGTATCGCGGTCCACCAAGGCGAGCTTCACTTCTTCCCCTTTGAAGCTAGAGGCGTCGATGAAGCGGACGCCCATGTTGCTGGAACGGGACGGGTCGATGAACCACTCGTTGTTATCAACACGCGCCAAAGGCGTGGCGGTGTTTACGTCGTCTTCTGGATTAAAAATGCCGACGAAGCTATGGACGGCGTGCCCGCCGAGAGTGAAGGTAATGTAATCCTCGCTTTGCACCCAAGTGGGCGAAACAAGAGTTCCTTGTTGCCCTTCGCGCGCTTCTCCGCGGTAAAACCGGTCCAGGGCGTTGAAGGAACGTCCGTTCCAGAAGGCGTCGTTGCGGTTGGCAAGGCATTTTTCTAGTCCGTTTCCCACCCACGCGCCATCTTCCATCGGGATGTATTTGCGGACGCTTTCGTGGTCCGCTTTTTTGATCGAAATAGAAGGCTGAGCCGCTTTCGGGGTGGAAGGAGTTGGCGAGCCGGCCCCTAGTAACAATAAGGCGGCGGGAAGAGAGAGAAGCATCATTGGTTTTTTCATGGTTTATTTTCCTTTCTGCTCTGGTGCTTTTATTTGGATTCCGAGTCCAGAAGAAGAAATCTTCACCTCGTCGGAATCAGAGTAGCCATAAATGCGGAGGGAGAAGGAAACTTCTCCTTCGTTCAGCGATATCTCGGCGCAGGAACGATCGATGCAATATTCCAAAGTCACTTGATTCTTCAATGAAAGATCGAACGTTCTTTTTTGACGCAGAGTTCCATCTTGGAACCGGATGGGTTCATCCATATTCACGCGAGAAATATCGCAAGTTTGAGTGGAGGGGTGGAAAGAAATCAGGATGTTTTTGCCTAAAAGAAGCTCGTTATCTTCTTGTTTTACTTCGATTTGAAGGACCTGGTGGTTGGTCTCTTCTTTCATTTTCGGGAGCCAGTTCAAGACGAGGCGGTCGTCTTTTATGGTGACGGTTCGAATGGAAGAAAGGGCGCCGCAATAGCCTTCTTTGCGGTCGGGGTAATTTTGGTCATCCCACATGTTTTCCCAGTAGACCAAATAGGTCTTATCCCCTTCTTGAAGAGATTGGGTCGCGTAGATATCAAAGCCATGATCCAGTTCAAGGAAAGGCGTCTTGGGAGTGAATACGCCGCGCGTTAAGTCTAACTTGCCAAGCGAATAGACGACGCTATGGACGTTTTGGAAGGAGTTCCCTACGCGCGGCTGGAATTGAAGGGATGCCATTAACGCCACTTCTTCCCCCAAGAAAAGTACATCAGGGCATTCGCACATCCCATAAATCGGATGGCCGTTAGGATCGACATTTGGAGATAAAAGCTCGGGAAAAGAGGCGAGAACGTTCACGAAAACAAAATGGGTGGGAGTCAATCCTTTGAATAGCAAAATCGAGCCATATCCCTCCTCGTGGCGGCAGGATACGACCATATATAGCGATCCCTCTTTTTGGAAGACCTTGGGGTCGCGGAAGTCCGTTTCCAAATATTGGCGAGGGAGCGAAGTTCTTTCTAGAATCGGATTGCCGGCGAATTTCGTGAAATGGATGCCGTCAGTTGAGGTGGCAAGGCACTGAGTTTGATGGCTTCCGTTGACGCCGGTGTAATAAAGATGCAAAACGCCATCGATAGCAATCGCGCTTCCCGAGAAGCAGCCGAATTCTTGGTCATAAGATTCACTAGGATAAAGGGCGATGCCCACTTCTTCAAAGTGAACCAAATCCTTCGACACGAAATGAAGCCAATGCATCGGTCCCCAGGATAGTCCATGGGGGTTATGCTGAGCGAAAAGATGGTATTGACCCTTGAAATAGCAAAAGCCATTGGGGTCATTGATCCACCCCGCGTGGGGCGTGATGTGATGCCGTGGACGGTAAAATTTCATTTTGGTAACGTTCCCAAACACAATATAGTCGCCTGAAAGCGCTTTAGCAAGGATTATTTATTTGGGAATTTTCCCAACGATTTGCCCTTTCAAAAACAAGGGGCCAGGATGGTGCGTTCGTCCATAGTCAAAACAGATTCATCCAGTCCTGAAGGCTTGCTCGATCGTATCCGGAATGGGCCTGCATGAACTTTTCCATTTTTTCTTAAAGGTCGTTTCTCTCATCCAAAGGATTGCCTTTGCGCTTCATTCCGTGGGTTTCGGCGCTTGTGTGGGCCTCGCTTTTGAGGGCGAGCGCGTCGATGGCGGCATTGTAGCCCTTGTTGCCGTCGTGGAAAGGACATTTGGTTGCCCACCCTTTCCCTGGGCGTGTCAATTCTAATGCCTTAGAAAATCATCCTTCGTTTGCAAATGGGGTGTTAAGTAGACTTAAAAGTAGACTAAAAAGTAGACTAAAAGTAGACTAATATTTCGAGCGCAGTCGTTATTACTATTAGGATTTTTCCGGTTCTTTTTTGGATGCCCGAGAAATTATTTTTTCTAACCCCCTTAGGGGGTATTGTGCTTTCATCAAACCTGTATTAGGATAAAGCCATCAAGGGAGAAATCCTTTGAATAGACCGTAACTAAGGGGACACCTATCGGACCCATCAACGGGTCATGAATAGTGTGCGGGGAAGAATTTGGGCTCCCACCTACACGGCGGGGTTGAGCCTCGCCTTTTATTTTGCCAATGAAAGAATTATCGATATTTGTAGACGAATCTGGAGATTTTGGGGCATACGATCATCATTGCCCCATTTATATTTTTTCGTTGGTTTACCACGAACAACAAGACAATATAATTCCGCTCATAAACGTCTTCAAAAAGGATTTGCTTTTCGTCGATTCTGCAATCCATTACTTTCACGCTGGTCCATTGATCAGAAGGGAAAACGAATATCTAGATATCGACATTTCTGTTCGCAGAAAAATCTTCAATAAAATGTCTCTTCTCGTCAGACATCTCCCCATTCACTATTCCACTATTGTCGTGGGGAAAAATCACGTTGGATACCAAGACGAATTGTCGAAATCATTAGCGAAAGAGCTTGAAAAGACCATCGTCTCAAATCTCACCTATTTTCAAACTTTTGATTCCATAAAAATCTATTACGATAATGGGCAAAAACAATTGACAAAATTGCTGCTTAAAACTCTCCAAGCAAACCTTTCATCCATTGTATTTCGCCTCGTAAAGCCAACGGAATACATTTTGTTTCAGGTTGCCGACTTCGTTTCGACAATTGAATTAACCCACATCAAATTCGACACCAAACTCAATTCCAACAGCGAAAGCTATTTTTTCGGTGATGAGCGGCAATTCAATCGCAACTACTACCGCCATATCCTCGCAAAACGGCTTTAGCAAACCGAACAACATGGGATTCTTTTATCGCTTGTAGCATAAACCAACACACGATAAGATAATGGCATCAAGGGTTCGGCCCTTGATTAGACCGCATCTGAGGGGACACCTATCGGATCCATTCTAGGATTGTGAATAGCGTGCGGGGAAGAAATCGGGCTCCCACCATTAGGGCGGGGATGTACCTCGCTTTTTCTTTTGTCTAGCGACTACCGTCTAGCATTTGCCCTTGCCCGAAACCTCTACGTCTTATATGATGGTGGAGTCAAAGAAGCAATTCATTTGGCTAGACCGTAACGAAGGGGACACCTATCCGGTTTCATTTATGGGCTGAGGTAGAGTGCGGGGAAGAAATCAGGCTCCCACCTATACGGCGGGGAAATACCTCGCTTTTTATTTTGCCTTAGAAAAAAACGGGGGGATGACCGTCCCCGTCTATTCCGTTTTATTCCTGGTTATGGAACCAACCCGATTCTTGGAATCTAGTTTCTACTTCTTTTAGGCTTGGTAGGCCATCAATGGCTCCAAAATGGAGGATCGAGGCGAATTCAAAAGCTGGATTTAAAGGGGTAACCAAGCAATCGTCCGCGGTGTGTTTTCGATAGAAGCAAAAAGAATGTTCCTCGTTCTCTTCATACTGGGCCAAGGCTAGGGTCGAGATACGGTCATTATCCCATTGAATATAAGAAGGGTCCGATCCTTGTTTCTTTCCTTCTTCTAAGAGGAAGCTTCCCATCTTGTCATTACCGACGCATCCATAAAGTAGACTCCCGTCCTCAGTTTATGAGCAGCGACTGCTAGATTAAAGGGAACTCCTCCCGCGTAACAGGTATAGGTTCTTTTCCTGTTGACGCCCCCCAATCATATCGACGAAGATTTCTCCAATCATAAGCGTTCTCCTTGGGGATTATTATAAGAAAACAAAATCAACGAGATAGGTAGACGACCTTAAAGCAGCCCGACAAAGAGCTCTAAAATCTTCAAACTCCGTTGCAAACTCAAAATTTTTTCGAGTTTGCAACGCACTTTTGATGTTATTGGATAACGGAATTCCATCAATATTTTTGTCAATTTAAACCCTTTTGGCATCTCTTTTAGGCGGTAATAAGGTCGTTTTCACTTAAAATTCAAGAAAAACACCGATGGCATCGAATGTTTATACAAAAAATGAGGGTATTACCAATCAATACTTACAAAAAAATGAGGGTATCTCTAGGAGCTATTTACAAAAAAATGAGGATAACTATAGTTTTTGAACAGTTATTTATTTTTATTTTTTGGGTTTTTAGGAGAAATGAAACTTTGTCAATATAACAAAGAAAGACCTCCAGCCATCACCTCAAGGAAAGATATGGAGTAAAATTGTTCAGTACTAGTGAACAATATTTCGTCAAACAGCAAATCGTTCAGTAACAGTGAACAATATTTCAAGAAGTTTAAAAACGTTTGTTCTATTGAAATTTGATAGAAAGGCTCTCTTGTTTTAAAAGCGCCCTCATTCATTTTCATTCATAACTAGTTCCATGATTTCGAAAACCGCCTTTTCTATCTTCATGGCTTTCGCATATCGAAATAGTTTCCTTTGGTTTGGATGTCCCGCTGCATAAGCCTTTATCGCTTTCACAAAGGTTTCTCCGTCATATCGGTCCCGATACTTGATAAGATCGCAGATTGTTCTTTCTTTGTCATAAGCCTTGACGCGATTCCCAAACATCGTTGGGACTTCTTCTATTCCCAGGGAATAAATTTCTTCCTTGGAAATGTTTTGGATGACCAAAAGGGGGAGGGGCTTCCTAAAGGGATGATAGCCTTGCGGTCCGGTAACATAAATGCTTTTGGGAATTTTGTCCATTAGATGGTGGAGATAAAGAGCACTCATGCTAGAGAAGATGTATTTCGGGTAACGGGTTTGAAGAAGCCAATAATCATCCACGGCAAAATCAGGGGAAGCATAAAACCCCGGGGCGATTTTCTTCAAGCCCTTCTTTTTAACGAAAGAAGAAAGAAACCAAGAGGGTATCTTTCTTTCATCCATCTCCCTGCGAGTAATAAATCCTTGATTCGCTTGGTAGATTTCCTCGATGATTCGGTCCTTCGTCATTTCTTCCATTTGCACGTTATTTTATATTTTTACTGTGTATTTGGAAGTTTAGAGATTGTGTTTCTTTTACATCACGGATGATAAAGGGGATCCTTCCCATTTAAAAACACCCCATATCATCGATATTTTTCATTTTCTGCACTGCTAATCTCTAAGTAGACAACCGCCTGCCAAAAAGTGTACAAAGAGGGCGGTTGCCGAAAGGAGATTTTTTATGACGAA
>ULJH01038236.1_pt1 | contig 10095 bp, 8 predicted proteins | sample 1950781 | NCBI WGS metagenome assembly ULJH01 (sample SAMEA4835462, study PRJEB28245) | human gut metagenome | biome: gut microbiome; material: fecal sample | place: Denmark | collected 2008 | reverse complement strand
TTATTCCAGCCACAAGGCTTCAACACTTTCAAACAAGGTCGTTCTGCCTCCGTTTTAACAAATTCAACAGTTGTGGTTTCTCAAGGCCCAAACTACCCCAGCAACACACAATCGAAGTCTGCCTTGCAGCAGCAAGACTTTCTGTAGTCGAAACCGTATATGCGCATATACGCCTCCGCGACCTCCGTCGCCCCATTGTTGAACGGATTGAACAGGTTTGTCGAGACCACTACTGACATTTCAGGTGTCAGCTCCTGCCCGTTTGAACGCTTGATTCTTTTGGGAGTTACCTTAAATGCATTCATAATTTTATTCAAATACAAAATCGTAGAACATATACATATTCCGCAGACGCCATTCCCAGTTTTCCGGCAACTCTTTCTTCTGCCACTTGAATTTTCGGCCACACACTCTGTTGCCAACTACAGTATGACCAAGGAAAGTCTTCTCATTCACATCCGCGTCCTCATAGAATCCAAGATCTGGAAGGTTACCTTTTCCCCATAAGTTTCCTCCTGTAATGGTATCGAAGAAGATTGCCAAACGTCTGTCACTCCATTTTTTGTCATTGAGGCTACGGTTTTCTAGTATAGAATAAAACTCTTTCCGTTTAGTTTCGAGGAGTTCTACAAGATCCTTACACGAGAAACATAATGTGTATTCGCGGCTGATTTCCTTATAGAATTTCAGGAATGCCCCACATCGTACAATTCTCTTCCAAGACGATGTCTCGTAATTTCTGTCATAATACGGGCTGGTCTGTTTCCAAAAAGTCTGCCCTTCGTCGTCCTTATAATGAAGCAAAATACGTTTGACAAGTATCTCATTATCAGCCTTATCTCCAACAGGGAACAGAACGCTATAGCATCCAATCATGTTTCTTAACGCATCTTTCAAACCAAGCCCTTTAATCGTGTCAATATCTTTTATGTAGTCTATGATCGTGTCTCCTCCAACATCTTCACCATCCAAAAAGTACTCTTTATCCTGAACCTCCCAAATCAACGATTCCATTTCCGGGTCGTTTTTAATCAAAGAGGAGAGTCTGAGGTGTTCATCTGATAGAAAATTCTTATTCACAAGCTTATCCAGATCAGTCATATCACTTCCCGAATAATGAAGAGCTTCTATGAAGGCCTTGATTGAAGCATTGTTGGTTTTCTTTGAGTGGTAGTTAAGATAACACAAATGCATAAGCCTAATGAAGGTCATTTTATCCGGCTCTTTTTGATTGTTTATTTCTAAAAAATAGAAGTAGAACAAAGGCCACAAAAGTACAGCATTTTCCCTCTGGGTTGTATCGGACTCTTTTTCTATCAACCATTTGGCATCTGAGGTATTAATTCTGGCCCAAATATCCAGTTTGAACGTGTTAATCCATCCGGTGTAATATCCCTCATTGAGGGAACGCAATTCACTCTCCCAATCGGTGTCAACAATAAACTGTAGAGCAGATACAGCGGAGCTAATGTCCTCTATAGCATCATACTTAATCTCGAAACTATGCCCCATAGCCTCAATACAAGCAAGAAGGTTATTAAAGCCCTTGTCTGCATCAAAATTCGGTTTGCCCTTACACCCCTTTGCGCGATTCCTCCAAAAATAAGTCTGCCATCTTTCCCATTGTTGGCCCCACTCAGCCTGATCTTTGCCCTTAAGTCTTCTACATTTTTGAACCTCGTTGTTGGTCAATTCTTCTCCACGCGAGTTCATAGTTATATATAGTTCCTCACCTTGTGATGTTACGTCTGTCTTGAAATGCCAAAAATGAATTCTGGTCAAAAGATAGTCGTAATAGTATTCATCCTTTCTATTAAACACCTCACTAATACATTTCAGGGCATTGATCATATTGCTTACAGTCATGTCTTTTTGATAATCATTAAGCAGCCAATATGGAGATCTATTGCTGACAATCCCTTCCAAGGAGTCATAGCCGCCTTCTTTCAGGTGTTCAACAAGATCAAAAATAAACCTATGGGTTAGTTGACGAACCTTGTAGTCAAAGGCTATCGCTCCATCCCCCCAACGTATCAGATTACAAAAATCAACCATTCGGTTTTCACAAACAGCGCGAACTAACAACAAGAGAAACAATGAGGTAAATCTCTGTTGACCATCTATCAAGTATTCGTCAGAGATTCGGCTTGATATATCGCGGATGTATTGAGGCCTGTATGAATAAAGAAAGCCTATGTGCTGATTCTCTTGGCCATGCGCATAGCGACAATGATCATCAACCAATGCATTGTTCTTGATCTGTTCCAGAAATGGTTTTAAGATAGATTCGCAATTTTCCCGACTTCCCCAAACATATTCTCTTTGAATTTCCGGTATGATAAAATCATGTAGTGAAAGAAGCGTGAGGAGGTTCTCATCCCTCAAGTAATTTTGTTTTTTCATGATAATGTCAGTCTAAATATTTTTTAATCTGATCCACAATGTAACGCCTGCGAAGAATTATATCGTCTATATCCCACTGCAGCATATACGAGGTATCATTCCTCTGTTCGCTTGTGGCCATAACCTTTGAGAATGCATCAAGAACGTGAGGTCTGATATACTCTCCTTCAGCAGATTTTCTCATTATATCGAAATGTTTTTTCGGATATGGATCATTCCCATAGCTTCTGTTGACATTATTCTTGAGAAGGCAAAGATTGCCCAAAGAATTCAGCGGAATGATTTCGGTAGCAATCTTCTTGTTAAACTTATTAATGAAGTCGTTGTTGTCGCGAATCTTATCCCAATAGTGATCTACCAACATGATGGCCCAATCAACATTCTGACGTTCTCTTTTCCTTTTGTAACCACACTTATATGCGATTTCGATATAGTTCTTTAGGACATCAATCCCAAAGCCCGTATTTAGCGGTGTTTGAGGGAAAATATGCTCCTTGTCTTCTTTATCTGCCAGAAAGTGCTTTGGGTCTAAATTAGCAATCGGGAAAGGAGTTGATTTGGAATTAATAATGCGAATAATATCAAGAAGCACCATGATCGAAATCATATATCCATTGTCGTACCAATCTTCACCAAAACAAAGATCCCTTTCCGTTAGAGTTCTTCCCTTCTTATCAACAGTTCTCAAAGCCAATTCGATGAACTCCGATTCCCGAATATTAGCCTTCAAAGCATATACAAAAGAGGTTCTGTTATTTGACAACCACAGTTTGACAAGGTCATTGAAACTCACATTCATATATACGGCGGAGTACATAACAAGATGATATAACTCCGAGTCATTATACCATGATTCAATTAATCGTTGAATATCCTCAATAAATGTGAACATTCGGCAAAGATTATCGGAATTCTTAAAATATTGAAGTTTAATTGTGCCACTACCTTTCAAAAGGGACGTTTCGTTGATACCCAATAATTTTTGTCCTTTTTCTGTTTGAACAAGCAGCTTATAAAGAGTATCAATTGGATAAGAGCACTCATCAAACTTAATATGTTCGTCCTTCGAGTTGATATTCCTGATGAAGTATCCAAAATAGTCCGACCTCTCTTGATTGTCCCACCACGAATTGATAGCGTCCAATTTGAGGCCATTCTTTACACGATACTCATTGAGCATGACATCATGCTTGGTGAAGTCGTCTATATCTTCTGCCTCATTTCTTGCAACTCTCGTAATAATCATAGCACGAATCAGATCAGCCCCATCCAAAGGGACCCGTTTGCCATTAAGGTTGTCAAAGAGCTCAAACTCCTGCCCGATCTTAATTTGAGGCAGGTTAACTATCAATTTAACATAGTGAAGGATCTTATCTTCCATTATTTCCTTAACATCCGAATGAGTGTTGAACCAAACTTCAATTGTTCTACAAGCATTGTACATGTAGAAGATATCCTGAAAATTGTACTCGTCGTCCTCCTTAATCCCAAGCGCTTCCCATTCAAGTAAATTGCCGCCACCATTATTCGAATTGTTCCCAAATGTTGACAGTTTCCCGCTGAATACATACTTGCTCAAGAATGTCTTTGACTCTTCTCTGATATCATATTGCAGTTTCCCTGCGACCATATCGCTTTTACCAAGATATGCCAACAAAAAGGCAAGCGTGGTCAATCTCTGCTGCCCATCAACCACATTGAAATTGCCGTCCTCCCTGCTGACTAATGTTATGTTCTGAAGGCAATAGAAGACATCGACATTTCCATTTGTTTGGAAGGAATCGATATCATTCAATAACTGTTCGATATCTTCCTTCTTCCATTTATAGCCACGTTGGTATGCTGGGATCACGAAGCATTTCCCCATACCAAGGTATTCTGAAAATACCTCCTCAACCGAATAAATGAGTTCATTTCGGTTCATTTCAACATTCTTTATCGGCATCATTATAGTCATTAGCATTAGTTAGGATCATATCATTAGAAATGCAGCCCTATTCCCAAAGCGTGGCACCGTCGCTCATTTTAGAATACCGGTTCTGGAAGACCGTTGGAATAAAATAAGCAGCAGTCCCACGCGCAATCCCGCATAGGGGATATGACGAGGGAAAATGTCCGCTTACTCTCTTCCAAGTGAATTTTCCAGATTCGTATTCGAGAATAAACTTACACTTCCGTGTTCTCAAGTATGTCTTGCTAAAGTACATAACTTTTTTTGAATATACAAGGCTGCCGCTTATCTGTTTTCAGTCCTGTCTTCGGTCATACTACCGGAGAGCCGCAGAAGGCACGTCTCAGACAATCCCGGCAATGGGCACCTCGCCAGACTTTGTCGAACTGTTCTGTGGCGGCATCAAGGATCGAGGGGTCGTCTGTCAGGATGCCAGCCTCAAAGTTTCTCTTATTCTCTCCTTTCATTCCGATGCCGGCTCCGGTAAGGTTGGCTGAACCGACGTAGGCTTCCCGCCAATCGAAAATCATCATCTTGAAATGCACGCGGGGACAGAGAACCCGCCCAAGGGAATCGATCAGGATTGGATGGCGGTCAAACTCCTCGCGGAAGATCGGTCCCGGTTCCTTTGCGTGAATGAGCCGGATCTCGACTCCACGTTTCAAGAGCTCCGACAACACTCCAAGGAACGGATCCTTGCCGACATAGAGATCCTTGATGTTTGCGGTGCCTATCCACAAAGACTCCTTGACCTTTTTCGCTTTAGAAAGCACTTCCTCGTAGTGCTGCGTGTTCTGAATATACTTGATGTAACCCATAATGCCTCCGAAAGGTTTCTCAGACAAAAATAGAATTCCATACCGCCATTTCCCGGCAGTTTACAAATATGCATAGCATCATATATGAGGGCAACCGTCTATGAGTCCCACGAATGAAGCACAAAGAGGCAATCTTGCTCCTGTCGAAGACAAAAACGCATACGACGGCAGCATTACATGGGGAATATGCTTCCGATGTGATCGGTTACGGCATCGGGAGACGTTTCGCGACGATTTCGTTGCCTCTGAGGGTAATCCTGTGGCGACACAGAAGGCGACTCGCTATAATCCATCCCGTGGCATTTAAGCATCTGGTTTTCAGCCAAATGAGCGATATCATGGCCTCTACATCAAGACCATGACATCACATTTTCAACTAATTATCAATATGTTACCTGCCACGACAGTTACCTTGCATTTCTATGCTCGTCCTTACTCGTGACGACAAACGCCCGTATGCTGTCGTCCGTTATCCTGCTGTCGGAGCATACCTTGACTACCGATCTCTTCAGAGACCTACCCGCAATCAACACCTCCTCAACGGCGGCACGCAGCTCAGATCTCACCCTGTCAGCCTCCGAAGAATAAAGCACAATCACAACACTGTCATATTCAGATTGCGTGAGGAGGCTGTATTGGGATATTGATTCACACAAAGTCGCAGGCTTATAGCCTCCACGACTCTCCTGCTGGCGGAAGTTCGACTCGGTAATTGAATATGTTCCAAAAAGATATTCAAGATTATGCCGTTCGAGGTCCTGGCAGAGGCTCAGTAGTCGTTGGATGCAGTCTTCAACCTTCGCCATTCTGTCGAGGCGTTTGATCGACCGCTCCATACGGGTGTCACGCATACGCTTGGCGCGGTTCCTTCGCTGCTCACGTTCGTGTATCTTTTCGCTGATATCCCAAGACATGGCTCCACTGAAGCATTGGCGCTTCTCTATTCTGCCACGAGCGTACATGCTGATTTTACGAGAATATAATTCCGAGGCTCTCTTTGAATACTTGTTGTCCGGCCTCCCGAGATTTTCAATAAATGGAGATTGCTCCTCTTGAGAGAAACCGTAGAAGGTCAGTTCCCAAAGAATATATGCGGCCAGAGCATTGTCATCCAACCGGATGCCCTCTTCTACATGAATATTCAAGTCGAGCAGGTTCTCCCAGATGTCGTTGCATCCGCTCACCCCGATATAATGTTCCTCTTCGTCCCGATAAACTTTGATAATCCCATCGTCCCGTCCGATCGGACGGAGAAGATTCAGTTCATCGAATGCCTCCCTGTAGGCATAGATGTCGGTTTCGACGCCGTACACTTCCTTTAGCGTCGGTATTAGGTCATCAAATGACACACTGTGAAGCAGTTCGGATAATGTCATGGCATATTTGTTTTAAATCTTCGGCAAAGATGGGATGCCTGAATGCAATTATTCGGCAGTATGGTCGACTTACGAAAACTGAAAGGTTTTGGCAACGCTGTTGTATATCTTTGCAGAAAAGGAGAATACAATGAGAACGTTTAGAGTAATCAGCCCGAATTTCGAGGAAACGATGAGGTTAGCCGCTGCGATGCCGTCCCTTGAGATGACTCTGACAATATACCACAGTGAATTGGCAGAGAGGGAACGGAAAATCCTTTCGATCACAGGTGATCCTCTCGGCTGGGACTATTCATGGCTCAAGGATGAGAGCAAGAAGGAAGAAGTGCAATCCTTGCTCTTGGAGCGTTATCGCATTCTGTCGGAGATGTTTGAGTTGCATTGTTCTGATTCGGAAGCCAAACGGTTTGAAAGTCAGAATGAACGGTTATATTCACTTACTAGGGACATGTTCTCCAGAACAGGGAAGATGTACCGTCAGATGTTGTCTTCTCCTTTGGAAGAGAAGGATGACGACCTTACGGTGGAGGGATGCCTGCGCTATTGGGGAGACACCGCTCAAGATGTACTCCACCTGGAAGACGATGAATATTACCGCTCGGATTTCACCAAAATGATAATTGTGAACGCCCTGCTCCAACAGGAGAAACAGGGCGACATGGAAGTAATGACCTGTAATCCTTACTGGGACGCCTCCAAAGGCCTGAAAGCGACAATGAGCGATAAGGAATTGGGCCTTGAGAACACTCTTGACGATGGAACGACTTGGGCCGAAGGCCAGATTCGTCATCCAAAACTGGAACACATCTGTGTCTGCTATGCCACCCACGCGCTTATCACCCACTCGGGCTATTCAATCCCGGATTTCCTTCGTTTGAACAAATTTGAGGTGAAAGTAAATGCGATGATCCAGCAGATCAGCGAGCAGGATGGCTCACGTCTCTGGTGGTGGAAAAACTGTCGTGAACAGCAATTCACCGACAAATTCCTCCATGAAGCGAAGCACCGTCCATCAGGACAGTCACTCGGTGATTTCATTTGGGGCAGGGGCATTGAATATTTCGACCTGAACGAGGTGGACGATGTAAGCAAATTACCCGACTGCCGGCATGATGACACTCTGGTTCCCACATTTCTGCATACCCTGTGGCTAATGGCCACGAGTAAGCTTTAGTCTTACTCTCTTCCAAGTGAATTGTCCAGATTCGTATTCGAGAATAAACTTACACTTCCGTGTTCTCAAGTATGTCTTGCTAAAATTCACAATCATTTTTGAATAGACAAGGCTGCCGCTTATCTTTTTTGAACCATCATAAGCCACCCATTGGAGCTATTCTGGTGATTCTTCCGCGACAAAGGTAATACCGCTAATTGCTATTTAGCGGCAGTGTGAGCAGTCGAAAAAACGATCGATAGATTTTTATAAGGGCTGCTTGATATTTTTGTCAAAAAAGATGATCTCTTGTCATTTCGAAGCGGCACGAAGACCAACTCCCTCTGCCAACGAATAATACGAAACACCTTCAGCGCAATCGCCAACAGAACGGCATGGGGACGGCATTCGGGTGAAAAACTATTGCCTTCATTGTGAAGAAATTCAGCCTTAACCTATGCACAGCCTACTGGATTGGTGATCGCGCTGAAAGTGTTTTGCAAAATGGATGATTCGGTAAGAAGGCAAGGCCACGTCTTGGTCAGGCAACACATTGCTTGGCGAAGATGTTCAGGAATACTCGTCCCTTTCCTCGGCAGGAGGATAAATGTTCGCATGTCGCAATGTTACAAGCCGATGGATGGATTTCAAGTGGTGGTGATCCCTTGAAGATCAGTTTTTGCGTTGGGGAGTGCAATACCGTCGCGCTCCTTAGAAGGAGAAACTTAGGCCGCCTTGGATGGCGAACTGCCAGGGGTGTGCTTTGTCGGAGGTGTGGGTGTCGGTGCTGCCGTCGTGGGTGATGCGGGAGATGCTCACCTCCCGGTAGTTGTCTGTGATGAAGTAGTGGAAAGAAGGGATTACGCTCAGTCTGAACCGCCATAGGTTGAGTGACAAATCCAGACCAGCGTCGGCCGTAAGGCTGAAACGGTTCTTGATGTAGACGTAATGCTCAATCTCCTGTTGTCCGATGTAGGAGAAGCCGTGCGGCTCTTCCCGGTGTCCGAAAATGTAGCCCGGAGTCAGTCCGGCGAAGAATTCGATCCTGTTGAAGAATCCGGCGAAGAAACTTCCCAGAATGGTGCCGGCATCCGGATTCGTTCCGAAATAGCTCTTGTTGTGGTATGCTCCGTAGGCGGCGTTGTTGGCGCCCTGCCTTATTGATTCCTTGAACGAGGTGCGTTTTCCGTTGCTCCACGACACGGACAGAGGAGTCCCGAGGTAGTCGTTGATGTCCATGTTCTCGAACATCCACTGCACGCCTCCCCGCACTCCGAAGCCTTTGTCGTTGTACTTCCCGTAGGTGAGGCTCATCACCTCTCCCGAATTAGCTCTGGTGTTCTTAAGCGGAATCCTCACTCCGGCGGTAAACTTAAAGTCTTGATTGTCAGAATGAACCCTTTGTGCGAAAGCCGCACTTCCTGTCAGCGAAACCAGCGCCAGCACCACTAATAACTTTTTCATCCAATTAATTGTTAGCCTGTCCTCCCCGTTATCCAAAGAACATGCCATTCCTTGACCGCAGGTAGTTGGCGAACAGCCTCTTGTCCCTTGAGAAAACTCAACCTAAGACAAGGGTTTTAATCCATTCACAGACAATGAGTTGCCTGTTAACTGGAATTCTGGCGTTCTTCCACAGCATCCGCCCCTCCGGTGTCCTTGTGTCGCCTCTTTCTTTCCCGCAGGAAGCCCTCGTCAACGCCACGGACGGGATTACAAGTTATGAGATTTTCATAGAAGTCTCATGATCAAAGTCTTCTGCTTGCCAATCACACGCAAAAGCATGATCACTTCACATAGTAGCCGGACTGGATCTCAAGTGTCTCACCTCTCTTGACGGCGATGTTCTTTCCGGTGCAGGAGGTGCCTCCAAGTCTGTACTGGACAATGTAGGTACCCTCAGGGAGGCTGGTCTCGTAGCACTCCTGATAGGAGTAGACACTGCCTGACGGATCGAAATGATAGCCTTTAGGATCACTCGGACTCTTGGAGTCAATAAAGACGATGTCCGTCATGTACTTGCCTTTCTCGCTGTTGACGAACTTCACATTGCCGCAAGGAATTCTGTTCGGAACCGGGAGGTCGATGAAAAACTCCTTCTTCTCGATGGGCCGGTTCTGAATGCCGTACGGTCCGCCAGGAGCACTGGAGCAAAGGTCACGGTAGTTCATGTCGCTCAATGTCACTTTCATACGGTAATGGGTGGCGGCGTCGGACTCCACAGTGTTCTCCACACTCCAGACCCAACCGGAATGGAAATCAAAAGTGGCTCTGGATATGGCCGGAGGCTGAGTGTTGACCAACTCCGGCAGGTTCTTCACCTCCAGTTTGTAGTGGATGCTTCCGTCAGACGATTTGTCGATGATGGACAGGTCCCTGATCTCACGCGTCCTG
>ULJH01029139.1_pt1 | contig 10214 bp, 7 predicted proteins | sample 1950781 | NCBI WGS metagenome assembly ULJH01 (sample SAMEA4835462, study PRJEB28245) | human gut metagenome | biome: gut microbiome; material: fecal sample | place: Denmark | collected 2008 | reverse complement strand
ATATTTATATTTATATTTTATTATCATATTTATCAAAACGACTATTTTTGTCTCAAAATAACTACAATTAGTTCTTAAAAGCTAAATTGTAGTATCAAAAAGAATACTCTTATGAGATTCACGAAAATGCAGGGTGCAGGTAATGATTATATTTATCTGAATGGTTTCGAGAAATTACCGGCAGATTTAAGTGCATTATCTCGACGAATGAGTGACAGGCACTTCGGCATTGGAGCCGATGGGATAGTCGTTATTATGCCCTCAGATCATTGTGATTTTCGAATGAGAATGTTCAATGCAGATGGTACAGAAGCAGAAATGTGTGGAAACGCCTCTCGGTGTATAGGGAAATATGTCTATGACAAAGGACTGACTTCCAAAACCCAATTGACTCTTGAAACGCTGGCTGGAATTAAGCACCTGATTTTAGATGTAAAAAATGGAACCGTAAATAGGGTTTCTGTCGATATGGGAAATCCTATCCTATCTGCCCCGAAAATTCCTGTAAATACATCTTTGAGTGAAATTATATCTTATCCGTTAGAGATAGAGAATAATACATTCAATATAACTTGTGTTTCGATGGGAAACCCTCACACCGTCATTTTTCTCAATGAGATGGAGAGATACGACTTACATCATATAGGAGCGCTCATAGAACACCATGAACTGTTTCCTAAAAGAACCAATGTCGAGTTTGTAGAAATTTTATCTCCCGACCATTTAAAAATGAGAGTTTGGGAGCGTGGAACGGGCGAAACCCTCGCTTGTGGAACCGGAGCTTGTGCTTCGTTAGTCGCTGCTGTCCTAAATGGAAAGGCTAATAGAAAAGCTGTATTACACTTGTTAGGTGGAAATCTGGATATTGAGTGGAATGAAAAGAATGATAGAGTTTATATGACAGGAGAGGCCGTTACGGTTTTTGAAGGAGAATGGAACAATAATATATAGGAAAAATGGCATTAATCAATGAAAATTTCTTAAAGTTGCCCGAAAGCTATCTCTTCTCCGATATAAAAAAGAAGGTCGAAGCATTCAAGCATCTTCACCCCGATGCTAATATTATCAGTTTGGGCATAGGCGATGTAACGCGCCCGATTGCACCGGTTGTAATAGAAGCCCTGCATGCTGCCGTTGATGAAATGGGCGATTCGAAAACATTCAGGGGGTACGGACCGGAACAAGGGTACGACTTCTTACAGAAAAAAATTATTGAAAACGATTATATACATCGGGGAGTCGACTTAGCCCCCGACGAAATTTTTATTAGCGACGGAGCCAAAAGCGATATCGGAAACATCGGGGACATTCTGAGTATGCAAAATAGGGTGGCCGTAACCGATCCCGTTTATCCGGTATATATAGATACCAACGTGATGGGAGGTCGAGCCGGAAATATAGCGAAAGACGGACAGCACTGGGATAATATCATTTATATACCTTGCACATCTGAGAACAATTTTATTCCTGAACCTCCTTCGGTACGTCCCGACATTATATATCTGTGTTATCCCAATAATCCAACAGGAACCACGCTGTCAAAAAACGAATTGGAAAAATGGGTAAACTATGCTCTTGAAAATGAAACACTCATATTATTTGACTCTGCTTATGAAGCTTATATTCATGACGAAGGCATACCGCACAGCATCTATGAAGTAAAAGATGCCAAACGAGTGGCCATAGAATTTCGAAGTTTCTCAAAAACGGCCGGATTCACAGGCCTACGATGTGGATATACAGTTGTCCCGAAAGAATTAAAATTGTACGACACTTCTAAAAAGAAAGTAAATATCAACCGTTTATGGAATAGACGCCAAACTACGAAGTTCAATGGGACATCGTATATCGTACAGCGGGCTGCCGAAGCGACTTACAGTCCGGTCGGTAAAATACAAATACAAGAATCTATCGACTATTATATGCGTAATGCCAGACTTTTGAAAGATTGTCTTCAAAAGGCCGGATTACAGATTTATGGTGGAGATAATGCCCCATATATTTGGGTAAAGACTCCTAATGAATTATCTTCGTGGAAATTTTTCGATCGATTGCTTTGTGAATGTCATATCGTAGGCACTCCCGGGGTAGGATTCGGCCCGTCGGGGGAGGGATATTTCCGATTAACGGCTTTTGGCAGATATGAAGATACGATAGAATCGATTTCACGAATTCAAAATTGGAAGTTGTAACGAAAAGAAAAATATCAAACCAATCTAATAAGTTCAATTATGTCAATGCTAAGATTTAAGGTAGCAAAGGAAGCATTCAGCCGGAAAGCAGTTCCCGTTAATGAACCCAAAGAACGGCCTTCTGAATATTTCGGGAAATATGTCTTCAACCGGGAAAAGATGTTTAAATACTTACCTAAAAAGACGTACGAAGCAGTTATAGAAGCGATAGACAACAGTACCCCATTGAGTAGAGAGGTGGCAGATAGTGTCGCTGCCGGTATGAGGAAATGGGCCCTTGAAATGGGGGCTACCCACTATACACATTGGTTTCACCCGCTTACAGACGGTACGGCCGAAAAGCACGACTCCTTTATCGAGCATGACGGGAAAGGCGGAGTAGTCGAGGAGTTCTCGGGAAAATTGTTAATTCAACAAGAACCCGATGCTTCGAGTTTTCCGAATGGCGGTATTCGCAATACTTTCGAAGCTCGGGGATATTCGGCATGGGATATATCTTCTCCTGCATTTATTCTCGATAAAACATTGTGTATTCCTACCATATTTATATCCTATACGGGGGAATCTCTCGATTATAAAACACCGCTATTAAAAGCATTGAATAGCGTAAACAAAGCGGCAACGGCCGTATGTGGATATTTTGACAAAAATGTAAAGCACGTCTATTCCTATTTGGGTTGGGAACAGGAATATTTTTTGGTAGATGAAAGTTTGTATGCGGCTCGTCCCGATTTGGTACTTACCGGTCGAACTCTCATGGGACACGAAAGTGCCAAAAATCAACAATTGGAAGATCACTATTTCGGGGCTATACCTTCACGAGTAGAAGCTTTCATGCAAGACCTTGAAATTGAGTGTCACATGTTGGGTATCCCGGTTAAAACCTGTCATAATGAAGTTGCGCCCAATCAATTTGAAGTTGCCCCTATTTTTGAAGAGACCAATTTGGCCAACGATCACAATTTGTTGTTGATGTCGGTAATGAGAGAAGTTGCCCGTCGGCACAATTTCAGAGTCCTTCTCCACGAAAAACCATTCAAAGGAGTTAACGGATCGGGGAAACATAATAACTGGTCGTTGGGGACAGATACCGGCGTATTACTTTTTGCTCCGGGGAAAACCCAGAAAGAGAATTTACAATTTATCACATTTATAGTTAATGTGATGGCCGCCGTTTATAAATATAACGGATTATTGAAAGCAAGTATATCGTCTGCGACTAATGGACATCGTTTAGGGGCCAATGAAGCGCCACCGGCTATTATTTCCATTTTCATGGGAAAACAGATCAGCGAAGTTTTAGAAAAGTTGGCAGAAAGTACATCAGATGACGTTTTGAACATGAGCGGTAAGTCGGGATTAAAATTAGATGTCGCTCAAATACCTGAAATTCTAATGGATAACACCGACCGTAACAGAACTTCGCCCTTTGCTTTCACAGGCAATCGTTTTGAATTCCGAGCCGTCGGCTCTTCGGCGAATTGCGCTTCGGCAATGATCGCATTAAATGCGGCGGTAGCCTATCAATTGCAAGACTTTAAGAAAAAAGTTGATGCTCTTATTGCCAACGGTAAAGAGAAAACCCAAGCCATACTTTCGGTTGTAAAAGATTTAATAACAGAAAGTAAAGATATTTGTTTCGATGGAAACGGATATAGCGAAGAGTGGAAGGAGGAAGCCAAGCGCCGAGGTTTGGATTGCGAGACCAGTGTCCCTTTAATTTTCGACAGCTATTTGAAAGACGATGTGGTGAAAATGTTTGAACAAACACATGTCTTTACGCAAGTCGAGCTACAAGCACGCAATGAAGTAAAATGGGAAATATATACAAAGAAAATACAGATAGAAGCCCGTGTATTAGGCGATTTGGCTATCAATCATATTGTTCCGGTGGCAACTCGTTACCAATCTCTTTTGCTGGATAATGTATTCAAAATAAAGAGTCTCTTCCCGGCTGAAAAAAGCGAATTGATAGCCACTCAGGATATGGAGGTCATCGAGAAAATAGCATTCCATTTGCTGACTATAAAGGAAAAAGTACATGCGATGGTCGAGGCTCGTAAGGTTGCGAATAAAATTGAAAACGAACGAGAGAAAGCCATTGCCTATCACGATACGGTTGCCCCGCAACTCGATGACATTCGTTATCATATAGATAAACTCGAATTGATGGTCGACAATGAAATGTGGCCGTTACCGAAGTATAGAGAACTACTTTTCATTCGTTGATTTTCGGGACAGTAAAATTTGAATATTATAAAATGAGCTATAACAGAAAAAATAAAAATATCGGGTTATGGCTCATTTTTGTTTCTTGATTATTGATAGAACATTATATGACAGAAATTATTAAGCATGAGTGCGGTATAGCAATGGTGCGATTGTTAAAACCGCTCTCTTATTATCAAAAAAAGTACGGTTCATATTTATATGGGTTGAACAAGTTGTATCTTTTGATGGAAAAACAGCATAATCGGGGACAGGAAGGAGCCGGTTTAGCGTGCGTAAAGTTACATGCTCGCCCAGCCGAGGAGTTTATTTACCGTGAACGTGCCATCGGAACAAGTGCAATTCAAGAAATTTTCGCAAACATAAAGGACCAAATCAAGAACACTCCTCACGATACGGCAGATGCCGACTGGGCAGCCCTACATTTACCGTTTGCCGGTGAGGTTTATATGGGGCACTTACGTTATAGTACGACAGGACGTTCAGGCTTATCTTACGTACACCCTTTTTTGAGAAGAGGAAATTGGCGATCGAGAAATTTGTTACTGTGCGGTAACTTTAATATGACTAATGTAGATGAGATTTTTAATAGTATTGTCGCACAGGGGCAACACCCGCGTAGCTACGCCGATACTTTTGTCTTGCTGGAACAAGTCGGACATGCTCTCGACATGGAGAATCAAAAGCTCTATGACCGATATAAGAAAGAAGGATTGGACGACATCGCAATAACAAAATCGATCGAGGAAAATCTTAATATTGCCGATATTCTCAAAAAGCCGGCTCGAATTTGGGATGGGGGATACGTGATTTGTGGAATGACGGGCAGTGGCGATATGTTTTCATTCCGCGACCCGCATGGCATACGACCGGCGTTTTATTATGCCGATGACGAGATTGTCGTCGTCGCATCTGAACGTCCGGTGATACAAACTACAATGAATCTATCCGCGGAGCAAGTCAAAGAGTTACAGCCGGGAGAATGTTTGGTGGTAAATCGCCGGGGAAACATACACACAGAACAAATCCTGCCACCTCGAAATTACAGTGCCTGCTCATTCGAACGTATCTATTTTTCAAGAGGGAGCGACATCGATATTTATAAAGAACGGAAAGAATTAGGTCGATATTTGACTTCTCAAATATTGGAAAGCATTGATTATGACTTGGAGCATACTGTATTCTCATTTATTCCGAATACGGCCGAGGTCGCTTTTTATGGTATGCTCGAAGGTCTGAATAATTATTTGAGTGAGCAAAAATTCTATATGTTGCGCAATGCTACTGCTCCATTAAACGACAGTGAGTTAAAACATATACTTTCACTCGAAGTGCGTTCTGAAAAAGTCGCCATCAAGGATATAAAACTACGGACTTTCATCGCCGAGGGAGATACAAGAGACGATTTGGCTGCACATGTATACGATATTACTTATGGAACAGTACGAGCGGACATTGATAATTTGGTTATTATAGATGACAGTATTGTTCGCGGCACGACATTAAAACAAAGTATTATAAAAATATTGGACCGATTGCATCCCAAAAAGATAATCATCGTGTCGTCTTCTCCCCAAGTTAGATTTCCAGATTGTTACGGCATCGATATGTCCCGAATGGGAGAATTTATCGCTTTCAAAGCGGCAATAGAATTACTGAACGACAGGGGAATGCAGCATATCATCGAAGATGTATACAACAAATCCAAAGTACAGCAAAATTTCCCCAAAGAACAGATAACCAACTATGTAAAAGAAATTTATGCACCTTTTACCCAAAAGGAAATATCGAAGAAAATAGCACGAATGTTAACTTCGGAAGATATTACTTCACAAGTGGAAATCATCTATCAAACATTAGAAGGGTTGCATCAAGCTATTCCTAACCACCCGGGTGACTGGTATTTTTCAGGAAACTATCCTACTCCCGGAGGAAACAGATTAGTCAATAATGCTTTTATAAATTTCGTTGAGGGAATAGACAACAAACGACAGTTATAAATAGATTCAGACAAACGGAAATAAAGCAGGATAAAATAGAAAATTATCCTGCTTTATTCCACAGTGTGCAAAAATATGTTATTATTTATACGGATTATAAATAATATACACAGAAAATAGAATAGAAATCGGAACAAATTACGAAATTTGCAATCGAAATTAACACGATAAAATTTTTAGTATGCGATTGTCCGATTTGCAAACAGGAGATAAAGCTGTTGTTGTTAAGGTATTAGGCTATGGAGCATTTCGAAAACGAATTATCGAGATGGGGTTCGTTCGGGGACAAACGGTGCTTGTCGAATTGAATGCTCCATTGAAAGATCCTATTAAATATAAAATAATGGACTATGAAATCTCTCTAAGACGCAGTGAGGCTTCATTAGTCGAAGTTATTACTCCCGAAGAAGCGAATCAACTCGAAAATCGACAGGGAGAAAAAAACAAACTAAATGTAGAAAGTTGGAAAACCGAGGAAGACGACTGTATAGAGAGAGCGCTTACCCAAAGTAGTAAAACAATAAATATAGCTTTGGTCGGAAATCCCAACTGTGGAAAAACATCTTTATTCAACGTTGCCTCCGGTGCACATGAGCATGTGGGCAATTATAGCGGCGTTACGGTCGATGCCAAAAAGGGATTTTTCGAATATAAAGGTTATCACTTCAACATATGCGATTTACCGGGTACATACTCTCTTTCGGCCTATTCTCCGGAAGAGCTATATGTTCGCCGTTATTTAAAAAATGAAATTCCCGATGTTATTGTCAATGTAGTCGTAGCTTCCAATTTGGAAAGGAATCTATATTTGACCACAGAATTAATAGATATGGATTACCGCATGGTGATTGCTCTGAATATGTTTGATGAATTGGAGCAAAGCGGCGGAAAAATCGACTATAAGCATTTGGGAAATATGATTGGAGTTCCTATTGTGCCCACCGTATCACGCTCTGGAAAAGGTGTAAATCAACTATTCGATACCATTATCGAGGTATATGAAGGCCGTGATGAGTCGGTTCGTCATGTTCATGTCGGTTTAGGAAAAGTAATCGAAAACAGTATTACCCCTCTAAAAGACTTATTAAAAAAAGACCCTACTTGTAACCGGGAGTTCTCTCCTCGATATTTAGCGATTAAGATACTCGAAGGAGATACGGAAGTCAAGCGAATGCTGGAAGGCTCCGAGTCCTATCCCGAATTGATGAATATCCGCAATACAGAAGTCGAGAAAATAGAGACAACGCTTAATGAAGACATAGAGTCGGCTATTGCCAATGAAAAGTATGGATTCATATCGGGAGCTTTGGCGGAAACATATAGACCGGGAGATAAAGAGGAAGCGAAAACGACTCGTATTATAGACTCTTTCGTCACAAATAAACTATTCGGATTTCCTATATTTATTTTCTTGATGTGGCTGATGTTCGAGGCGACCTTTTCCATCGGGGCATATCCTATGGAGTGGATCGAAAATGGAGTCGCATGGTTATCCGAAATTATAGGTAATTATATGCCTTCTGGACCATTGAAAGATCTATTGATCGATGGTATTCTCGGAGGAGTAGGAGGGGTAATAGTTTTTCTACCTAACATTTTAATACTCTATCTGTTTATTTCGTTCATGGAAGACTCTGGATATATGGCTCGGGCTGCTTTTATCATGGATAAAATCATGCACAAAATAGGGTTGCACGGAAAATCTTTTATTCCTCTTGTTATGGGATTCGGGTGTAATGTGCCAGCCATTATGGCGACCCGGACTATCGAGAGTCGCAGCAGTCGATTGATAACCATTCTTATAAACCCATTTATCTCGTGTAGTGCCAGAATACCTATTTACATTTTGTTGGTAGGTACTTTCTTTCCTCAATACGCTAGTCTGGTATTTATAGGACTGTATTTATTCGGAATTATTGTTGCGGTTATTACGGCCAAATTGATGCGCCGTTTCTTCTTTAAAGTAGATGAAACACCTTTTGTCATGGAATTACCACCATATCGTATGCCGACAGCGAAAGCTACTTTTCGCCACATGTGGAATAAAGCCGAACAATATCTACGCAAAATGGGTGGGGTTATATTAGTTGCCTCTGTCATCGTGTGGTTTTTAAGTTACTATCCACGTCCCAAAGCCTCTTATGAAAGAGAACTTACTCCTCATGAGCAAATGGAACAACAAAGCAATTCTTATTTAGGGAAAATAGGCCAAGCTGTTACCCCCCTTGTGGAACCACTGGGCTTTAATTGGAAAGTAACGACATCTTTACTTTCTGGGACAGCAGCCAAAGAATTGGTGGTAAGCACACTCGGTGTATTATACTCCGAAAGCGATGCCGACGAAACCATATCTTTGTCTCAAAAAATATCACAGCCGAATCCTGTTACGGGGGTTCCCGATTTCACACCGTTAGTAGCGCTTTCCTTTATGGTATTTGTATTACTGTATTTCCCGTGTATCGCCTCTGTCATTGCGGTAGCCAAAGAAGCGGGAAGTTGGAAATGGGGGGCATTTACGGTGTTATACAATACAGGAGTAGCTTGGATCGTTTCATTCTTAGTCTATCAAATAGGACTACTAATTATTTAGTATGGATAAACAAACATTTTTGTCGTCTTATGAAAAAGACGGATATCAGGTCATTGATTCATTTATATATGACGATATAAAAACATTTTTAGAGAGAAACAAACCTCGTAAAAATCATATAATTTGGATCGTTTTCATAAGCGGGTTCTTCATACTGTTTTTTATAGGATTCGCTATGGGAAAACTCTGGTCCGATTCGTTATCTTTCTCACAATTCGGGATACAGATATTGAAATGTGTCGTATTTTCTATTCTGGGTTGTGCTCTGATAATTCCGGTACATGAATTTATTCATTGGATTGCATACAAAAAAGAGGGAGCTAATGATGTACGTTTTGGAGCCATCTGGAAGTCATTCGTGTTTTATGCAGCCGCACATAATTTTGCGGCCGATTATAAAACTTTTCGACGAATAGCTCTCGCACCCTTTTATATCCTATCGGTATTATTGATACTATTACTTTTGTCACCAGTACCTTTATGGGGAAAAATCTCGATCGCCGCAATATTATTGTTTCACATCGTTTCTTGTTCTGGAGATTTATCTATGTTATCTTATATGAAGCGATATAAACACCGTAATGTTATTACCGTCGATGATATCGATAACCGTTTTACTTATTTTATGGAAAAATAAATTATGAATTCAACGATTCAATCTTTAATAGTAGGTGTTATCCTCTTAATAGTTGTATTTTATGTTATACATAAGATATTCAAGATGGTACGAAATCGTAAGTCGCCAACATCTGCTTGTTGCGGGTGTAACAAGCCTTGCAAGGTCGAAAAAATAGATAAAAAGATAGAAAAAATAAGCTCGAATATTGGAAAATAGAAAAATATAATATACCTTTGCACTCGCAATCACTCAAAAGAATAAGGGTTCCTTGGCCGAGTGGTTAGGCACCGGTCTGCAAAACCGTTTACGGCAGTTCGATTCTGCCAGGAACCTCTAAAAAGCTCACTTGCAGTGAGCTTTTTTATTTTTTAATCAATCCCAAAAACGCCAAGCGAATCGTTTCATATCTACATATCCCTTTGGTGTAAACAATATTCCTTCTCGGGATAATAGTTCTTTCTGCTCAATCCAGTCGGGGACAAGTCGTCCTTGACAATTAACGACCCGATGACAAGGGATATTCAGGTTTTTAGGAACAAGTTTTAATGCTCGTCCTACCAAACGGGCATGCTGGGGATACCCCA
>ULJH01016570.1_pt1 | contig 10223 bp, 9 predicted proteins | sample 1950781 | NCBI WGS metagenome assembly ULJH01 (sample SAMEA4835462, study PRJEB28245) | human gut metagenome | biome: gut microbiome; material: fecal sample | place: Denmark | collected 2008 | reverse complement strand
TTTATATGTCTGTCCCACAATACTCTCAACGCATCTGTCCAAAAGACCTTCCGTCTTGTAAACCGGAACTATAACGCTGATTTTCGGTTGGCTGTTCATTGCTTCACCCCTAAATAAATCCTCAGAAATTCTACATATTTTTCCGTCATAAACACGGAGCCGCGCCCGAGCGCCGACGCGAGCAGCCTTGTGTGCGTCGGAAGCCTTTCGGTATCGACCCTTGCCGCCGCAGAGCGAATATCTTCATCCGCGCAGATATTTTCAATAACCTTTCTGCGTTCCTGTTTCGAATGGGAATTGGCTTTTTTTGCTTCGTTTCGAAGCAGGAAATTGACCATATACAAAAGATAATAATTGAGCTGAGATGATATATCAAAATCAGAAGCCGCATTTTTCTCTTTGAGCCGCTTATACGGCAGGAGAATAATATCTTTAAGTTTTTCGTCATATGCCGTCGACATCGACTGCCCGGTTATTCTGTAATGATAAGTCGGCGTTTTTATGCAGGCTGCGCTTTGCGCGTCGAGCAGGCACGGATATATGAACGCCGCATCCTCACCCATGCGTATACGCTCGTCCACGGGCGTGAGATTTTTTTCGATTAGCTCTCTTCTGACGAGCTTGCTCCAGCAGTTCGGATTGACACCGAAGCTGTAGAACCGTCCATCAAAAAGCATTCTCGGAAATATCTCTTTTTCAAGGCGTTCGCGACCGTAGAAACCTTCCTCAAAGCACTGGCTGCTCGGTTCGGCGCGATCTCCGTAATCGCAGAGGAAGTCGCTGAGCACCATATCGGGCGAATAATCGCAAACAGCTTTGTACAAATTCAGAAATGTGTCCGGCTCGACCCAGTCGTCGCCGTCGACAAAGCCGATATAATCGCCTTTTGAAGCCGCAAATCCTGCTTTTCGCGCGCTGAGCAGACCGCCGTTTTCCTTATGCACGACCTTCATGCGCGCATCTTTCGCCGCATATTCGTCGCATATAGCGGGGCATCCGTCCGGCGAACCGTCATCAACTATGATTATTTCAATATCGTCGAGCGTCTGCGCCGCAAGGCTGTCAAGGCACTGGCGAAGATATTTTTCAACTTTATAAACCGGCACGATAACGCTTATCATAATTCGGCACCTTAACCTCTGAGTTTTTTGTAAAGCAGATACGCGAGTCTCCCGAATAAGTTCAACAGGCTCTTATTGGCGCTGTAAACATCGATAACTTCATAATTTTCGGACGAATTATATGTATGAACACGCAAGGGATTTTTGATTCCGATAATATTCAAATCCTTTACATCTACCGTCTTAACCGTCTTTTCGCGGTAATACGAACTAAAGTCGCTGTCAACCTCAAGGAAGTTGAGCCGCTTGCCGTATTCCTCCGAACAGTCCTGTGACACGCGCATAAGCTTGCCGCCGTATTCAAACATTTCGCCTGCCGCACGGGCGGTGACGGGATCATTTACAACACATCCGAGCTCCGTCGGACATAATTTCATATCTTCCCCGACTTTATAAAGAACAAGCTCACTGTTTTTTGTCCTCCCCATATCGCAGGCGAGCGCATAGATATTGCCGCCTCGCTTAAAAAGCGTTGTATCGGCAAGCTCAACGTCCTTTGCCATGTTCGCGGACTTCTCCCATCTGTCGGGGAAATCGACCGCCCTGTACATATCCAAAGTATGCCCCGAACCGGTCTCCGGCACGATATATATTTCGCCGTCATGTTCGAAAATCTGCGGATATGACATATGATATGGCTCAACTATTATCTCTTTCCAGCTTGAAAAGCTGCCGTTTGCTTTTAGCTTTGAATAGCCGATAACACCTCGTCTGCGCAGATAGTCAAACAGCTCGGCAAAAATATACGTCTCGCCGTCGCGCTCGAACACAAACGGGTCGGCAACCCAATATCTCAGATTATTTTTTATGGCTCTGAACGGCACAGCCTCATCGTCAAGAAGCGCGTGTCCGCCCTTTTTTCTAAACGCCGCACGGTAATAATCAAATTCCATAATATTCCTCCTAAACGCCCCGCCTATCCCGAAGCCGAACCGCAATTATTTTGTATCTTTTACTCCGCAGGAGTTGACCAAATCCGCAAAGTAGAGATTATATATAGGCGGTATTTTTTTGAACAGATTTGCAAGGAGCAAGCAAATTTTATCACACATACGGCGCACTCCGATTTTACCGAACAGAAGCTGCACCGCAAATTCTATGAGCAGGCACGAGATAAAAACCGCTGCGGCAAAAAGAATTATCCATATAACCATAAGATTTCCGGAGTTTCTGTCTATAAATTTGGGCAACTCAGAGATAATATTTTTTCTTATTATCGGGTTGTCAGAAATAATATACACCCCGAAGGTCAGCGGTCCCACAGCGCAGATAAAATTCTTTGCCTTGTCACCAAAATCCAAATTTATGAACAGCAAAAGCACGAAAACGACAGCCAAAACGGTAAAAGGTGAGCTGTATGTATCGGCTGACAGAACGCTGCTTATTCCCATATTCCGATATTGCTTGACGAACGCCGGAATGAATTCGTTATCAAGATACAGGAGCAGCGAGAAAACTGTAAATCCGAGAAGATAAACGGTTTTTCTCTTCTTTTTCGGCTCAAAGTGGAGTTTAAAATACGCGCCGGTCATATACATGGCGACAAACCAAACAGTACTGTATCCTCCTTTTAGAAGGAAAATATCAATATCGGTATATTTCTTTATAATCGGTGCAACAAAGCAAAACAGAACATAAACTACCGCGAGAAATACGCGATAACATTTTTTCGACATTCTGTGCGCGACCGCGTTTATAATCGGCATCAGCAAAAACAGCAGCACATATCTTGTAAAAAACCAATACTCATGGTGGATAATCGGGGTAACTGCTTTTAATATCGCAGTTCCCGTAATCGGTCTTTTTAATATAATTGCCGATATCGCCGTAATAATCAAACAGTAGAAAACGACCTCTATCCAAAGCTGCATTATCCTCGAAGGCTTATACTTGGCATCGATATTTACATAACCGGATATCAGAAGATATGTATTCACCGCGCCGAAGCAGAAAAAAGTCACAAAATCCGCCAATCCGTATTTGACTGAAAGCGCATCGTTGTAGGACACTATGTCGCTGTGTAAAATACAATGCTGCAAAACAATGGCAAACAGCGCAACGAAGCGAAGGCAATCCACCCCGCAATTTCTTTGCTTTTTATTAGCAGAAATCATCTTTTGTCCTCCTAGGATACAGTTATATTTTAAACACCGCCGAGTGCATAACGCTTATAAAGCAAAGGAAATACAGATTAAGCAACGACAGTACAATTATCATCAGGTTGAGCAAAATTTCATTTGACCTGTAAACAGAAATATCTTTTTTAATTGTACTTTTTCCGTGGGGTGCAGAATATATTTCCTGACGCTTTCTTTTGTTGAGATCCAAACACAGCATTATAGTGAGAGAACCGAACATAGGAATGACCCAATGTATAAACCTCGTGAATATGAGAAGGCTCACAAGAGAGCCTACCGTGAAAGACATCAGAAGAGTCAAAAAATAGTTTATATCGTCAACGCCCTCAATACCATCTCTGCTTATTCGGTGGTTCATATAGGCGCACATAATTATTACCGCTAAAAGCAAAATCAAGCTGACAATCGTTGTTCCCCGGGAGATGTCTGTCATTCTGCTCTTGTTTATAGCCGTTTTTTCCAAAAGTACACGGAAAAAACTGTTGTTAAATACCTTTCCCAGGAGCTCAATGATATATGAACCAAAGAATATTCCGACAAGTGATATGATGTTGAATGCTTTCGTTTTCAGCCGCATATTAACTTCCGTCAGCAGCCGCAATCCCAAAAATATAACTGCGGCTGAATGTATTCCCAGCGCCACAAGATAGCCGATACAGAAAATCTTTTTCTTTTCAACCAAATCAAAATACAGACAGAAAATCGCAACGGCAAAGGCCAAACCGTTTCTTATTCCGCTGCAGGTATCATAATACCAGTACGTGCTCAGCAGAAAAAACGTGCCGATAAACAAGTACAGCTTGCTTATTTTATAAAAATTCGCAAACCTCCAGATTACCCAAAGCATACTTCCGTAATTCAGAAAAATAGTTATCGCCGGGAGAAAATTGTTATTGCCGAGTTTACTGATAAGGTAAAAATACATTCCGCAAACCGGAACCGCATCGTAGTTTCCGTAGCCGCTTCGCTGCAAGTTAAGATAGCCCGCAAAGCTCTTTTTTCTCAGCAATTCAAGTGAATCATAATATCTCATCAAGTCATCCGTCGGAAGCGGTTTGACAAAAAATGCCATAACCGACAACGCAAGCACCAAGGCAAGGAACAGCCACTTGATATGTTTTCTCGGGACCAGAGGATAGATAGCACAAAACGAAACAACTATAATTAAATATATCAGCATTTTATCACCCCTGTCCCTTCGTATATTTTTTCGAGCTGCTTTGCCGTCTCATTTATATCATAATTTTTGATAAGCTTTTCGACCGACACGCTCTCTCTGTCGATTGATGCAAGTCTCTGCGCGTGCTTTGCCCACTCCGAGGCGGGAAGCGAAAGCGAAGCATATTCCACATTATCGTTCTGCTTAGCGTATCTCGACACCGTATCCGATATCAGACACGGAAGCTTCGTCGCCTGAGCCTCTATAAGCGTAACCGGGAGTCCCTCTTTAAGCGACGGAAACACGAACACGTCCATAGCCTGCAGCAGGTCGTAAACATCGTCTCTGACGCCCGTAAGAATGACGCTGTTCTCTATACCCAAGCGGCGGGCTTTTTCTTCTATCGCTTCTTTTTCTTCGCCCTCTCCGACTATAAGCAGCACCGCATCGGCGTTGATTTTTTTTAACTCGGCGAATACATCGAGAAGAAATTTATGATTTTTAATATAATTGAGCCTGCCGACATGACCTACGACGAGCTTGTTTTCAACGCCCAACTCACGCCGCTTCCGCTCGCGCATCTCCGAGTCAAACTTATATTTGCTCAGGTCTATTCCGTTGTTGAGAATAATTCCACGCTTTTCAAAAGTACGTTTTCCGTAAAGATAAGCCCCCGACTCGGGTCCGCAGGCCACAAGCGCAGTCCCGCAGGAATCAAGCAGCAGAGTCATAAAGAAACGGTAGACGTCAAACATCCTGCGCTGAAGGAAGCTCCTGTCCTCAATGCACGGGTCTGTCATATGCCCGTGCGGCACACGGACAGGCACACCCTCACTGCGAGCGGCGAGCATCACAAGCCCGCTGAAAAACATAAGGTGCGAATGAACGGCGTCGTATTTGCCCTCGCGGATAACTTTTTTCAGATATTTATAGTCAGCAAGATAACCCCTCACATTCGAAGGGCGGTGTATGACCTTTGCGCCGCTCTCGATAACCTTCGGCTCAAGAGGGCCTACCTCATCGCCGACTATGTAATATGTACACTCAAAGCGTTCACGGTCAAGATGTGTTTGCAAGCTTGTGGCAACAACATCAAATCCACCGACTCTGAGAGGGCTTGTAACTATCAAAACTTTTTTCTTCATCAAATGTTCTCCGAACTTTTATAAGTCATAAACACAAGGCTATCTGTTGCGAATATATCTCTTCAATTCGCGCGGCGGTAAGTTTGCAGTCATATCCCGCTGCGGCTACTACCGCCGACGCCGACGCACGATCTGTGTTCAAAGCAGCAGATACAACTCTGTTCGCCCATGCCTCCGCACCGATGTCGAGCGAAATAAACTCAAGATTATCAAGCAGTTTTGCTTCTTCCGGCACAGCATCCGATACAAAGCAATTGAGTCCGCTGCTCTGCGCTTCAACAAGCACTAACGGAAGCCCTTCAAAGTGAGAAGGAAGAACAAATGCGTCCGCCGCGCTCATTATCTTTTCAACATCCGTACGCCGTCCGGCAAAGATAACTTTTTCGCTGAGACCGAGCATCGACACCTTTCCGCGGATCTTCTCCTCTTCTGAGCCTGTTCCAACAAGAAGCAGTACACTGTCAGGATGTTTTTTAACGACCGAAGCAAAAATATCTATCAAAAATTCATGATTCTTCACCGGCGCGAACATTCCGACATGACAGAGTGTGAACCGATCTCCGATATCAAACTCACGCCTTATCTCGTCGCGATACGCCGGATTAAACGAGAACTTTTCAGTATCGACACCGTTTTTTATGACTTCAAAATCGCTGTTACCGAAGAGAAAATGCCCCGCCGCATCGGAACATGCCAGTCTGACATCCGTGAGCTTATTCATTCTCTTTTTATTGAGAGTATGAAGAGCCCTTGTAAGCCGGTTGAAATTCGAGTTGGAACTGTGGCTGTGTGCGATGCACCGCACACCGACTTTTCTTGCAGCTTCGAGCGCCTCGATGCTGCTGCACGAATTGAGATGGACATGAGCCACCTTTATCTCCGGATGATTGCGCAGAACATTTTCGATATTGCGCTTATATTCCGACGGTGCGGAACGCCTGCTCGGTATCCTGAATATGCGACTTCCTTTCGTAACAAAATCATCTTCAAAAGGGATCTTGTCCTGTGTTGTTACAACCAGATCTATGGGCGTTGAAGTATTCATAATAATATTTCTTATAAACACCTCAACTCCACCAAGATTAGATGAATATCCGAATTCGACCGCCCTGTTTTCCATCGTATCCCCCTGTTATTCATGCCAGTTTTTAAGATAGAATTGTTTAAGTTCTTCCGTAGTTGATACTATATCATATCCCGCCGCAGCTATCTCCGCCTTTGTGTTTCTACGCTCATATCCGTCGGCATATTTCAAAGCGGTACAAGCCCACTTTTTCGGCGAATCGTCGAGAGAACAAAACTCAACAAGATCAGTAATATTTATCTCCGAAGATATTGTATCAGTCGCGACTATATGCAATCCGGATGCCTGAGCTTCAACAAGCGACACCGGAAGCCCCTCGTTGAACGAAGTCATTATAAAAACATCCATTGCGCTGAGTATGCAATCGATATCAGTGCGTACACCCGTAAATATCACACTGTCAGCAAGTCCGAGCGACTTCACTTTTTCCTCTATCGCTCCGCGCAGATCGCCGTCGCCGACAAGAAGCAAAACAGCATTGCTGTTTTCCTTTTTAATCTCGGCAAAAACATCGATAAGAAGATAATGGTTCTTCTGAATATGAAAACGAGAGACATTGCCTATAACAAATTTTCCGTCAAGTCCGAGTTCCGCCCTGATTTTATCGCGCTTATCAGAAGAGAAAGCAAATTTATCCGTATCGACACCGTTTCTGATGATATAGTAGTTGTCACGCGTTGTTGCTTTCTCCCCGAACATCCATACACCGGCATCATTTGAACAAGCAAACAGGTAATCCGCCTGATTCTTCAGCGGAAGGCGATAAAGATCGATCACCTTCTGCCTTATACCCTTTTGAGACAGAGCTATGTGGCTGTGCGCTATTGTTACAAGACCGTACTTTTTGGCAATCGGCAGGAACACACTTGCAGAACCCGTCATATGCGCATGGATTATTCTGTATTCCGGATGCTCTGCAAAGAACCTGTTCCAGCAGCGCTTATATTCAAAATGGTTAAGAACATTATACTGTGGAAATCTGTATATCTTTCCGCCGAGAGATTCAATCTCATCGTCATAATCATAACGGTCGGGAGTATGTACAACAAAATCAAATTGCACAACGGATCTGTCAATGGTGCGGTAAATATTCATGACAAGAGTCTCCGCTCCGCCTCGTTTGAGCTTTCCGAGAACTATCAGCACTCTTTTTGCTGCCATATTCAACTCACCTCTCGTAAAATTCAATGAGTGTTTTTGCGCGATCGGCTATATCCCATCCGCACTCCCGGATCTTTTCAGATGCATCCGCGCGCAGATCGCCCGGCATTGTTTCGACTTCTTTTGCCCAAGAGGCAGGGTCAGCGTCGATCGACAGGCGTTTTATGTGATCGGTTATGCAGACTTCATCTGTCACGGTATCGGACATAAGTACTGGGAGCCCTGCCGCCTGCGCTTCGACGACCGAAACAGGTAAACCCTCTTTAAAGGACGGAAAAACAAACACATCCATCGCACTGAGCAATTGAGGAACATCGGAGCGCCTGCCCAAGAAATATATGCAGTCAGATATTCCGAGTTGATTCGCAAGTTTTCTGAGTTCATCAGTCTCCTCCGCGCCCGCCATAAGAAGCGCTGCATCAGGGTGCGCTTTCTTTATTTCAGCAAACACACGCATAAGATATGGGTGGTTCTTCTGCGGAGGAGCCACTCTGCCAACATGTCCGACGACCAATTGGTTCGTGCCGAATCCGAATTCGCTGCGTGCGTCAAATCTTTTTTCTTCGGTAAACTCATATGCAGAACAATTAATAGCATTAGGGAGCACAGTAAAGTTCTTGTCGTCTCCGTACCAGAAGCGTCCTGCGTCGCGGCCGCAGGCAAAAAGCCTGTCCGCCAAAAAGCGTGTCGGAACATTAAAAAGTCTGTTACGCCATTCTTTTTTTGGATTGAGTGAATACCATGTTGAGTGGCAATGCGCCGCCACTTTTTTTATCCCGTGTTTTTTCGCTTTCGGAGCGATGAGGCAGGTCATATACGGCGCATGGATATGTACCGCCGCATATTCGCCCTTATGCTCTTCAAAAAAGCCGTCAAGCTCGGACGAGACAAAGCTTTTTATTCCGGGCGTATTTATTCTGAACACGCGTCCGCCGAGTGCTTCTATATCAGCGCGTCTGTCGCGCTCGCACTCCTTGAAATACATTATGTCAAATTTTATATCTTCCGGCATCGCGCGAAAATAGTTGAGTACAACGCTCATCACGCCGTTTGCGACGCCTATATCCGGCACAAAGTGCAGTATCCTCATATTGCCGCCCCTATTCTCAGATGAGTCCGAGATTGCTGTAGATAGTCAGCATCTCGCGGTTGACATTCTCGGTCGAAAAATCCCTGACCATATCGAGACCGTTTTCGCCGAATGTGCGAAGCTTCTCGCGGTCGTTCATAAGCTCGAGTATTTTTTCCGCCATCATCCCGCTGTCGCCGACGGAAACGAGATATCCGTTGACCCCATCTTCGACTGCATCATTGTTGCCGCGCACGTCGGTGGCGACTATCGGATTGCCCATAGCCATAGCCTCGATAAGGTTTATCGGCAGACCCTCCTGGAAGCTCGACGCGACCGACAGATCGCTCAGACCCACGAGGTTATTTATATCGCGGCGATAGCCGAGAAAATCGACATTTTCGGCGATACCGCGCTCGGCGACCATCTGCTTATACTCTTCGAGCCTTATCGGCTGACCGGGCAGGAGCAGCTTCACGTTTTTGTTCTTCTGCACTATTTTTTGAAGCGCGTCGAAGAGCATCGGCTGGTTCTTTCTGACCGAGAGATCGGCGGGATAGATCATAATAAAAGTATCGTTATCGTAGCCGTATTCAGCTCTGAGTCTCGCCTTTTCTTCGTCGTCGACCGCCTTAAATCGGTCAAGCTCAACGCCGACGCCGTGAACCTGATATATCTTTCCGGCTCTGAACTTTTTCTCATGCGCGAGGGCATAATCCTCGCTGTTTATGGTTATAAGGCAGTCAGTATATTTTGAAAGATACTTTTCAACAGGATAAAAGAACAGCCAATTCTTGAGCGGCGCGCCTTTGAAGAAATGAAAACCGTGCGCCGTATAAATTACTTTTGTTCCCTTTTTGCGAGCACCCTTTGCCGCCAGGCGGGCAATGACCGCGCCCATCGGAGTGTGGCAATGTATGGCGTCATAGTTGTTGCTGTCGATAACTTTTTTGAGCGTTTTATATGCCTTTATGTTATCGGGTCTCAGAGGCTGACGCTCGAACGGGACTTCAAATGTTTTGTCGATTGCCGACAGATTGAGTCCCGGCTTGTCCGCGGAATTGTCCTTGAACGCGGCATCGACTTGGGCTCCGTGGGCTTTGAGCTCGCGGATGAACGGCATATGAAACTGCCCGATATGGCTGCGCACAGTGGCGACGAATAAAACTTTCATCGGTTATTCTCCAATCGTTTTACTGCTGCATATTGCTGACTATTTCTTCAACGCGCTGTTTGAGAGCCGCGGAATTTTCCGAAAGCTCCTGTTCGCTCATGGCGGCGCACTTTTTTTCGTAATCGCGTATTGCGCTCACACCCTCGTCGAAGATGCGGCGTATCTCGTCGAT
>ULJH01003344.1_pt1 | contig 10271 bp, 10 predicted proteins | sample 1950781 | NCBI WGS metagenome assembly ULJH01 (sample SAMEA4835462, study PRJEB28245) | human gut metagenome | biome: gut microbiome; material: fecal sample | place: Denmark | collected 2008 | reverse complement strand
AACGGTGTACTGAGCGCCCGCAAGAATATTCTTGTTGTCTTCAACAGGCTTGGGCTCTTCCTTGGAAGGCTCTTCAACAACGGCTTTGTCCGGCTTTACGGAAGAAAGGAAAGCGTTGGAAACGAAATTATCGCTGTAATAGAAGATCGTTTCGCCGTCTTCATTGGTATTGAGATCGGCATTGTCAAGAGAAATACCGTCGAGATAATAAATATCGCCGACATTGACGTTTGCAATCAGCGCGAGAGCCGCGATGACATGCTCGGTATTGTAATTGGGGCAATCCTTATAAGGAATACCTTCGTTGTTGGATTCGTTGTAATACCATTCGCTGCCGGTTGCTTCCGAGAAAAGCTGCGGCCAGTTGTTGCCGCCGTTGGCGCCGAGAACAAAGCCGTTTTCGGGGATTGCGGTGTTTGTCTTGTCGGTTCCGTCGCCGGGAAGGGCTTCTGTGCACTTATATCCGCCGGTAGCCTCGTCGTAATCGAAGACGCGGACATTCCACCATGCAAAGTTCTGAGCTTCCTGACCGAGAACGTCGCCTCTTTCGTGAGTATAGATAGCCACACAGCCTTCATAATAATATTCGGGATTGATCTTATACACCGGGATCTTGACAGCTTCATCATCTGCAACGGCGAAAACGCAGAAGCATGCGAGAACCATCACGACGCTCAGTGCAAGCGCAACAATTTTTTTCATGCGATTAACTCCTTTTTTATGTATTATTTTATTCACAGTATATCACATTTTTACGAAATGTCAATAGGAAAAAGAACGAAATGTGAATTTTTTCATCTGTCGCCCGTAAGCTCCTGATGTATCTTATACACATCGGTGGAAATACGGTTCATGAACGACTGGGAGTACACACCCGTATAGTCCGTCAGTATGACGAGAACATACGGACGGTCGCCGTAATACACGATCGCCGCATCATTCAGCGACTTGATATCCTCGCCGTATTTGTGCGCCACCTCATAGATGCATTCTCCGCTTTCGTCGGTCGGCAGCCCGCCTTTGACAAATTTGTTCGCGTTCGCCTCTTTGAGCAGCTCGACAAACCATTTGAAAACCTCGCTGCCGTCGTCCGCACGGTGATATATCTCCGTGAAGATACGACCGACGCCCTGCGCATTGAGGACAGAGCCGTAAGTATTCGAAACAAACGGAGCCTTGAAATCGCGCATTGCGTTCTGATGGAATTCAATCAGGCTCATAAGCCCGTCCGTCGTATTGTGAAGCATGCGGAACGCCGAGTTGTCGCTCTCAATGCAGATATGCTCAATGACCTCACGCAATGTGAGCTTCGTGCCGTCGGGCATATTTTTGATGCTGCCCGTGCCGCCGAATTTGTGTATCTTCGCGTGGTACGTCATTTCCATATCCAGCGAAAGCTCACCCTTGTCCACCCTGTCGAGAATATAGAGCAGATACGGAGCCTTTATGAGACTTGCCGCGCCGAAAAGACGCTCCGCGTTGTAGGATATCGAAAAGCCCGTTTTGATATCGTAATAATACATCGCGCAGCCGAAGCTCTGATTGTTGAGCCGTTTGTTCAGCGTCTCAAGGAGCGAGCTGTCAATGCTTTCGGGCAATGTGATGCCGCCCGGGACAGTCGCCGGAGTCGGGAACGCGACTGTCAGCTTTGCCTCTCCGCTCACCTCGTAATCCGACACGTCATACGACACTCCGTCAAGTATATCCGTGTCCTCCGTTGCCGGAGAGCATGCCGATGCCGTCGCAAGGATCGCGGCACAGAGAAAAGCCGCCGTAAGTGTTCTGAAATGTTTCATATATGTAACCGTTATTTCCGGATAAGCATATCTATCAGCTTATCGCCGTCCGTGACGAAAACGCCGTTGTCGCCGCTGTGGTCGAAGTATGACGGAACGCCGCTCTGCGGATGATCCTCACTGTCGTATATGACAAACGGGATCGGTTCCCTGACATGCGTACGGAGCGCGATGGGCGTCGGATGGTCGGGGAGCAGCAGCAGGCGGAAATGCTCGCCGCGGCGCTCAAGCTCCTTCATCACGGGACGGAGTATGTATTCGTCGATATTTTCGATAGCCTTTATTTTGTCTGCGGTATTGCCCTGGTGACCGCATTCGTCGGGTGCTTCGACATGGATATACACAAGATCGTGCGTTTTCAGCTCTTCGAGTGCCGTATCGGCTTTCCCCCTGTAATTCGTGTCAAGTGTACCTGTCGCGCCCTCAACATACGGCACGTGCATACCCGCGCATATGCCGATACCCTTTATCAGGTCAACCGCGCAGACGACCGAGCCGGAAAGCCCCGTACGCTCGGTGAACGACGGAAGCGACGGTTTTTTGCCGGGTGACCAGAACCAGAGAGAATTTGCCTTTCGGAGTCCCTTTGCCGCGCGCATGAGATTGAGCGGATGCTCGTTGAGTACGTCAAAGGAGCGCTCCATCAGGTCACGGTAAACTTCGCCCTTTCCGAACGGAAGGAAATCTCCGATTCTTTTGCCGATGATATCGTGCGGACGGGCAAAATCCCTGAAATCAGGCGCATCATCGTAAACAAAGCAGTGGCGGTAGCTCACTCCGGTATAAAGCTTCGTACCGTTTCCGCAGAGCATTCTGTCGCAGTATTCGATAAGCGTGCGCGCATCCTCTGTGGATATCTCGCCCGCCGAGTGGTCGATCATCGTTTTGTCGTCATAGGCTTCGCCGTTGTCGGATAATGTGACGATATTCGCCCTTACGGCAGTCTGATTCGGCTTCAGGTCGATACCGATGGACATCGCTTCAAGAGGCGACCGACCCTTTGAATAAAGCTTTGGGTCATAGCCCATTATCGCAAGGTTCGCGGTGTCGCTTTCCGGCACCATACCGTCCGGCACGGTCGCGCACATACCGTTGACGCCGTGTGCCGCAATGTAATCCATACCCGGCTTGTCCGCCGCCATGAGCGGAGTCTTGCCGTTCAGCTCCGCAAGCGGATGGTCAGCCATGCCGTCGCCGACGAGGATAACATATTTCATGTTCTCATTCCTCCTCGAACATATCGACACGTCTCTGATGCCTGCCGCCCTCAAACGGAGTGGCGAGGAAGATATCAACATATCTGCAAGCATCCTCGGGGCTGACGAGCTTCGCACCGAAGCATATAATATTCGCATTGTTGTGACGACGTGACATTTCCGCGCCGGAGGGCTCATGCACGAGCGCCGCACGGGCGTTTCTGACCTTGTTTGCGACAATGCTCATGCCTATGCCGCTGGTGCAGCAGAGTACGCCGAAATCGCATTTGCCGTCGGCGACATCATGCGCCACCGCTTTTGCGAATACGGGATAATCGCAGCTCTCCTTCGAAAATGTTCCTTTGTCATCCACCTCAAAGCCCTTTGCCCTGAGATGGTCGGCGATCGCGTTTTTGAGTTCGAATGCGCCGTGGTCACAGCCTATTGCTATTTTCATTTGTCCTTATTGTTCCTTTCGCTGAGTGTGCGTTCCGCCTGGGACGCACGGAGATATATGGGTTGCAGTACGTTCTGCTTAAGTGCTTTGCCGTTTATGAACGCATCATAGCCGCAGAGAGCGACGGAGACCGCGTTCTGGTCGGTGCAGGTGACGGGCGGCAATATGATGTCGCCGTCGTCGGGGCAAAGCGATTTGAAAAGAGGCGCGCCGTCGCCGCAGAGCAAAACCTTTTTGCCGATTGCCTTCAGCTCTGCATAAATATTCTCAAATGCGGCGCAGCGGTCGGGTGTGACCTTCACGCCGTTCACGAATACCGCGTTGTAAAACTGATGCCTGCGCGCATCCATGACGGGGCAGATCACTTCCGCCATACCCGCGATGTTGCGGTAAAGCGCATCCAGAGTCGAAACTCCGCATACGGGCTTGTCTCCCGAATACGCAAGTCCCTTCACCGTTGCGACGCCGATACGCACTCCGGTGAAAGAGCCGGGTCCCGCAGACACGGCAATGAGATCTATTGCCGAAAGGTCATAGCCTCCGGCAGTAAGAGCGCCGTCAACAAGCGGAAGCAGGTTTTCACTGTGCGTCATGCCGTTTTTCAGCGTGAACAGACAATAGCGTCCGACAGCTCCGTTTTCTATTTCACAGACCGCCGACGATGCAACGATAGCTGTTGAATCGATAGCGAGAATTTTCATTGAATAAATTCAACTCCTTCCGATAGCAGTAGACGGATATAGCAACACCGTCTACATTATCAGTATAACACCGCAAATGCCCGAAATCAAGCATTTGCATATTAATTTTTCACTTTTTGCGCCTGAATCTGTTGCCGATACGCTTCACGATCGGCTCTTTTCCGTCTTTACGCGGCTTGCGGCGCTTTTTTGCGGCGTTTTCGTCCATCATGACGAATTCGCCTGCCGCCGTATCATAGCGGTCAACGGCGTAATAAAACTCGTCGGCGGTCTTAAGCCCTCTCTTCTCGGCTTTTTCGTTGACAAGCACCGTTGCGAGATAATAAATGACCGAAAACAGCGGAACGCCGATCATCATACCGACAAATCCGAACATACCGCCGAACAGCAGCAACGAGAACGTGACCCAGAATTCGCTCATACCGGTCGTGTTTCCGAGTATCTTCGCGCCGATTATGTTGCCGTCGATCTGCTGAAGAATGATTATGAATATACCGAACAGCACACCCTTCGGCGGGTCGACCACAAGCACAATGAAAGTTGTCGGAATACCGCCGATAAACGGTCCGAAAAACGGTATTATGTTCGTCACGCCGACGATTGTACTGATAAGCAGTGAATACGGCATATTGGTGCATACGCAGAAAATGAAACAGAGAATACCCACAATGAGCGAGTCGATCAGCTTTCCGCTGAGGAAGCCGCCGAAGATCTCGTGACCGTGACGCGCGGTATCGACGACACGGTTGGCGTGCTTCGGATTCCAAAGCACATACGTCAGCTTCTTCGCCACGGCGACAAAGTTCTTTTTCTCGGCAAGCGCATATACCGCAACAATGATGCCCACAAGGAAATTATAAAGGAAAACAAGCACCGCAGCCACGCTGCTCGTTATGTATTCAAGAGCCGACTGCGCCGTAGGCAGCAGATTTGTCGTGATCCATTCCTGCAAAGCCGACGACACCTTTTCAATGACGGACTGCAGACTGTCGCCGAAACGGCTTTCGGCGGACGTGAATTTGTCGATACGATCGACCAGCGAATTTATGAGCGGTACGATCTGCTTTGCGAGATCGATGATGGATTCCAGCATGGACGGTATGATCATCAGGCAAAGCACGACGATCACCGCGATCGCAAGCGCTATCACAATCGCAATGGAAAGGTTTTTTGCCAACCTGTCCGCCTTCGCGCGCGTCTTTTCGCTTTTCGCCTTCATGAATCTTGCCCCGAGCAGACGCTCGAAGTAAACGACCGCGGGGTTAAGCACATACGCGATCGAAACACCGTAAATGACGGGCGATATGTATCCGAGATACTTGTTCGCCACCGCGACAACACTGTCAAGCCGCCACAGCGCAAAGAAGACGACAATGGCGATGATAAGCGTTGCGATTATTCCCTTGTATCGTTTCAGACTGTATTTTCCTTCGTCGGGTATCATGTTCATATTGCGCCGCTTCTCCAAACCGGAATTATTTTTCGATTGCCGCTTTTTTCGTGTTTGTTTCTTTAATTATTTCATACACCGCATCGGAAAATTTCCGACTGCGGTCATATGAATAAAGTCCGTTCTGCTCCTGCTCGATGTCGGTAAGCTGAGTATAGCAGAAGCCGCATATGCGCGGATGCTCCAGCAGCACGGAGGTGAGTCCGCTGTACCTTTCCGCAAATTCCTCTTCGGTTTTCGGCGCCGTTCCGTATCCCCAGCCGTTATCGACCGGATTCATCCATGTATCGCGTACAAGCTGAGGTCCGGGGAATTCCGGTCTCGGAATATTCATATTTCTTATATTCATATTTCTTCTCCCGTAATTTATAGTTTGTCGGGCGTTCCCGCATAATCGCGGCAACGGCGTTATTGTTTTCTGATAACGATCTCGCAGTTGTTGTCCATGACGGAATTGCCGGAAATGATCTCCCCGACCGAATCCGCGACGATACGTCCGCTGTGCGGATTCTTGACCGAAAGAACGCTTCCCCTGATATCGGCATTCACATCGGAATACTCAAATGAAAGATCGGCGTTTTCCATAGTGCAGTCCTCCAGCACAAGACCCTTGCAGTAGCAGAGCGGCTGAGTGCCCGATATCCTGCATCTCACAAGTCTGAGGTTTTCGGAATACCAGCCGAGATATTCGCCGTTTATCGTACTGTCGTAAACCGTGACGTTCTTCGAATGCCAGAAAGCGTCCTTCGTGTTCAGCACGCTGTCGCGTATCACCGAATCGGTGACATACTGGAACGAATATTTTCCCTTGAGCGTGAATTTCTCAAGCGTAATGTTACTGCTTTCGAAAAACGGATATTCCGATTCGAGCGTGGTATCGCAGACATTGACATTGCCGCATCTCCAACCGAATTCGGGAGACACGATGTCGCAGTTTTTCAGTGTGATATCATGGCTCTCGCGAAGCGCCTTCACACCGCGCATCGTGCAGTCGTTTATAGTGATGTTTCTGTCATACCACAATGCGGCGCGGCAGCCCTCTGTCATGCTGCATTCGCTGATGCTTCCGTTCGTCGTATGCCAGAACGGATATCTGAGCCTGAAGGTACAGCGTCTGACCGTAACGTCCCTTGCCTCCTTGAAGGCTGATTCGCCGTCGGCGGGGCCGTCAAAGGTACAGTCCGTGACCGTTGCATCGTTTATCGCGTAAAGTGCGCGTTCTTCATCAAAATTTTTCCCGTTTATCGTCTGCATGATAAATATATTTATCTCTCTTTCGTGAATGGATTGCCGTACATAGCCGACGAAGCGCAGAGCAGAACATCCGCATCCGTCCGGCGGCTCACCGCCTCGCCCTTGCGGTCGGAATATCTTCTTCCGGAACGGAAGCCGTCGATTGCCGTAAGAAGCGCCGTCGAGACCTCGCCGTCAGTCGGAATGCCCGACGAAAGGAGCGCGGTCAGCGTCACAGCCGTTGCCGAGCAGGAACTTTTTCCCTGCACATCGTTTATCGTATTGTCATCGCCGATGTTCACGGCAAGATACATCAGCGCGTTGTCGTAATTAAGGTCGGTCACACTGCTCCTCAGCATGACGAATACCATGAACCCGTAAGCCGTAGTGACCGTATCGGCACTCATCTCTTCGTCACCCGACGAAACGTATTCATACATACCGCCCGAAACTCCGTTCTGTCTGCTTTCGAGCGATTTTGTGACTGCTCCGCCGTCAAATTCCTCACCGTAAATCCTAAGAGCCGTAACGCACACAAATATTTCATAAACGGACAGCCCGTCCGGTTTCGCAATGCGCTCCTTCACCGCTTCGAGCGACGGCGCCGCATCGTATCCCGAAACGTCAATACCGCCCTCACGCGCATAGTAAAGTGAAATCAGATATTCTCCGTGACGTTCCGTTCTGCCGTCCGGCGCTTCCGGGGCGTATACTCTCTCCGAAAGCGGCGCTCCGGCGTTGTACAGCGCGGCGATAACGCGGTAATCCGAAATATCCGACGTCGCGTAGGAAGCCGCAAGCCCCTCGTAGATCTTGGTCGAAATATGCTTTTCCTTGTCCTTGTCCGAACACGCCGCAAAAAGCAGGACGGTGACAAGGATGAAACATATTGCTTTTTTCATACGCATGACGGCTCAGCGCTGAACGCGGCCGTTGCCGCCGTTTTTCACAAGGCTCTCCACCTCTGCGACAGACGCGACGTTGAAGTCGCCCTCAACGCTGTGCTTGAGACAGGATGCCGCGACTGCGAAATCGATCGCGTCCTGCGGTGCCTTGCCGTTTTTGAGCGAGTATATGAGTCCGGCGCCGAACGAATCGCCGCCGCCGACTCTGTCCACGATGTTCATGGTATATTTGGTTGAAAAATACGCTTTGCTTCCGTCATAGAGCATACCTGCCCAATGATTGACCGAAGCCGAAACCGATTCACGGAGCGTGACGGCGACATATCTGCATCCGAAGCGCTTCACCGCCTTGTCCGCAACGGCGGCATATCCCTCAGCCGAGAGCTTTCCGCCCGAAATGTCGCTTCCGTCCGCCCTTATTCCGAACACATCCGAGAAATCCTCCTCGTTTGCAATCAGCACATCGACATATCCGCAAAGCTCGTCCATGCACTTTCCAGCCTTTTCGCGGCTCCAGAGCTTCTTGCGGTAATTGAGGTCACAGCTCACGGTGATGCCCTTTTCCTTCGCTTTTTTCACCGCTTCAAGGCAAAGCTCAAAAACGCTGTCGCCCAGCGCGGGAGTGATTCCCGTGAAGTGGAACCAGTCGGCATTTTCGAAAACACCGTCCCAGTCGATATCGCCCGGTTTTGCAAGCGAAATCGCCGAATACTTGCGGTCATACACAACGACCGACGGACGCTGCGACGCGCCCTTTTCGCAGAAATAGATACCCATTCTGCCGTCGCCCGTAACTATGCGGGAAATATCGACGCCCCAGCGTCTCAGCTCGTTTTTGCAGGCGTCCGCAACCGGATTTGCGGGAAGCACGGTGACAAAGCGCGCATCGTCGCCGAACTGTGCGAGCGATACCGCAACATTTGCCTCGCCGCCGCCGTAGGTAGCCTCATAAGAACCCGTCTGAAGTATGCGTTTATAGGAGGGAGGCTGAAGCCTCAGCATGATCTCACCGAATGTAACTGTTTTCATAAAATGCAAAGCCTTTCGCAAAGTTTATTGCAGACATCACCGCGTATTGCGCAGCCGGATACTTCATCAGACGATGCAAAAGCCGGCAGGCTGCACGATCTGCCGCCGTGAATTTTTGCAAAGCATGATTCGGAATACGCAGACAAGTGTGCCGCTTCCGAATTGCACGGCGATGCCTTTACTGCATATTATATAATATCGCAAACATATGAAAAAGTCAAGACCGGAGGTATTCTATGAGCAACAAAATTGAGCTTTTTGCGGGTCTCAACGGCATCGACGGCTACGTCCCGCTCCTCGAATACACGCTGTCACCCATGAAGCGCGTATTTATCCTGAAAGGGTCGCCCGGAAGCGGCAAATCGACGGTGATGAAGCGCATCGCCGCGCGGGCGGAAGCGGAGGGGCATCCGCTCACCGTGATACGCTGCTCGTCCGATCCCGATTCCCTTGACGGCGTTATGCTGACCGACCTCGGCGTTGCCGTCGCGGACGGCACCTCGCCTCATTCGCTCGACCCGAAAAAATACGGCATACGTGAAGTAACGGTCAGTCTTGAGGACACATTCGATTATGACCGCCTCGGCTTTTTCAGCGGCAGGCTGGGCAGACTCTTCGAAAAAAAGGCAATGTACGTACGTGCCGCGTCATCCTGCATCGCCGCCTTCGGAAAGCTGGAGGATGTCCGGCGCGAATACACCGACAGCGCATTCCTTGCCGGAAAGCTGTACACCTTCTGCCACGGCTTTGTGAAGCGCAACTGCCGGAAAGGTGACGGCAAAGTCGTGATAACCCCGACAGACACCTTCTGCCGCAAGGGCTTTGTGACCACCGGAACGTTCTGCGACGTTGATGAGTTCTACGTCCTGCGCGACAGATACGGCAGTGCGGAAACCGTGCTTCAGCAGCTTTATGCCCACGCGAGAAACGAAGGCGTCGATATGTGCGTGATCCCGTGTCCCGTCGATAACCGCGAAATATCCGGCATATTCTTCCCCGATACCGGCGTGCTGATAAAGAGCGACCGCTTTGTATCGCCCGAAAACGCAAAAACCGTCCGTGCCGCCCGCTTCCTCGACCCCGAGGTGACCGCGCTCCACCGTCAATCGCTCACCGTCATCGAAAAGCTGTCCGAAAAGCTGACCGACGAGGCGTCGCAGACAATGGAACGCGCCTTTGCCGTACACGGAGAAATCGAAAAGATATATTCCCAGTGCATCGATTTCGGCGTCACGGACAGCATAACAAAAGCACTCGCAATACGCATTTTCGGGTCATAAAACAAAGCGTCCTCAAATAAAATGGCAGTATGAAAGAACAAAGGTCGTGACACGCATGGAAAAAACATCAGCTCTCAAATCAACACTGACCGGACTTGCGGCATCATTGCTTCTGATACCGGTAACAACGGCGGTATGCGCGGCGGCGACTCTGAAAAGCGGCAGCGCAGCCGAAACGGCGGCACTCTGCGCATATGTCTGCGTTTTTCTGTCGTCGTTTGCAG
>ULJH01024431.1_pt1 | contig 10275 bp, 8 predicted proteins | sample 1950781 | NCBI WGS metagenome assembly ULJH01 (sample SAMEA4835462, study PRJEB28245) | human gut metagenome | biome: gut microbiome; material: fecal sample | place: Denmark | collected 2008 | reverse complement strand
GACGAGGATGGAGTATTATCAGGATGGGTTTGCAGATGGAGAGTCACAGGGAGAGGCAAGAGGAGAAGCTCGTGGAGAGGCCAAGGGGATGGCACGTGGAGAAAAGAATGGGCAGTTGCGGACACTGATTTCACAGGTGGTTAGGAAGCTTCGTAAAGGAAAAAGTGTAGATCAGATTGCAGACGAACTGGAAGCTGATATGGAAACGATTGCTCCTATCTGTCAGGCAGCGGAAGAGTTTGCCCCGGAATATGACGAGGAGAAAATCTTCGAAAAGGTCAAAAATGCATAAATATCGACTAAATTTGCATAAAATACCTTTTGGGGTTGAGAATTTTATATAAGTACCTTAAATTAAAAAGTAACGTATTATTGAGAAAAACGGCACATGGAGCAGACAGATGCGCAATAATATTTTATCTTTGAAGAACATTTACAACTTACTGGTTATGAAAGATTACCCTATGGAAGGCGGAAGTGTGATTAGCGGAGACCGGAAAAAGGGCATGACACTTACAAAGTTCTGGAAGGAAAATCTGCTTCCGCAGCTTACGGAGGGCAGGTACGGTACCAACATCTGGAAGTATACGGGTACCCGCAACAGACATACTTCGGAAATCTGCAACAGAAGCAGCCAGCTGTTGACTTATGAAGAGTATATGCAGGAGATTGTGGCATTACTGAATGTGGAATTTCTGCTGCAGCAGACGGAGCAGTTTATGTTCTATCTGCGGAAACACGAGTTTAATTATGAAGTATTTACGGACAAGCTTCCCGTTTTTTTAGATGCTGTTTCTAAAGAGGACGAAGTGTGGAATTATGACATAGGGGCATTTTTTGAAAGCAACCGGAAAGATATAGCGGAAATGGAGTCCTACGGAAAAGCAGGAAAAGAATTTACCGCAGGATATTTTTTGACATTTCTGACACTGCATGCGTTGACTGGTGAATACATGCAGAGCAAAACGATGCACATTGTCAGGGAAAATCCGCAGTATGCCATGAAGGAGCTCTGGCAGAGATTTTATCATCGGGAAGAAGAAAGAAATGTTGTTTTCCTTACGGCAAAGGATACGGAAATATATGGAGAAATGTTGCCGGCAGAGAATTTCTGGGGAAGAGAGAGGGAGCAGTTTGACCTTCGGGAGATGTTAGCTAAGGGCGGACATTACCTTTTAAGCGGGATGGGCGGCATCGGCAAAACGGAACTTGCCAAGCAGTTTATCCGGTATTGTGTAAAAAATAAAAAAGTAGATTATATCGGTGTGATCCCCTATGAAAACCAATTTGCGGAAAGCCTGCTCAGGGCATTTTCCGGAAGACAGGAAAAAACCTTCCGGGAAAGCTTTAAGGAGGTTATCGGGGAACTGAAGCAATTGGCATCACAGAAAAAGGTTCTGCTTTTTATTGATGATGTAACGAAAAACGTGCAGGAGGATGAGTATCTGGCGGTATTGGAGAAAGTGCCGGCTACGATATTTATGACATCAAGACTGGCGGACATAGATGGATTTGAAACGTATCCGGTGAAGGAGCTTTCCAAGGATGCCTGTGAGCTTATTTTCCGTGACAGTTATAAAAGATTAATGAAACCGGAGGATTTACAGGAATTAAATATTCTGCTGGACGACAATATCTGCAGACATACGCTGACAATCCGATGGCTTGGACAGGCTGCCTATGCTATGAACTGGTCTGTGGAAGAATTGCTGAAAAAGCTTGAAAAGAAAGAAGAATCCATTCTCTGGAAAGAGAAAAAACGACATGTGAGCCTGAAGGATATGTACCTGCAGTTGTATACAAAGACAGGGCTGCATATGAAGGAAAAGGCATTTTTAGAAATTATGGCGGCGCTTCCCAGCCGGAAATATCCGGTTTCCTTCCTATACACTTACCTTGGTATTTTCATGGAGGAAAATAAACAGGATTTTCTGCATAGGCTGTGCAATCGCGGGTGGCTGGAGAGCAAGGACGAAAGTGTTTTTATGCATCCGGTCATTGCGGAGAGCATTTCCCGGAAAGTATTGCCGGAGGAAACTCTGAAAACGTTGTTTAAGAATATCGGGAAAATATGGAGAAGCTGGTTTGGAAATGTAACAGAATCAGATAAATGGAATGCTGTCTGCGAGTGTCCGAACAGTGACTTTATAAAAAGCGCGGAGCTGGTAGAGGATTTGTTTTTCAGCCTTCCGCAGTCATCGATGGGCAGATTTAAAGAATATTTTCCTGTCATAATTCTGGCATCCGATGTGGTAAAAAATCATTTTTCGATTTCAACCGACCGGGCAAAGATACTGAAGGAAATGGTAGAAAATGCCGGAAGTCTGCCGGATGATATACGTATTCATGCGTATCTGGTCTGTACAGATTATATGATTACGGATATTGCCCTGTTAAAAGAGGAAATACGCCGGCAGGACGAAAAGCCAACCATATCCCGGGAGCTGATGGGACAGCTTTATAATTTAACATTGGTAAATATGGTTTCGGCAGGGCAAATCAAAGATGCCGAAAATCTTTTGAACCGCATTACGCCGGTTACCGCACGGGACAAGGTATACTATTGTATGAACCGCGGGCTTATCGCTGCTATGAAAATGGATATAGAGGAATCCTATAAATGGAATCGGGCGGGGATTGATGCGGCCGGTGAAAATGTGGAGTTGTTTTCCGGGGAATTGTTTCAGCTCTGGGGTTCCCAGACGGTTTTATGCCATGGAACAAAGCGGATGGAGGAAGCGGAGCACAGCCTGAAGCAGATGAAAAAATATCTGCGGGAAGAAAATGTGCAGGACAACTGGTATTACAATTTTGAAAAAGGAACTCTCCTTATCCAGAAAAATCAGGTGGAAGAGGGGATTGGATATCTGAAAACAGCGATTGAGTAAGCAGGATATTATTTCGGACGTGAGCATCTCAATTATATCATGGAATGTGAGGAGCTGGCTCTCGGGCAGGGAAAACTGAGGCTGTTTGAGGAAGCGGAGGCAAATCATAAAATCGCACTGGAATTTACGACGGTCCACAAAGAATATGTGATGGAAAGATGCCGTATTCTGAACAATATGGGACATATGTATATTGAGTGGAAAAAGCCGGATAAAGCATATGAATGCTTAAAGGAATCCTATGAAACCTGCATGGATAATGACGATCTTACCATGGCAGAACCGGCATACAATCTGGCACGGTTTTACAGACTGAAGAATGATACCGAGAAGGAAATGTTCTATTTGCAGAAGGCATGTCCGGTTTTTGAAAGGATTTATTCCGATAGGAGTGAAAAAACAATAAAGGTAAGAAAGCGCTTAAGCGAACTTTCCGGGAGATAAATTCCAGAAAAAAGTAGAGCTTACCCATGAAATCTGTTATAATGAAATTTGCAGTGACGGCAGTTTTGTTATGGCAGATTTTTTTATATTGCAGGAAACAAACAGAGAATTTGAAGAAAACAACAACCGGTAAAGGAAGGGCGGCGGAAACGTGCAGAGGATTAACGAGGACTTACGAAGCGGACAATTTAAGCAGGCATATCTTTTGTACGGAGAGGAAGCATACCTTCGCAGGCAGTACAGGGACAGGCTGAAAAAGGCGCTTCTGGGCGATGGGGATGCCATGAACATGAACTGCTTTGAGGGCAAGGATGTCAATGTGGGAGAAGTCATTGATGTGGCGGAGACCATGCCTTTTTTTGCGGACAGGCGGGTTATCGTCATGGACGGCACAGGGCTTTTTAAGAGCGGCGGGGAAAAGCTGGCGGAGTACATTGCGGGCTTAAAGGACAGCGGCTCCCAGACCTATTTTGTGTTCTGCGAAAGCGAGGTTGACAAGAGAAGCAGGCTCTTTAAGCAGGTGCAGCAGACCGGTTATGTCTGTGAAATGAAACAGCAGGACGAGCAGACCTTAAAGCGCTGGGCGGCCGGGGTGTTAAAGCAGGACGGCAAGAAAATTACGGAGAATACGCTGGAGTATTTTCTGGAAAAAGTCGGCACCGATATGGAAAACATCCGCACGGAGTTAGAGAAGCTGAGCTGCTACTGCATGGATAAAGAAGTGATTGAAAAAGAAGATGTGGACAGCATATGCGTGGTAAACATTACCAACCACATTTTTGATATGGTGACAGCCATTTCGGAAAAACAGACGAAGAAAGCATTGCTTTTGTATTACGATTTGCTGGCGTTAAAAGAACCTCCCATGCGGATTTTATTTTTGATTGCCAGACAGATGAATCTGCTTCTGCAGGTGAAGCAGCTGAAGGGCAAGGGCTTTGACAATAAAAGAATCGGAGAAAAAATCGGGCTGCCCCCTTTTATTGCGGGTAAGAATGTGACGCAGGCGTCCCGGTTTAAGGAAAGAGAATTAAAAGCTGCCGTGGTAAAATGCGTGGAAGCGGAAGAAGCGGTCAAAACCGGCAGGCTGAAGGATACGGTCAGTGTGGAAATGCTGATTTTATCCGTTTTGTAAGCCGGAATAGGGAAAACGGCGGCAGGCGGCAGAAAGGTGCGGTGACGAAATGATAAAAATTTTAATCGTGGAGGATGAGGAGCCCATCAACAATCTGATTCGCATGAATCTGACAAAGGCGGGATATCAGTGTAAATGTGCATTTGACGGGCAGGAGGCCGCGGACATGATGGCGGCGGAGAAGTTTGATCTGTTTCTTTTAGACATCATGCTTCCCAAGATTAACGGCTATGAGCTTCTGGAATATGCCCAGACCCTGAACACACCGGTTATTTTTATTACGGCGATGGGTACGGTGGAAAACAAGGTAAAAGGATTAAAAAAAGGTGCGGACGATTATATTTCCAAGCCCTTTGAGATTGTAGAGCTGCTGGCACGCGTGGAAACGGTGCTCCGGCGGTACAACAAGGCGGAAAAAATCATTAAAATTCTGGACATTGAGGTGGATACGGAGTCCCGTACCGTAATGCAGAACGGGCAGCAGGTTATTCTTACCTTAAAGGAATTTGAACTGCTTCTTTTGTTTATCCGCAACAAAAACATTGCCCTGTACCGGGACGTGATTTACGAAAGCGTCTGGGAAGGGGAGGATATGGGAGAAAGCAGAACGGTGGATCTGCATGTGCAGCGCCTGAAGAGAAAGCTGCACTGGGAAAATAAAATCGTAGCTGTCTACAAAGTGGGTTACCGCCTGGAGGCATAGCCTGCGCCGCAAAATGAGGAGCTATTTTCATTTATGAAATTTTTCTGGAAAATATTTTTTGCTTTTACGGCTATTATCACCATGGTTTTCAGTGTGTTCGGTATCTGGCTGATTTCCCAGACCTTCCGCAATTCCTTAAACAAGGAAATAGAGGAGGGCAACCGGGAAAACCGTATGTTCCAGTTTGCCTTTGAGGTAAACATGAACTCCATTTCGGAAAATTACCGGACGGAAAAAATCGTCAGGGCGCTGACGGAATCGGTGGTGAACAACTTAGACAAAAATGAATATTCCTACAAGCTTTACCGTGACGGCAGGTACCTGGTTTACGAAAATCAGGAGCTTCGTCTGGAAAACGGTCTGATTGAAAAACTGACGGATGCGGACTGTGTGTATCAGGTGTTGGAAAACGACGGAAAAAAATATCTGATTTTTATCTGTAAAAGTGTGATTGGCGGCAGAAACTATTATCTGGAAAGCGCCAAGGACATTACCGATTTGTACGAGGAACGGAACAGCTTTTACAGCCAGTACCGGGTGATTATGCTTTGTCTGGTTGCAGTGACGGGTGTGGTTATTTTTATTGTGTCCCGTTTTTTAACCCGGTCGGTGGCGAGCCTTTCCGACACTACAAAGCGTTTCGCAGCGGGGGATTACGGCACCCGTGCGGAGGTTTACAGTGAGGATGAAATCGGTACTCTGGCTCAGGATTTTAACATTATGGCGGACAACCTGATCCAGAAGATGGATGAACTGAAGGACAATGCCCGCAAGCAGGAGGATTTTACCGCTTCCTTTGCACATGAATTGAAAACGCCGCTGACCTCCATTGTCGGATATGCGGACATGCTGCGCACCATGGATCTTGACAAGGAGGAAACAGTGGAGGCAGCCAATTACATTTATTCCCAGGGCAAGCGTCTGGAAAGCCTTTCTTTTAAGCTGCTTGACCTGATTGTGACCCAGAATGAAAAGATTTCATATACGCCGCATTCTGCCCGGATGCTTATAGCGGAAGCGGAGCGGATTACGGCGAAGAGTCTTTCCGATAAGGAAATTACCCTGTATACCGATGTGGAAGAAGGTACGGTTTACGGGGAAAAGGATTTACTTCTATCCCTGTTTGTTAATCTGGTGGACAATGCCAGAAAGGCGCTTTCTCCTAAAGGAAAAATCACCATAACAGGAAGAACGGAGGAGGAAGGGTACCGGTTTGCTGTCTGCGATAATGGCTGCGGTATGCCGGAAGAGGAGCTCCATAAGGTTACGGAGGCCTTTTACATGGTGGACAAATCCCGCTCCCGTAAGGAGGGCGGCGCCGGTCTGGGGCTGACCTTATGCAGCCGTATTGTGGCGCTTCATAAGGCGGAGTGGAAGATTGAGAGTAAAATGGGGGAAGGTACCTGCATCACCCTGACGTTCCCGGGAAAGGAGGTGCTGCATGAAACAGAAAAATGAGAAAAACGGCAGCATCCTTGACTACAGTATCAGCATTCTTCTGATGCTCATTTTAGCGTTGTCCACGTATCTTGCCCCCTTTGCCTACAGCAATTTTTCGGATAATAAGGATATGAGGGAAGCCCACGCGGTGGAAAGAGAAGGCTTTTCATTCCGTGCACCCGTCGAAAGCAATGCCGGAGAAAAGGTGCAGAGCATGATGGCTGCGCTGGTAAATACCAACGGTCTGCAGAAAACCATGTCCTTAAGTGAGACAGAATTAAACACGGGTGAGGTTTTCGGCGGTGTAAAGGAAGCCATCGGCATTGCCATTTCCTGTAAACTGCTGCCCGATATCAGCGCCTATGATTTAGAGCATAATATTGTTTATGTGGATTATTACAACGTCAGCGATGCCTCTTCCGAGGATACGGACATGGCTTTTTTCTGTATCCGGTTCAGCGACAACGCGACCTTTGATTTTACCTTCCGGGTGGATGCTTCGGACTATATTATTTATCAGGCGGAAATTTACTGCGCCGAGGCTTCCGAATATGTGGAGCAGGTGGACTCCGACGATAAGGAGGTTGTGGCATACTTAAACGATCAGTTTACGGAGAACGCCGGCAAGTATTTTGAATCGGAGGGATATGATGTACTGACGGACAATACCCAGAGTGAACTTCTGATTATGATGGGTTACGAAAGAGGCGAATATGCGGTGTACCACACCGTATGCCAGAATACCAATATGGGTATATCCGGGCTGCGCTGGGGCTTTGTACCAATGACGGTGGCTCTGGAAGACGGTGCCGCCACCCAGGAATGGGGCTACCAGAGAATTGTGGATTACTTCTACGACAAATACCAGATAGAAATAGATTAAAAGTGTCATTTATGGGACACCGTTTCTGCTATCCTTGCTTCAGAAGGCGAGAGAAAGAGCGAGAGAAACTTACAGAAATCCGCTGCGGAAAGCAGAGGTTTTCAGGAAGAAAGGCAGGAACAGTTATGAAAAATACAGTATTTGCAGGAGTTACGGTTTTACTTATTCTGACGGTATGGCTGTCAGCGGCGGGCATTGTGAAAAGCGAGAGCAGTGAGCGCGCGAAAGAAGAGCACTATGCGGTGCTGGAGCAGCAGTATGTAGAGGATGTAAGAGAATATTTAAATAAAACAGGTTACCCCGACAGCGGTGTTATGTGCAACCGTGTCACCTACGAGGACGGCAGAAGGGAATACACGGTATTTCTTCACCATCGCAGGCTGGCAGGGCTTGCGGAGGAGGAAAAAGAGGCGCTTATGCAGGAACTTTTGCAGAAAGCGATGGAAGAGGAAGCTTTTCAAAAGGAAGAGATTTCGTTTACCTTTTCAATTTCCTGATTAGCATTATCGCGGGACGGGGACTATAATGGAAGAATGCCTGAAATGAGAGGAGAAATTATGGTTCGTATTCCCAAAGCAAATGAAGTTTACAAACATTTTAAGGGCAATTTATACCAGGTGATGACGGTGGCAGAGCATTCGGAAACGGGCGAGGAGCTGGTAATCTATCAGGCTCTTTACGGGGAAGGAAAGGTCTATGCCAGACCGCTTGCCGATTTCTGTGCGGTGCTTGATAAGGGAAAATATCCCGATGCCGCGCAGGAGCACCGGTTTGAATTGCAGGAACCGGAAGAAATGACATTGGATCCTATGGTGTTGGAGTTTCTGGACGCTGATAACTGCGAGGACAGACTGAATATTTTATCCGCCTTAAAGCACCGGATCACGGATGACATGATTAACACCATGGCGGTGGCATGTGACGTGGAGGTGCCGGAGGGCAGGATAGAAGACAGATATTACAGTCTGAAGAACTGTCTGCTTACCAAAAAGAAATTTGAGGGTAGCCGGCTACGATAAACAGCAGTGTGCCGGTCGTCACCATGGATGTGGAAAGGATGGGTGAAGACTATGGCATACAGCTTGGAAAACAGACTGATTATCGGCATCTCCACAAGAGCGCTTTTTGATTTGCGGACGGAGAACCGGATTTTTGAAGAAGAGGGCGTGGAGGCCTATGCAAAGTACCAGCGGGAGCACGAGACAGAAATTTTAAAGCCCGGCCCGGGGTTCTCTCTGATAAAAGCGCTGTTGTCCTTAAATACTCCCGCCGGAATGGGCGGGACATCGGAAAAAGGCGGATGTGCCAAGGAGCAGGAAAGCGGCACCGGGCGCCATGTATCCGGCAACCGGGTGGAGGTGGTGCTCATGTCGAAAAACAGCCCGGACATTTCCCTCCGGATTTTCCGTTCCATAGAGCATTACGGACTGGATATCACCCGGTCCTTCTTTACAAGCGGAGCCCCCATGGCGCCGTACCTTGCCGCGTTTAGGACGGATTTGTTTTTGTCCGCCTGTGAGGAGGATGTGCGGGCTGCCATAGAGGCGGGCATTGCCGCCGGTATTGTCTGCGGGGAGGGAAACCACTATAAGGAAAGTCCTTCGGACGGCAAAATCAGGATAGCCTTTGATGCGGATGCGGTTATTTTTTCCGATGAAGCAGAGAATGTTTTCAGGAAAGAAGGACTGGAGGCATTTGAAAACAGTGAGAAAAAGAAGGCGGACATTCCGCTCTGCGCCGGTCCCTTTGCCAGGTTTCTGCATACCATTTCCGACTGGCAGCAGGAATACGCGCCGGGGGAGTCGCCCATAAGGACGGCACTTGTTACGGCAAGAAGTGCGCCTGCCCATGAGAGGGTAATCCGTACCCTGCGGGCATGGAATGTCCGGATAGATGAGGCATGCTTTCTGGGCGGAGTGACGAAAAGGGATGTGCTGGCAGCCTTTGGGGCACAGATTTTCTTTGATGACCAGCAGGTGCATGTAGGACCCGCAGCGGAGGTGGTTCCTTCGGCAAGGGTGCCGGCAGCGGCGGACAAAATATACAGTATGGAAAGAGTTATACATGAAGTATCATGATATTGTGGAGGGCACCTTTTTAGAGAGGCCCAACCGTTTTATAGCCTATGCCGAGATAAACGGCAGGCGGGAAAAGGTGCATGTGAAAAACACCGGCCGGTGCCGGGAGCTTCTGACAGAGCATGCACCGGTTTATTTAGAGCGAAACGACAGCAAGACGAGAAGCACCGCCTATGACCTTGTGGCGGTGGAAAAGCAGGGCAGGCTTATCAATATGGATTCCCAGGCACCCAACAGGGCTGTGGAAGAGTGGCTTAGAAAAAAGATACTCTTCTCGGACCTGTCTTTGCTGCGTCCGGAAACAAAGTACGGCAATTCCCGGTTTGATTTTTATATAGAGACACCGGACAAAAAGATTTTCATGGAGGTCAAGGGAGTTACCTTAGAAGAAAATAACTGTGTCATGTTTCCCGATGCGCCGTCTGAACGGGCCTTAAAGCATGTGGAGGAGCTGATGGAAGCAAAAAAGGATGGATACGAGGCGTATATTCTGTTTGTTATCCAGATGAAGGATGTGGATTATTTTACCCCCAATGCCGCTATGCAGCCCGCTTTTGCGGAGGCGCTGAAAAAGGCAGAGGAAGCCGGTGTGCATATCCTTGCCTACGACTGCTTTATCGGCAGAGATTGTATGGAAATACAGGATAAAGTGAAAATAAGACTCTCAGATGAGGAAGATTTCTTAGAAAATTCTGATGAAAATC
>ULJH01009621.1_pt1 | contig 10307 bp, 8 predicted proteins | sample 1950781 | NCBI WGS metagenome assembly ULJH01 (sample SAMEA4835462, study PRJEB28245) | human gut metagenome | biome: gut microbiome; material: fecal sample | place: Denmark | collected 2008 | reverse complement strand
CTTCTATTTTAGCATAATTATACATAATTTCAACTAAATATTTATTATTTTTTAATAAATTTATTTCTACATAACCAAATTTGTCTTCAAAACTAATCTTACTAGAATAAATTGCCTTATTATTTATTTGATATTCTTTTTCTATTTTATTTTCATAACTTACTACATCAACATATAAGTAATATTTACTATTAGCATCTTCAATTACTTCATTATACATTGTACTATTACTTACTTGCATACCTCTAGGTAAATAATAACTATATCCAGTTCTATATACATTATTTTTCGGAGAACTTGTAGAAATATTATTTACAATATCACTATAATTTAATTTATTTATATTAGTACAACCAGTTATTAAAACTAACATACTAACAATAATAACTATTTTTTTCATATATAACCTCTTCTATAATTATATCAAAAAAAATAAAACTAATAAAGTGAAAGTTTATGTCAAACATTCACTTAGAACTTGTAAACAATTGATAACTTTACATTTTTTCAAACAAAAAAATCCTAATTTTAGGATTTTACAGTTTTTTTTATAAAACTTTTGTCGACCGATGTCGAAACGCTTGCATTATATTTTTTTATATGTATAATAACTCACTGTTACCTGAATTTTTACTGTCAATCTATCAAAACTACCTCCATAATAACAGGTAACAATAAGTTATATCCAAAAAATTATCTTCTCTACATGGATATAACTTTTTTTATTTAAAAACAATTATTTACTTACATCAACATATTTAATTTTAATCCCCATATTACTAAATTTTTCTTCATATTCAGTCATTATATTAGGTATATCCTCATTATGTAAATCATAACTTATCTTATTTACATGATAACCATATTTATTATATTCATCTAAACTAAATTGAAATAATAAATCATTATCAGTCTTTTGTATTATGTGAGGTTTACCCTTAAATAAATTATCATACACTTTTAAATAATTTATTGAAGTAAGTCTTCTTTTTGCATGTCTATCTTTAGGCCATGGATCAGAAAAATTAAGATATATCGTATCAATTTTTTTATCTAACAATTCCTCAATACTTGCAATATCCCCAATTAATATTTTTAAATTACTAGGTTTATACTCATTTATCTTTTTTATGGCAACGCTTGCCACACTACTATATTTTTCTACCCCAATATAATTAATGTCAGGATTATTTAAAGCCATATTTAAAATAAATTGTCCTTTTCCCATTCCTATTTCTAAACATACTGGATTATCATTATCAAAACTTCCTTCAAAATAATAATCACAATTATTTAAAACCTCATCCTTATCTTTTGGATTTCGCATTCTCATATTATCAACTTCTTTCTAATTTACATATACTATTTGTAAGGAGGCTACTCATGAGAAAAAATAGAAACTCATTTTTTACAGAATCAAACATGAATTATTCAAATTTTCAAGCACAAGGTGCCATACCTCAAGCAATGCCTTACACAAACGCTAATTACAATCCTTATCAAGCACAACCTAATGTTGGTATGCCATATGTAGATAATTCTGATTCAATAGAAAACAGACTTGCCAAAATAGAGCGTCAAATCAATCGTTTAAATGCTAGGGTAAACAAACTTGAAAGTCTAAATACAACATTTATAGATGATAACATTGACACATCAGGCAACATGTATATGATTTAATTATAAATAATCATTGCACTAAAACAATATAACTGTTCTTCTCCACATACTGCAATTGCCACTTGATACTTGATATCTATTATATCAAAATCTCCAGAATTTAGAAAGCCATTTATAGCACTTTCTAAATCTTTTTCATGTCCTTCATCAAACACTTTAACTTTCATATATCCCACCAATTATATTTTACAACATTTAAAGCAAAAACTATGTCAAATTATAGAATTACATTATTGCATTTTAAAAAAATACTTTAACATTTACTATTTTTTAGTGAGAACATTTTTCATTGGATGTTAATAGTTCTAGTTCATTTTCATTAAAGCTTATCCCTTTCGTTTTAAATTCAGAAGAAAAAAAGCTTTTAGTACTTTTCATTAATGATTCTTCAAAATTAAAATGTGTTTTATATGATTTTAATTGTTCACTGCTTACTAATAAGTATTTTTGGGGATCTCCTCCACTTCTTCTTTCCATTATTCCATAAAAACAATCAACCATCTTCAACTCATTATTTATAAATACTGCATTCCATTGATGTCCCATAAAAGTTTCTCCAACTACTAAATCACATTTTATTTGCATTTTATCACATATATCTTTAAATGCTTCAGAAAACCCTTTACATACTCCTTTTCCAAATATCAAAGGTCCATATTTGTTAGTACTTGCAGCATATTTTATATCATAATCTTTAAATTTATAATAAATTGTCTCAGCAGATCCAGAAGGCATAATTCCAGAAAGATAACTATCATCTATTTCAAATAAATTAATAAAAACATTATATAATAAAACTATTCTTTTTTCTTTTGAAATAGTTCTTTCTTTTATTTTATTAATTATTTTATCTACTCTTGAATTATATAATTCATCTAATTCTCTTTTATACTCACTAAAAATACGTTCATACTCTTCTTTAGTTATCTCGACTCCATTATATAAAGGACCACCTATAGAAAGTTTATTAAATCCTTCCATTAATATCCTCCTCCTTTCATTCCCTTTATTTAACAAAATATTGTAAACGTTAACATTTTTTGTCAAGAGTCGTCTACCATATTCCCTATTAATAAATTAATACTACCATAATTTTGATTAAAAGTCTATTTCTTTCATTTTGTCATCCATTGAAAATTTTTGCCACTTTTACAACTTTTTTCAATGAAAAAAGAATTGTTATTTAACAACAATATTAACAATTCTTCCTTTTATAACTATTACTTTAACAATTTCTAATCCTTCAATATGTCTTTTTACATTATCATTATTTAATGCTTTTTCCTTTATAACATCTTCAGAATCATTTACACTAACTACAATTGAACCACGTAACTTACCATTAACTTGAACTCCAATTTCTTTTTCATTTAAAATAGTTTTTTCTTCATCGTATTCTGGCCAAGTACTTTCACAAATTGGTTTTTGTCTTAAAGCTTCATTTAATTCTTCCGTAATATGCGGAGCCATTGGATTAAGTAATGTTAATAATAATGTATAATCTTTTTTAGTAATATGTTCACTTTCTTCATATTTATTAAGTAATATCATTAATGTTGAAACTGCAGTATTATAAGCAATATGACTTAAATCATAAGTAACTTTTTTAATACTTTGATGAATAATTGTTTCTAAGTTTTTAGAATATTCATCGCCTTCTACTACTCTATCTTTCAAACGAACAATTCTATCAAGGAATCTCTTACAGCCCTTTAAAGAATCAGTTGACCATGGAGCGTCTTGTTCATAATCTCCCATAAATAGTTCGTAAACTCTTAAAGTATCTGCACCAAATTCATTAACAATATCATCTGGATTAATAACATTGCCTTTACTCTTACTCATCTTTTCATTATTTGAACCTAATACCATCCCATGACTTACACGAGTCCAAATCATTTCTTTATGAGGAACAAGACCTATATTATATAAGAATTGTACCCAAAATCTTGCATAAAGTAAGTGTCTTGCAGTATGTTCCATACCACCATTATACCAATCAACTCTATTCCAATATTTCATGGCATCCATATTAGCAAACTCATGATCATTGTGAGCATCCATAAACCTTAAGAAATACCAACTTGAACCGGCCCAGTTAGGCATTGTATCAGTTTCACGACGAGCAGGTCCTCCACATTTTGGACAAGTAGTATTAACCCAATCAGTTATTTTTGCAAGTGGACTTTCGCCATCATCAGTTGGTTCATATTCTGCAACATCTGGTAAAACTAAAGGTAAATCACTTTCATTTAAAGGTACCCAACCACAAGTATCGCAATGTACCATAGGTATAGGTTCACCCCAGAATCTTTGTCTTGAGAAAATCCAATCTCTCATTTTGTAGTTAACTTGAGCTTCACCACATTTATTTTCTTCAAGCCACTTAATCATTTTACTTATTGCTTCTTCTTTACCAAGACCGTTTAAGAATTCAGAATTAATATGAACTCCATCACCAACCATCGCTGTATCATTTAAACAATATTCAAATGTTGTTGAATGTAACTTATCATTTACTTCTTTTAAAATAGTATCTTTATCTACCCATTCAACATCAAATACTTCATCTTCATCAAGGTTTTGTGTTTGTTGATGATTAGAATTAAGTTTAAAGAACAATCCAGTACTTTCAATTTCAAAATATTTATCTTTATTATAAGCATAATAATGATGATTAATTTTAAATGTTTCTCTAACAAAAGTTAAATCATCATACCCTGTTTCTTCTTTTATTTCTCTAACAGCACAATCATAAGCACTTTCATCATTTTTTCTAGTACCACCAATAAATAATCTTCCACCTCTGTCTTTCCAATTAATTGTTAAATATTTATCATTAGCTTCATCATAAACAACCGCTACAATACTATCTTTATGGGTTTCATTTTCATGTTTAGTACCTGTAACAGGCTCTAAAACTTGTATAATATCTAAACCAAATTTTTTAGCAAATTCATAATCACGTTCATCATGTGCAGGTACAGCCATAATAGCACCAGTACCATAAGTTGCTAAAACATAATCACTTATCCAAATAGGAATTTCTTTACCATTAACAGGATTTATAGCATAAGCTCCAGTAAATACACCAGTTTTATCTTTATTAAGTTCAGTTCTTTCCATATCATTTTTTAGTTTACAAGCTTCAATATATTTATTTACATCTTCTCTTTGTTCATCCGTAGTAATTACACTTACTAATTCATGTTCCGGAGCCATAACACAATAAGTTGCCCCGAATAATGTATCACATCTTGTAGTAAATACTGTAAATGATTTATCAGCATCCTTAATTTTAAAGTTTACATTTGCTCCGATAGATTTACCAATCCAATTAATTTGTCCTAATTTTACTTTTTCAGCAAAATTTGTATCTTTAAGGCCTTCAAGTAAGTCTTCAGAATAATTACTCATTCTAAGCATCCATTGGCTCTTTTCTTTTTGAACAACTTGAGTACCACATCTTTCACATACTCCACCGGCAGCATCTTCATTTGATAAAACACTCTTACAAGTTGGACACCAATTTACTGGAACAGTATCTTTATAAGCCATTCCATGTTTATAAAATTGTAAAAATTGCCATTGTGTCCATTTATAATATTCAGGGTCAGTTGTACTAAATTCTCTATCCCAATCAAATGAAAAACCTAAATCTTTCATTTGTCTTTTAAAATTTGCAATATTAATTTTTGTTGCTTCTTTTGGATGTATATGATTTTTTATTGCATATTGTTCAGCTGGTGCCCCAAAAGCATCCCATCCCATAGGATATAAAACATTATAGCCTTGCATTCTCATCATTCTTGCTATTGCATCTTGAGCAGTATAACTTCTAACATGTCCAACATGAAGTCCAGCTCCAGAAGGATAAGGAAACTCAACTAATATATAATAAGGTTTCTTATCACTACCTGTTATTGCTTTAAAACACCCTTTTTCTTCCCAATATTTTTGCCATTTTTTTTCTATTTCTTTATGATTCATTTTTACTCCATCCTTTCTTAACTAAAATTCTTCCAAATATCTCATACAATGCATAAATAAGTCCAAACAGTAACACAAATCCCAGTAACATACTAAATCCTACATTCCAAGGGATTATAGTAACTACCATAAATACAAATGAAATTATAAATGCATCAATTAAAGATACCATAAAGAATACATAATTTAAATTCATTTTATTAATATCCAATTTAAATTTAGGAATTAAATAAGATAATCCCACAAAATCTTCTAATTTTTTATTTTTCTTTTTCTTTTTTTGTTTTTTTATATTTTCATAACCTCTTTTAAAAATCCACAGGAAATTAACGAGGAATACTGCTATAAACACAAACAATCCCCATATTAATGTTTCACTTACTTGCTCCATAAATCCCTCCAAAATAAAAAGGTCATACCCAAAGGACGAGTCTCCCCGTGGTACCACCTTAATTGCTTCTTAATAATTGATACGGAAATTACCCCATTTACATCCAAAAGCAAGTTCAATTATTTACTTTATTAGTTCTCATCAACCACTAACTTTCTTTAAAAGTAATACAATTTACTACTCTTTTTTCATCTGCATACATGTATTATATTAGATTTCTGCAACATATTCAAGTAATTTTATAAACATTCTTACAAATCTTCTATCTAATTCTTTTATTTTTCTTATTTGAATTCTTTTTTTCTTAATATCTAAATCACTAAATATTATATTAGCTATTTTTTCTTTAGTTACAGTTTCTATTGGTAAATCAGTAATAATAGAATTAATATCTTCATTTATTATTCTAACAGCATTAATTTCAATATCTTTTCCTTTACAATTAATTACTAACTCTTTCGTAGTATCAACATCCAAAACTTCAATAATAAAGTTATTATCCTCTTCATAAGTTTTTATATTATCACTTAATTTATCTTTATTAACAAAAACATCTATTAATTCTGGTACTTTAGTATTTCTAAAATTAATTTTATAATCTCTTTTACTTGGAATAACAGTTGTCTTTCCATCAATAGGTTTTATAGATAATGAATAATTATTTGGCATATAATTAAAATCTATTGAGGTTACCATATAAAATCCATCTTCATACATTTTAGTAATTCCATCATCTTCATATAATTTATATGAATTACTTTCTCCAGGAAATATATTAATTTCCACTTTTTTCGGAGAACTCAAATCATTAATATCATCATTCAAAACAGCCATAGGAACAATACTTCCAGCTTTTGCAAACACAGGATACTCATCATGTTTATAAAATGCAACATATCTTTTATCTCCGATAAATTTTTTACCAGACTTAAAATCATACCATGTTCCTTTAGGTAAATAAATTCTTTCAATAGATCTATTCATTGTAGTATCACCTTTTTTAGTAATCGGAGCTATAAATAATTCTTTACCAAAATAATATTCATTTCTATAATCTGGTTCATCATATATTTCTGGATTACCATAATAAATAGGTTGAATTAAAGGTCTACCTAATTTACTATAATTACATGCTTCTGTATATATATATGGTATTAATCTTTGACGAAGTAATGCATATTCTCTTGCTATAGTATAAGTTTCAACATCCCATGCCCAAGGTTCTCTTTTATAATAAACTCCTCTTTCAGCACTTAATCTAAATATTGGATTAAAACATGAAAACTGGACATATCTTAAATATAACTCAGGATCTTCAATTCCTCCTTTATAACCTCCAACATCATGACTCCACCAAGTAATTCCCTTATTAGCAGCCATACTATTATAAAAAGGTAAAAACTTTAAAGTGTCCCAAGAAACATATGTTTCTCCAGAATATAGTATTCCTGCCCTATGTGGTGCTACCAAAGGACTCCTAGTTAAAACCAAAGGTCTATTATTTTTAGTTTTCTCTATATCTTTGTTAAAATAATAACTTAATGCACTTAATCCTAGCATATCCTTTTTATAATCTAACCAAAAAACATCTATATTTAAGTCTAATAAGACATCAATCACATTTTTGACAAAAGTTTCCATAAAAGTTTTATCCAAGACATTAAAAGGTATAACACTTCCATCAGTTACATTAAAGGCATTAGCAAAATTCAAATATTTATCTTCTTCTTTTCTTACACCTTCAACAGGATCAATATTAAGTCCTACTCTAACCCCCATGTCATGCATTGTATTTACAAATTCATTTGGATTAGGAAACAATTCTTTATTAAAACTAAAACCTGATCGATATAAATTATAATTATTTTTATCTTTAATATGCCAAAATTCACTTAATAATAAAACTGATAATGGGATCCCATTTCTTTTAAACATTTTAACTAAAGTTTTAGTATCATTGAAATTATAAATTCTTTCTCTATTCCACCATAAACCTAATGCATACTTTGGAATTAATGGAGGATAACCAGTTAATGTAAAATAATCTTTTAAACACAAACCAAAATCTCTTTTATACATAAATAAATATAAATCAACTTTGTTAGGATTAGGTTGTACTAAAAAACCATCAACATCTATTTCCATATTATTTGAGTCATCAAGTAATACAAAACCATCCGTAGAATAAAGTCCTTTATCTAAATTTACTTTTCCTTTATAATTATCTAAACTTACTGCTCCCCCTTTAAAATTTCTAGCTTCAGCTTGCCCATAAAACCAAATTTTATCAGTATTATTAAGTGTTACTCTCAAGTTATTATCCGGAGCAAACTTAGGTCCCAAGAATGGTTTATTTTTTAAATATTGAAATGAAAAATAATTAGTTGTTATAGAAATGTATTTTTCATCTTGTTGCACCTTAAATGTTGGAACTCTAAAGTTTCTGTTAGAAACTAATGTGGTTAAATTATCAGAAAAATGTCCATCTACACTATATTCCATTCTAATTAAACGTTCACTTAAAACACTAATTCTATAATTAGTTCCACGAAAAACTGCTTGTTCTTTAGTTTTTGATTTTGTTAAATCTGGAATAAAACATGTATCTAATTTAGTCATAACAACCCTTCTTTATTTATTATTTGTATTTATCAATTGCTTCATTTAAGAAATCATCATTCTTAAAATAATCTATTTTCATAGAACATTTAACTTTTTCAAGCGTTCTACTCGCTCTTTTTCTTGCTTCATTTGTACCATTTTCAAGTATTTTTACAACTTCATTTAAATGATTTTCATAATATTTTCTTTTTTCTCTGATTGGTTCTAATACTTCTTGTAATATATTATTTAAGAATTTCTTAATTACTACATCTCCAAGACCACCAGCTTGATATTTCTTTTTTAATTCATCTAGATTTTTATATTCAGATAAATATTTACTAAAGTGTTCATCTTTTGCAAACACATCTAAATAAGTAAATACAACATTTCCTTCGATACTACCTGGATCATCGACTCTTATATGGTTCGGATCGGTATACATACTCATTACTTTTCTTTTTACCTCTTCTGGAGTATCTGCTAAATAAATTGTATTACCTAATGACTTACTCATTTTAGCTTTTCCATCAATACCCGGAAGTCTTCTTTCGTTTTCTGTTTTGGGTAAATATACTTCAGGCATAACTAAAGTTTCTCCATAAATATTATTAAATGATTTTACTATTTCTCTGGCTTGTTCTATCATTGGTAATTGATCATCACCAACTGGAACACATGTTGCTTCAAATGCTGTTATATCAGCAGCTTGACTAATCGGATAATTTAAAAATCCTACTGGTATGCTTGTTTCAAAACCACGCAACTTAATTTCATTTTTAACCGTAGGGTTTCTTTGTAATCTACTCAAAGTTACTAAATTCATATAATAAAATGTTAATTCTGTTAACTCACTTATTTCAGATTGTATAAAAATATTTGTTTTACTTGGATCAATTCCCACAGACAAATAATCCAATGCTACTTCAATAACATTATTTCTAACTTTACTTGGATTATCAAAATTATCAGTTAGAGCTTGAGCATCAGCTATCATAATATAAACTTCATCAAAGTCTCCACTATTTTGTAAAGCTACTCTATTTCTAAGAGAACCAACAAAATGACCTATATGAAGTCTTCCAGTTGGTCTATCACCTGTTAATATAATTTTTTTCATATTATCACATCCAATATAATTATATCAACAAGCCATAGATTTATCAAGAAAATTAAATAAACATTCAACAAATTTCATTTTGCTAAAAACAGTTACTTTCTTTATAATTTATATAACTATTTTATCTTTATTATTCATTAAAAGATTTTGCCACAAAATCAATCAATTTATCTTAAATTATTTGCGTGTATCTGTTATAGTAAACGTTATGGAATATTTGGTTTCGGATGTCTACCTTCTCTTTCAGGGGCTTTTGGCTTTATGAAAGGAAGGTGATCATATGAAGCAAAGAAAATATATAATTAAAGTACTTAACAGAATATGTATCATTTTAGTGATAATAGTTTTAATAATTATTTCATTTAAAATAGACATCTGCCATTAGGCAAATGTCAATCTAAACCAATTAGGTAGACATTCGAAAAATATCAAATGTTCCTTTTTATTTTATGAAGATTTCTCTCCATATATACATTATACTAAAATTTTTTTATAAATTCAATAATATCTGATTTATATACTTTA
>ULJH01029730.1_pt1 | contig 10327 bp, 16 predicted proteins | sample 1950781 | NCBI WGS metagenome assembly ULJH01 (sample SAMEA4835462, study PRJEB28245) | human gut metagenome | biome: gut microbiome; material: fecal sample | place: Denmark | collected 2008 | reverse complement strand
CTGGCTAACCGATACGCAGGACGTACAAGTAAAACGTATACGTAAAAATGTACATGTTATCTTGGTAGTCATGACAGTGGAGCTGGTGCGACAACATAGGCGAAGGCGTGTGCGGTATGTCAGAGTAGCATTTCGGTCGGCGTTGAATGTGGAAATATTGCTTTCGGTCTAAAAATGTGTAAAAAGTCATTCTTTGGTCTAAAAATGTTCCTGCGACAAACTTTGACAGAAATCAAATTTTAATTTTAATTTAAAAAAAAAGAGAGAGCGTATGCTCTCTCTTTTACGTATACGTATTACGTATACATTACTCTGTAAAATTCTTCACATAACCCTTCTGAGTACCCTTCTTCGGAATCTTGACCTCGGTTGCAGTAGCCTTGCCGTCATTTACAAGCTGTCTAAGCAGAGCCGACGCCTTCTGAGTAGAAATACCCATCAGCTCACCAATAGTCGTAGCAGTTTTTGCTTCGGTATCAAGATGTCCCAGAATTTCTGTCTTGATTGCCTCGTTCTCCTCCTGCTTCTTAGACAGCGTGTTCTTGCGCTTTTCGTTTGCTTCATCCATTTTTGCAATGTACTCTGCGGCAGTAGCCTTTACTTCGTCATTCATTTCACCATTTGCGATTGCTACATAGAATTCTCTCTTCGTCATAATATTTCCTCTTTCTCCACTGTAAGGCGAGTGGCGCCAATTAGATTTGGTTTGTTTCTATGAGTAGGAACTTATTTTTCCTTTTCTCACTTTCTATATATATTATAGCCGATTTTTAAAAACTTTTCAAGTTTTTATTTGCTTACCTCTTTACGAGGACTGCGCTGGCTATGTAGGTGATAGAGATTTTTGTTTTTCTTTCTCTTTCACTTTCTATATATAGTATAACTGAATTTTAATTAAAAATCAAAGTTTGAAACGTTTAAGATTTGCGCGTGAAAATTTGACAGCTTTTGCAGCTTGATTAATTTTAAAATTTGTGTTATAATAAAAGGGGAAATATAAATATAAAGAAATTTGCAGCTGCTATAAAATTTGACAGCTGCTTAAATTTGCAGCTGATGTAGCTGCTATAAAATTTGACAATCGTAGCTGATTCGCAGCTGGTTTATCAAAATTTGACAAAAGCTAAAATTTGACGCCAGGGCGACGCGCGTACAAACTTGACGATGGAGAGAAAAATTGACAGAAAAAAATTTGAAAAATCTCTTGACTTGACAGAAAGAATGTGGTATTATATAATGGGAGGAAATTTGACATCGGCGCCCGGGCAAACAAACACCCGGGCATAAAAAAAGGACTTGTCAAGCCCCTTTTCAAAATTTTTAGTTTTTTTATCGAGTATAAATATATAGAAAAGAGAGTGTTTACACACTCTCCTTTTCCTTTTTCTTTTGTTCTCTTAACTTTTTATCCCTTTCAATCTTTTTGGCTTTGGCTTCTGCCTGTACCTTTTTCTTTTCTTCTTTTTCTTTTAGTTTCATTTCGTATTCTTCTCTTTTTTCATAACCATCGTCCTCTTTGGGAATTTTAACTACGATTTCAACCCAACCTTCCTCGCCATCATCAGCAACTACTGGGAAGTTAAAACTGTTTGAGGTAATCATCCCACAATCTTCACCGTCAGAAGAACCATCACAACGGAAATAAGTGAGAAGTTCTTCAATGTACTGTTTACGAATTTTGTTTGCGTTTGCTAATTTCATTTGAACGCATCCTTTCCTTATCTTCTATAAGTATTATACACCCAACAATCTAAAATGTCAACCTTTTTTGAAAAAAATATTTATACATTTTAATGAATTTCTATACGGTGCGTCCGGCGCAAAATGGAGTTGTTGTCAACCCCATAATGCTCCATTTATATCTTTTTTTCTTTTTAGACATTCGCAGAAAATATCTTTTTCAATAAGGCAATCTTCAATTCCTGTATGACTTTCAACAAAATCATTTTGACCTGTTAAAAATCTGTATAAAATTTCTGCTGTGTATCTTCTTTGTCCTCTCTTTGTCAAATAATTATTTTCATAACAAAAATTACCAAATTCTTCATCTTTTCCAAAAACCTCTCTTGACATCTTCAAACTATCCCAAATTTCTACACCATAAGGAATAAAATATCTATACTTTGAAGATGTCAAAAATCTTTGAGTAAGTGCAAGACTTCTATAATCAAATCGTGCGTTATGGGCTACAATTTTTTTAATTTCATACTGTTTACATACATCAGCAAGAATATATTTAATTGTTTTAAGTTTACGCAATTTACGATTACCATTTTTAATATCTTCCCAATACTGAGGAATTTTATCAGCAAAAAAAGCACTTGCCATCAATTCTTTATCAAGAAATACATCAGCTACAACATAAGAGTGAGCCTCATAAACTTTTCCATTTATATCAATAACAGCAAAACCAATATCATAAGCAATGGGATCATCAATCGAATTTGTAGTTTCAGTATCAAGAACAATTACTTTTTCATTTTCAAACATTTTGTTTACCTCGTTTTCTTTATCTTACATACTTATTATACATTAAGAGTTTTATTTTGTCAACCCCTTTTTCAAAAAAAAAGATAGTTTATTTTTTCACAAAGTCGGCGCCGGGCATAAATGCGTGAGGAAGTCAAGAGACTTCCTCAACTTTTTTAATCCTCTTCAATCAGTTCAATATCAATACAAGAAGATACTACATCATCAAGACCAACCTCAAACTCTGCCAGTGCTTCCTCTTCAGATTCGGCATCAACTTCAATATCAATCATTCCCCAAATTCTAAATTTTGCCATTTTTATTCCTCACTTTCCCAAGCTTCTACTTCATCATAAGTACAATCAGCAATACAGCAACGCATTTCACTATAGAATTCATCTTCAAAAGCCAAATCGATTGCTTCATCTTCAGTATCTGCTTCTACCTCATAAATATAATACTTTGTAAAACATACTTTATATTTCATTTTTCTTTCTCCTCTCTTTTACTGTATCTAAATTATATCACACCAATTCTAAAATGTCAATACTTTTTTTCAAAAAAAAATTTAAAATTGCCTGGACACAAAAAAAGAGGGAATTCAACCCTCTTTTACAAAATCTTTGTTTCGCTTACAAAATATTTTGCATTATATTTATTTACAATTTCTTTAACGCTTTCACTCTCTTTCTGTGTTGCACAATAAGCATTAAATATTGTATATTTACCAACTTTTTCGATATAATTATGTGGCACTTTCGCAAGTTTTAAAAGTTCATCTACTGTATGAGTTAAAACACCATTTACAGTAAATTCAACTTTCCACAACTGACTTTTTCTTTTCTTTTCTTCAACATATTTTACAATAAATACACCAACCAAATTACTTAATGCAGTAACAACAATCTTAAACCATAAATCCAAATCACTTGCAGTCAATACTACAATATAAGTATAAAGACCATAAGCAACGGCATTTACAACTGATGCAACCCACTTGTTACATTTAATAGTTACGATTGATTTTACTGTTTGGATAATTACATTTAACACATTGAATACGATATAAGATAACAACATTTTAGTTTTCCTTTCTTTCCTTAACTTACATACTTATTATAAACCATAAATCAAAAATTGTCAATACTTTTTTTCAAAAAACTATGATATTTTTTTCACAATCGCGCCCGGACTCCAGTTAGCAATGACTAACTCATAACCAAAAAAAGCGTTGAGTATCAACCCAACGCAATCCACATAAGAATATAAAAAATATAAAACCCAACAACACCAAGTAAACCCTGACCAATATTAATCGCCCACCAAGCAAACGAAAACGGTCTTACCACATACTTACCAACATGCTTATAATCATCCTTAAACATTTCTATAAATTCTCTCTTAAAACCCATTTTGTTTATTCCTTTCGTTCTTTCTATATTTATTATACCTCAGTCGGCGCGGTTTGTCAAGTATTTTTTTTGAAAAGGGAGAAATTTATTCTCCCTGTTCTTTGAGTTTCTTTTTTTCTTCTCTCAATCTTTTGTCTTTTTCAATTTTCTTTTTCTTTTTTTCCTCATCTTCTTTCTTTTTCTGTGCTTTCAAATTCTGTTTAATCTGAAAATCCTCTGCCAAACTATAACCATCAAAAGCATCGCCATCTCGTGAACCTGTGGGAACTTTTACCACAATTTGAATAAATTTATCATTCTGTTCACTATCTACACAAGGGAGACAAATTTCATTTGTACCTGTAATCAAAACCTCCTCGCCACTTTCATCAAAAAAAGTTTTCAACACTTCAAGATATTTGTTTCTCAATTCATCATTTAATTTTTTATTTGAAGTTGCCATATGCGCTACCTCCCTTTCCTTATTACACTATTATTATAGCATACTCTTTTCAGTCTGTCAACACTTTTTTTATTTCCTTTTTATATTCTTTTTCCTTTTTATCTATTACTATTATAACATAAATTTATCCCAAAGTCAAATTTTTTTAGTTAGCATACACTAACCGCCCGGCGCCAGTTAGCAATGACTAACTCAACTATAAAAAGGGAGGAGAGTTTCCTCCCCTTTTATTTACTCAACTTCCTCAAATCCATATGCCTTACGCTTTCCCTGTTTGGGAACTTTAACCTCTTTTTCTACCAACTTACCATCAGCAACCAACTGTCTACAAAGGGCACTTGCCTTCTGTGTAGAGATTTCAAGAGCCTCAGCAATAGCACCTGCAATACAGAACTCATTTCTCTGTGTAATAAATTCTACAATCTTTTCCTTAATAGGTTCGTTCTCAATCGCAGTTTTAGAGGGCTTGGAGTTACGCTTTGCATTGCGTTCATCCATTTTTACGATTGCCTCCTCAGCAAAAGCCTTGATTTCATCGTTCATTGTTCCATTAGCGATAGCGTTGTAGAATTCTCTGTTAGTCATAGTAAACCTTTCTTTCTGTCTTTCGACTTTGCGTTGGTCGCAACCCTATTTTTTTTTATATCTTAGGGAGTTATTCTCTCCCTTTGACATCTTTATTATATCACTTTCGACTTTGTTTGTCAAGTCTTTTTTTTTTATTTTTTTTGAAAAGTTTTTTTAGGATTTTTCTTCCCTTTCCCTTTTCTGTGTCTTTATTATATCAGACTTTTCTGAAAAAGTCAAGCACTTTTTTATTTATTTTTCAATGTTCTTTATCTTTGGATTACCTCCACCTGACATTTATTATTATAAACCATATCACCAAAAAAGTCAATACTTTTTTTGAAAATATTTTTTATTTTTTTTTGAAAATTTCCCTTGACTTGCGCGGCGTCATGTGTTATAATAAAAGGAGAGATTGTTTTTTCCAAAAAAACGCCCGGGCAAAGACTGACTAAAAAGTCAATCTAATTTTGAAAAACATCTTTATTTTTAGAATAAGTTCTTCCCAATCTAATAAATTTTGCTTGAATTTTTCTATCTTTTCTAATAGTTTTTGATTCACAATAGTGTTGAATTGTTTTTCTTGAAACACCAAAATATTCCGCACATTCTGCCATAGTGGGAAAAACCATTTCTTCTCCAGTTAAAAATTTTACTAAAATAGTTTCAGATTTTGGAGTATGATTTATTTTTTCTCTATGGTTTCTATTTTCTTTCGGTGTAGTCCATTCTAAGTTTTTTAAAAAATTATTATTTATATTTCCATCTATATGATTTACCTGTAAATTTTCCATATTTTCAACTGGATTAAATGTCATTAATACTAGTCTATGAATTAAACAACTTTTTTGTTTCTGCGAATTTCTTAAAATTACAAACCAATACCCATTAGAATATTGCGCGGGCTTCATAATAATTTCTTTTTTCCGTTTTAAACTTTTTACTTTCCCTTGATTTGATATTTGATAATCAGGAAAATCTTTTATTGTCTTAAATTCTTCCATGTTAAAACCTCCTTATATTATTAAGTAGTTTTATTTATTAAATAGTCCATCAAAATAAAACAAAAAAAGCATTATAATAATGCTTTTAAGTCTTGTAATAAGTTATTGACATCATATGCTGTACCTAACCAATTAACTCTATTGTTTTCTTCATCATCAAATAAAATACCATAAGGATGATTGACAACTTTATGCTTTGGTGTGCCATATTTAACAATATGTATTTCATCAAAATGTACACTATGTAAATGTTTATCTAACCATTTCATTTTAGTAGTAGTTACTTCTTCATTATATTGTTCTGTACTATTTTTTGCTAACCAGGTTATAATACCAATAACATATCCTTGTTTTTGTAATTTATTTAATAATCTTGCTAAATAATTCAAATTTACAAGTGGTTGTGCTATTTTATAGGGTCTTACTTTTTTATTAATTAAATCATTTAGCCAACCATCAACACCATATAAATCAATAAAAGTTCCATCACAATCTAAATATATTGCTTTTATCATTGCTTTAGCTTCCTTTCCTTATCTTCATTATTATTATATCATAGCTTGGTTTGTTTGTCAAGCCCTTTGTTGCGCCCGGCGCTGTGGCTTAGTGGTACAGCTTGCGCAGTAGCTCAGTTACCTTAAATGTGATTATTGTTCTTTTAGCTTCAAAACCATACTTTCTTATAGCTCTATCTTCCATAGCTTCAATCAGTTTCATCATTATAGTTATCCCCTTTCAACCGAGGGAGAGCTTATACTCTCTCCTCGAACCATTTAATCATCTTGCCACTTGTAGCCTTGTAGCGTATTCTTCCCTCGTTGGTGTAGCTTGCCCACTCTCTTGTGAACTGTTCAAACTCATTGGCATCCATTACATAAGCCGTCAGCGTTCCATCCATAGATACAATCCATGCCCAGCTTGTGCTTGCTACTCTCTCAAAGTAGCAGGTGAGGCTTGTATCCATATCCCTGCCGAGTACCTCGGAGGTCAGGGTAGCTTTACTACTCTTAACAGAGCGATGTAGCGTTTCAATATCAGAGCCTGCATCAAACGCAGTGTTAGCATCCTTGACAGCCTCAAGCCCTAATACATACTTATATTGAGCCTCACACCATTCGCCTGCGTTCATATACTTAATACCATCGAATGTATAATGCGCGCCCTTGTGTTCATTATCAAAAGTGTATTTTTTTAATCCGGTGTAAATTTCTTTTTTCATTGTCTTATGTTCCTTTCCTTTACTGTGATTATATGATAACATCTTTTCTTTTTGTTGTCAACCCTTTTTTCAAAAAAAATAAAAAAATTTTTTCGATTGATTGATAAAATAATCACAAGCAACCTCACCTCAGTTAGTAACGACTAACCGCTTTAACGCTTTAATGCTTTAACACTTTAGCACGCTAAAACATAGTGGCGGGGTATGTTTTGGGAAAGTGTGATTTTTTTCACAAGGCAAAAATTTGTACCTGGCAATTTTTCCCCACGAAACAAAATTTTGAAATCAATATACACACGAAACTAAATTTTAAAATCTAAATCATTTAAATTTTACTCCACATAATAACAAAAACAAGATAAAAATTATGGCAATCGGCGCCAATAACATAACAGCCCCATATTTACACAAAGCAACTATAAAAGCCACCACTAATATTATCCCACCCAAAAAACTCAAACTTTTCATTTTACTCCTCCTTTTCTATTTATATTATATCTAAAATTTCAAATTTTTTCAAATTAAATATACTCAAAATTTGACGGACTTGTAGTTGCTGTGATATAATAATTATAGAGTAAGAAAAAAACTAACAGGAGATAATCAACTTGAATCGACTTAAACTTGATTTTTCGCTTAACTCTACTGTTGAACGAACAAACTTTTTAAATGAATATATAAAGTCCATTAACTTCACGCCAAATGAAAAAGAGCTTGAAACAATGGCAAACTATGTACTTTGGGGAAAAGATCCAAAGACCGGTCTCAACGTAAAACAATCTAAAGAAGTTCAACTTGAATCGCGCAATAAAACTTGGGACGCGCAACCAGTTGAATCTCTTGACGCATTACTTGAAGCACCGGGGTTTACAGAAACTATGATAAAACAACCAGAAGAACCTCGTCCAAAAATTACACGAGTAGTATTCTCTCGTGAAGAGGCAAGACAAAATGCTTCACCAGAAGTTCTTGAACAATTAGAGGAGCTTTGGAAACAAATTGATGAGTTAGACCTTTTATTAAATTTTTATGATTTAAAAGTAGGAAAACGAAAAAACCCTCCTCGTCCTGGACTTTTACAACTTTTTACAGAAGAAAAAATTCAACGTATTCAAAATCGAGCTAAAAGTCTTTCTCAATTTCATTATTTAAAATTGAGACATTTATTAGTTGAGTTGCGAAGAGAACAATTCACATTAAGAGATACATACATAACTCCCATCATATGTATGGAAACGGCAATAGCACTACCTGTGCTTCCACCCACCATGGATTCAGATATTTTGTGCGCGCCGGTAGGACTAAAGTATAAAAATGAATTCACCTCAAAACTTTTTCCAATAGATAGATTTCCAATTCCTGCCGATTTTACTGAAGCAGAATTAAGACAACTCATATTTTTTTATTGGAAAAGAAAGCAAGAAATGCAAAGCGGCAAAATTTTTAGTTTTGCCGAATTAGAGCATGTTTATCAAGCTTTATTACTTTTTTATGATTTAGAAGATGACTCCCTCGAGGCGACGGCTATATCGACTTCGCCCGAATTTTTGGATACGCTGAATTTTTATATAAATAGAGCGTATTTGACAACAGTTCATAAAGATATTTTGGACTTGAAAATGAAGCACTATAAAAACCAACTAATTGCAGATACAATTAATGAGAAATATGGAAAATCTTATACGGCAAATTATATAAGTACGATATTTAGACAAAAAATAATTCCACAAATTAATGAAGCCGCGCGCCAGCACGCAGAAATAATTGAAAATTTATGCTACCCAGAAAATTGGAAAAAATGTAGGCATTGTGGAAAAACATTACTTGTGAATACTGATAATTTTGTTCGTAAATCTCGTTCTTCTGATGGTTTTTCAAATCAATGTAAACGTTGTGATAAAGAAATAAGACAACAGAAGAAATAAAGCAATTAGGAGGAGAAATAAATGAATAAAAAAAATGAATTAATAGAATTGATTACTAAGCTTGAACCAGTAGAATTTATTGGTTTGGCGCGAATATTATGTATTGATATTATAAATGAAGAAGACAAAACAACTCGTGACTTTTATGATGTGTTGAATGATATCGTAAATAAATTTAATACGCTTGCCCGCAAGCAACGTAGAGAAATTTTATCTGTTTTAAGAAGAGTAAAAAAAGAAAATGTCATTGGAACCAAAAATTAAACATAATTATAGTTTTACTATAAAAAAATGTAACCGTTGCGGAGGTTCATTTGGACCTGAAAATTTTTCACCAAGTCGTTCAATATTTTGTAAAGATGGATATTTACCTATTTGCAATACCTGTTTAAATAACTTTCTAAAAGAAAACGACTTTAATTGGCGCGATGTTGATAAAATTTGTCAATATGCTGATATTCCCTTTATTCCTAAAGAATGGGAGCGTTTGAAGGAAATGACTGATGAAGATAGTTTATTTTCTACTTATGCCACTATTTTTCAAGGTGAAGAATATGAGGGCTTAGGCTGGGATAGTTACTACGAACAATTTAAAAATTTAAAAGAAGTTGGACTAATTGAAGATGAATTACCTAAATTGCGCGATGAGAAATTTAAGAAACTAAGAGAAAAATGGGGCGGTAATTATGCTGATGAAGATTTAGTATATCTTGAAGGATTATATACTGGTCTACTTGCTACACAAAATGTTAATGGCGCTTTGCAAGTGGACCAAGCCCAAAAAATTTGTAAAATTTCTTTTGAGATAGACTCTCGTATTAGGGAGGGTGCTGATTTTGACAAATTATTAACAAGTTATGATAAATTGGTTAAAACTGCTGAATTTACCCCTAAAAATGTTAAAAATGCTACTGATTTTGATTCGGTTGGAGAACTATTTCGCTGGTTGGAAAAGCGCGGATGGAAAAATAAATTTTATGATAATGTAACACGCGACATAGTTGATGAAACCATGAAAAATGTTCAGAATTTTACTCAACGTCTATATACAAATGAAACTGGTATTTCTGAAGAAATAGATAGACGTGTTGCGGCACTACAAAGCGCAAAAGAATTAGAAGATTATTATGATACCAATAAAGAATATGATTTAGATGAATATGATAATGCTGGATATGAAGAGTTAATGAAAAGTGAAGAATTTAACCCGAATATAGGTGATGAAGATGACTAAGCCAATTAAATTAATTGCTTGTGATATCGATGATTTAAATTCTCAGGTTCAACGC
>ULJH01066341.1_pt1 | contig 10367 bp, 4 predicted proteins | sample 1950781 | NCBI WGS metagenome assembly ULJH01 (sample SAMEA4835462, study PRJEB28245) | human gut metagenome | biome: gut microbiome; material: fecal sample | place: Denmark | collected 2008 | reverse complement strand
TGGAAAGAGTGGTTCGCGAGAGAATGACCACCCAGGACCAGGATAAGATGAGCGTACAGGCGCTCGTCAATATCCGCCCGGTCGTAGCTGCTATCAAGGAATTCTTCGGAAGCTCCCAGCTGTCTCAGTTCATGGACCAGACGAACCCGCTTGCCGAACTCACGCATAAGCGTCGTCTTTCCGCTCTGGGACCTGGCGGTCTTTCCCGTGAACGTGCAGGCTTCGAAGTCCGCGACGTACATTACTCCCACTATGGACGTATGTGCCCGGTAGAAACCCCTGAAGGTCCGAACATCGGCTTGATCTCCTCTCTGTCCAACTACGGCGTCATCAACAAGTACGGCCTCATCGAGACACCGTACCGTCTGATCGATGAAAAGACCCACACTGTCACTGATAAGTGTGAATATGTCACCGCTGATATCGAAGAAGATAAGATCATCGCACAGGCGAGCGAACCGCTCGATGCAGAAGGTCATTTCGTTCATAAAAATGTAGCGAGCCGCCGCGGCCCGGACGTACTCGAAGCGGAACCGGAAGAAGTCGTACTGATGGACGTATCTCCGAAGCAGGTCGTCTCCATCGGTACCTCCCTCATTCCATTCCTTGAACACGATGATACGAACCGAGCTCTGATGGGTGCGAACATGCAGCGTCAGGCTGTACCGCTCCTGCGTCCGGAAGCACCGCTCGTCGGCACCGGCATGGAATGGGTCGCTGGTCAGGACTCCGGCGTCTGCATCCTCGCTAAACGTGCCGGCACTGTCGAAAGAGTCACTGGCCGCCAGATCATCGTTCGCGCTGACAATGGCGAGCTTGACACCTACGACATCATCAAATTCATGCGTTCCAACCAGTCCACCTGCATCAACCAGCACCCGATCGTATCCAAGGGCGACCGCGTAGAAGCGGGAGACACGCTGGCAGACGGCATGGCGACCGATGGCGGCGAACTCGCCCTCGGCCACAATGTACTTGTAGCTTTCGTATCCTGGGAAGGGTACAACCACGAAGACGCCGTTCTGATCTCCGAACGTCTCTGCAAGGATGACCTGTACACCTCCATTCATATCGAAGAATATGAATGCGATGCCCGCGACACGAAGCTGGGCGAGGAAGAGATCACCCGTCAGCTGTCTTCTGTTTCGGAAGACGCTGTCAAATACCTCGACGAAAACGGCATTATCATGGTCGGCGCTGACGTCCGTCCAGGCGATATCCTGGTCGGCAAGGTCACCCCGAAGGGCGAGACGGAGTTGACGCCGGAAGAACGACTGCTGCGTGCGATCTTCGGTGACAAAGAAAGAGAAGTCCGTGATACCTCTCTGCGTGTGCCGCACGGCGAATTCGGCAAGGTCGTCGATGTCAAGGTCTTCACCCGTGAAAATGGTGATGAGCTGGCACCGGGCGTGAACAAGCTCGTCCGTGTCTACATCGCGCAGAAACGTAAGATCCGTGAAGGCGATAAGATGGCAGGCCGTCACGGCAACAAGTGCGTATGCTCCCGCATCATGCCTGTCGAAGATATGCCGTTCACCCCGGATGGCCGTCCGGTCGATCTGGTACTGAACCCACTGGGCGTACCGTCCCGAATGAACATCGGACAGATCCTGGAAATCCATCTTTCCTGGGCCTGCCACATGCTCGGCGAAGAGATCCATGCAGCAATGGCAGCCGGTGTCGGATCTCCGAAGTATGAAGAAATGAAGCAGCGCCTCATCGACTGCGGCTATGATTTCGAAAAATACGGTATGCCTGAACCGACCGAGTCCGGTATCCATATCGCGACCCCGGTCTTCGACGGCTGCCGAGATGAAGACCTTGCAGCTACACTGAAGGCAGCAGGCCTCCCGGCCGGTGCGAAGACGGACCTCTATGATGGCCGTACCGGTGAAAAACTGGACAATCAGGTCACCATCGGCTGGAAATACATGCTGAAGCTCCATCATCTCGTTGATGATAAGATCCATGCCCGCTCCACAGGCCCATACTCCCTCGTTACCCAGCAGCCGCTGGGCGGCAAGGCACAGTTCGGCGGCCAGCGTTTCGGCGAAATGGAAGTCTGGGCTCTGGAAGCCTACGGCGCGGCTTACACGCTGCAGGAAATCCTGACTGTGAAGTCCGATGATGTCATCGGCCGTGTCAAAGCCTATGAAAAGATCGTCAAGGGTGAAAACATCCCGAGTCCGGGCGTACCGGAATCCTTCAAGGTCCTCATGAAGGAACTCCAGTCCATCGGTCTCGACGTCCGTATCCTGAATGAAAATGGCGATGAAGTCGTCCTGAAAGAGCTCGATGAAAGCGATCTGGAACAGGGCTACGGCGGTGGACAGCCATGGCATAAGGATGAACTGAAAGAAGCCATGGAAGGTGATGATGCCGTTTCCGATTCCAGAAACGACATGGAAAGCCACATGAATGGCGCTATCGAAAACGCCGGCGATGATGTCGCATCCTTCAATGATACACTCGAAGCAGAAGCCAATGCACAGGCTCCCGTAGAAGCCGGCTTTGGTGAAACTGATCTTGATACAGAACTTGGCTTTACGAATGACAGCCAAGATGACTGATTCCGGAAAGGAGCGCTAATCAATTGTTAGATGTAAATGAATTTGATTCCATGAAGATCGGTATCGCTTCTCCGGAAAAGATCCTTGAATGGTCTCACGGGGAAGTGACGAAGCCGGAAACCATCAATTACAGAACCCTGAAGGCAGAAACCGACGGCCTCTTCTGTGAAAAGATTTTCGGACCGACCAAAGACTGGGAATGCAAATGCGGCAAGTACAAAAAGATGCGTTACAGAGGCACCATCTGCGATAAGTGCGGTGTCGAAGTCACTTCTTCCAAAGTCCGCCGTGAGCGTATGGGCCATATTTCTCTGGCCTGCCCGGTTTCCCATATCTGGTACTTCAAGGGCACACCGTCCCGTATCGGTCTCATCCTTGAGATCTCTCCTCGCCAGCTCGAAAGAGTCCTCTACTTTGCAGCTTATATCGTCCTCGATCCGGGCGATACGAACCTGTCCAAGTGCCAGGTCCTGAATGAACAGGAATATCAGGATGCCGTAGCTACCTATGGCAAGAAAGCATTCAAAGCCCAGATGGGCGCAGAAGCCATCCAGTACCTGCTGAAAGAGCTCGATCTGCCAAAGCTGGAAAAAGCACTGCAGAAAGAGATCGAAGAAGGCAGCGGTCAGCGCAAGGTCAGATGCATCCGTCGTCTTGAGGAAGTCGAAGCCTTCCTGCATTCCGGAAACAAGCCGGAATGGATGATCCTCTCTGTCCTGCCGGTCATTCCCCCGGATCTGCGCCCGATGGTCCAGCTTGATGGCGGCCGTTTCGCCACCTCCGACCTGAATGACCTTTATCGCCGCGTCATCAATAGAAATAACCGTCTGAAGAGACTTCTGGAACTCGGTGCTCCGGAGATCATCATCAGAAACGAAAAACGTATGCTTCAGGAAGCTGTCGATGCCCTGATCGATAACGGCCGCCGTGGACGTGCCGTCTCCGGCCCGGGCAACCGCCCGCTGAAATCCCTCTCCGACATGCTGAAGGGCAAGCAGGGCCGTTTCCGTCAGAACCTCCTCGGCAAACGTGTCGACTACTCCGGCCGTTCCGTTATCGTCGTCGGCCCGGAACTCAAAATGTACCAGTGCGGCCTGCCGAAGGAAATGGCGATCGAACTCTTCAAACCGTTCATCATGCATGAACTTATCAAGAGAGGCGTCGCAAGCAACCTCAAAGCGGCACGCAAGAAGGTCGATAAGCTCGCTCCGGAAGTCTGGGAAGTCCTTGGCGACGTCATCAAAGAACACCCGGTCCTTCTGAACCGCGCACCGACACTGCACAGACTCGGTATCCAGGCTTTTGAACCGATCCTCTGGGAAGGCCGCGCGATCAAGCTGCATCCACTCGTATGCCCAGGCTACAACGCCGACTTCGACGGTGACCAGATGGCCTGCCATCTGCCGCTGTCCGTCGAAGCACAGGCTGAAGCACGCACCCTGATGCTCTCCATCAATAACATCCTGTCTACAAAGGACGGCAAGCCAGTCGCTATTCCTTCGCAGGATATGATCCTCGGCTCTTACTACCTCACCATCGTACAGACTGCCAACGATACGAAGGTCGATTTTACCGACGAAGAAAAGAAAGCAAATCCGAAGGCGAAATTCGATGTCATGAAGCAGTGGAAGAAAGCCGAAGATGAGATGGACACCTCCAAGCTTCGCGCTTACACCGGCTATGACGAAGTCATGCTGGCTTACAACCTGCATCAGATCAAGATCCATGATTTCATCAAGGTCTTCATCCCGAAAGAAGATCGTCCGGATGGATTCAATGAATCTGATGATGATCTTGTCATCACCACCCCGGGCCGCCTGATCTTCAACTATGCGATCCCGAGAGAACTGCGTTTCTTCTACAAGCGTCATGAAAAGCGCCTTGATGAAAACGGCAATACCTATACCGTCGAAAACAATGGTCTCGGCGTCACCATCGGTAAGAAGCAGATGGGCAAGCTCGTCAATGACTGCTTCAAGAAACTCGGATTCAAGGCGACCGGCGACCTGCTCGACTCCGTGAAAGCTTTGGGCTTCCACTACGCTTTGATCTCTGGTATTTCCATCGGCATTTACGATGTCGCTGTACCACCGGAAAAGGATAAGATCCTGGAAGACGGCGATGAAAAAGTCGAACAGATCAAACGCTTCTTCCGCCGCGGCCTCATGACCGATGACGAAAGATACAGAAGAGTCGTCGAAGTATGGAGCAAGAAGACCGACGAAGTCGGTGCTGCGATGAAGAGCTCCATGGTGAAGTTCAACCCGCTGACCATGATGGCCCAGTCCGGCGCCCGTGGTAACGATAACCAGATCCGTCAGCTGGCCGGCATGCGCGGCCTGATCGCCGATACCTCCGGTAAGACGGTCGAACTCCCTGTAAAGGCAAACTTCCGTGAAGGTCTGACCGTCCTCGATTACTTTACCTCTTCCCACGGCGCTCGTAAGGGTCTTGCCGATACCGCACTCCGTACCGCAGACTCCGGTTACCTTACCCGTCGTCTGGTCGACGTTTCCCAGGACGTCATCGTTCGCGAAGAAGACTGCGACGTACAGGTCCTGAATTTCGACAGAGAACAGAGCCTCATCGCCTCCCAGCCGGAAGTCAAGAAGACCATCATGGGTCTCAAGCAGACACTCCTCGGCGCAGTTCTGGATGAAGATGTCCTCGATCGCAGAAATGGAGATATCCTCCTCGTCAAGGGCAAGACCCTCGATGCGGACGATGTGACCCTGCTGAACCGTCACCTCGTAGAACATATTTCCGTCATCATCCCGACCGCTGACGGCATCGAAGCCGCAGAACCGAAGACCTTTGACCTCGGCACACAGGATGCTGTCGCTGAATACAACCGTGCTATGCGCCATCATCTGACTGTCCACTTCGCAGGCAAGAAACTCGAAGAAGATGCCTATGACCGCCAAGGCAATGTCCTCTTCCCGGCAGGCACCGTCATCGACAGTGATGTCGCAGAGAAGATCCTTGTTTCCGATATCCCGGTGCTCAAAGTCCGTATGGATGAAGCGGAAGGCGTCGAAGTCTCCCTCATTGAAGAAAAAGGCCAGCCGATCGAGTCTCTGGCTGACCGTATCGCAGGCCGCTGCCCGTTGGAAGATGTCGTGAACCCGACTACCGGCGAAGTCATCGCGAAGAAGAATGAAGAAATTTCCGATGCCCAGGCAGAAGAAATCCAGAAATACTACGACAAGCTGAAGGTTCGTTCCATCCTCACCTGCCACTCCGCTCACGGCGTCTGCGCGAAGTGCTATGGCAGAAATCTGGCAACCGGCCGTCACGTAGAAATCGGCGAAGCAGTCGGCATCATCGCTGCACAGTCCATCGGCGAACCGGGTACCCAGCTGACCATGCGTACCTTCCATACCGGCGGCGTTGCTTCTGCAGAAGATATCACACAGGGTCTTCCACGAGTCGAAGAATTGTTCGAAGCCCGCAAGCCAAAGGGCAATGCGATCATTTCCCGTATCGACGGCACGGTTTCCATCACCAGTGCAGAGGATAACCCGAATGTCAAGATCATTACCATTACCAGCAATGATCCGGATATCGCCCCGGAAAGCGAAAAGATCCCGGTAGCGAAGAAGATCTCCGTCACAAACGGCGAATTTATCAAAGCCGGCACCCGCCTCTTTGAAGGTAACGTCAACCCGCACGATATCCTTGATGTCCTCGGCGTACAGGCGACCCAGAACTATATCGTCAAGGAAGTTCAGAAGGTTTACCGCAGTCAGGGCGTAGAAATCAACGATAAACACATCGAGATCATCGTTCATCAGATGCTGCGTAAGATCAAGATCACCGAACCGGGCGGCTCCGGCTGGCTCCCGGGCGAGACTGTCGATATCGTCGCATTCCGTGCGATGAACCAGCGTCTCGATGACGAAGGCAAAGACAGAGCCGTCGGCGAAAACCTGCTCCTTGGTACCACCAAGGCAGCTCTTGCGACCGACTCCTTCCTCTCTGCCGCTTCCTTCCAGGAAACCACCCGTGTCCTCACCGAAGCAGCGATCAAAGGCAAGGAAGATCCGCTCCTCGGCCTCAAGGAAAATGTCATCATCGGTAAACTTATTCCGGCCGGTACAGGCATGTCCCGTTACCGCAAGCTGAATGTCATCCATAAGGGTGAATCCTTCGAAACCGGATCCGATGCGGAATAATTGATGCATCAGGTATAGCCAAAGCAGTCCTCACATCGTGGGGACTGCTTTTTGCATGGAGGGTATTCTGCACGATCCGTCGTATTTACTGGGCAACAGCTACTTGCCGCAGGTCACCGTGCTTTCCTCTTGCGAATTTCTTCGAGATTCTCTACAATAGAATAGATATGATAGTGACTGGCGACTAGGAGACGTCAGACTCTTATCGTCATTTTCAGAGCAGCGAGAAATCTTTGTCATTCGTGGTCAGGCGATCGTTGTTTGGAACTACCAAACGGAAAACCTGCTACCCACTCACCTTCGAGCATCGCCCGCCTTTATACTGCGGCGAAGCCGCCAACTTCATTCCTCATTCGAGCAGAGCTTTCAATCGTAGTCAAGGGGCGGCATGCCCCTGGGGCTCACCCTGTACTTTTTTCAAGGAGACGCCATGATAAAAAAACTGTATCCACTCGCGCTTTCCGCGGTGCTTGTCTTTGGCGGCTTCCTGCTGTCTTCCGCGGAGGATCTTGTGATCGATGGGCTCGGCCGTCTGCCATTTCCCAAGGACGTGACGGTCACGGATGGCGGCGGGTCAGAGCTCTCGCGGTTCATGATCGAAGAGACACACCGGAAAAATTATGGGAGATCGGCGCGTGCTGCGATGTGGTCGATCCTGACGGTACCGCCAGGTATGCAGCTGTATCCGGAGAAAGCACCATATCCCTATGACTCGATGCACATGTACCAGATCCGCAAGACGGATGTGCGCGGGACATACAGTGCGGGCATCTATGTCATCGCGGGGACGGAGAAGGATTTCTTCCATGAGGGGCATCCGAAGGCGGCCCGCTTCTGGTCTACGGCTTTCCTTGAGGATGCCAAGCGTCCGACCTCGCTCTTTGGAATGCCGAAGATCCAGACATCGGAGTTCCAGGCATTGGTGGATCAGGTGCTCTCTGAGACAAAAGGTCCATCTATACACGTGAAGATCTTGAAATTTGTCCCCTGGCGTGCTTTCAAAAATGAAGACGGTACCTACCGCTGGGGACAGGAGGCGAAGGTCATCCTGACGAATGAAAAGGGCTTGTCGTTTCCCCTCTGGATCTCTGCCAATCTTTTGAAAGCGGGGGATAAGTACTATCTGATCGAGGTGAATGGCAGCCACGCGGCGGCCGAACAGCTGTCGGATCTCCTGCTGTATGGATTCTATCGGATGAAGAGATGAGATAGCAGCGAAGGGGTGCGATGATTTCAAAATGCGCGGTGCTTCCGCTTTATGATGTGCGCTCCAACCCGAGAGGACAGCGTAAGCCTTTTTCACTGCTGCATTTACTTTTGAAAGGGGATTTTCCATGAAATGGAAATGTTTGATTCTCACGCTCGCACTGGCCTGCGGGATCTCTGCGGGGGGAGAAGCGTATGATATGAATGCCGTCGCGGCTGCTTCGCTTCCCAAAGGCTTCACCTACCGGGAGGCAGCGGGGACGCAGACACTCCATTTTATGGAGAAAGACATTCCTTATCAGATGGGACAGCTGCAGTATACATTGGAAAAACAGCAGAGCTTCTCATCCGGCTATATCATTCGCGCGCTGCTCCCTGTAGAGATGGCGGAAGCGCTGAAGCCGTATTTCAAGATGAATCGTGATGAACATGTCTGGCGCCGGCTGACGCAGATGAACCGCGCGCTCTTAAATCCGGCATCCCCTCTTCGGAAGGGGATCGAAGAGACGGTACTGAGTCTGGCTCGCAATGCCATCGGCCCCGCTGCGGATTCTTCGATCAAGGTAGAGCTTTCTCGGCTGGAGCCTTTCCGCCGCCTGGATGTCGATGAGGCCTATGTCTATACCGCAGGCGGGCTGATCACATACAATGCGGAGGGGATGAAGCTCCCCATGTACTGCCGCTCCTATTTCTTCCCCGGAAGTGAAGGACTCGATCTCCTGATGCTTTTCACCCCCGACGAAGGCAAAGCGCCGCTCCTATATGCCATCGATGATCTGGTGAATGCGGCCGCGAAGGAAGAGCTCAATGGGGCAGCGGGATATAAAGACCTCGGCGTGGTGCTGGGGAAGAATCAATAAGAAAAGGGGCTGCTGGTGACTAGGGATTAGTAGCTAGGGATTAGGAGTCGCAAGTGACTAGTGACTGGCATGCCAGCTCATGGCACCACCATTTCTCATTTCTAATTTCTAATTCCATCGAGGTTTTCAAACGCAATCAAGGGGCGATCCGCCCCATGGGCTAACCCTGAACCCTCAAACTATAAACCTTAAATTACGCATTTCCATACAACCAACCCATTTACAGGAGGACCTATGAACGTATTTGCTGCGCTCGGCGTGAATGAGACGCTGACGAAACTTTTGAAAACACAGGGGATCAAGACCCCGACGCCCATCCAGATGTCCGCCATCCCAAACGCTTTCAAGGGACGCGATCTGATCGGCCGTTCGCAGACCGGGACAGGGAAGACGCTGGCTTATCTGCTGCCGGTCATTCAGCGCGTAGAAACAGACAAAGCCATGACGCAGGTGCTTATCATGACACCGACCCGCGAACTTGCCAAGCAGGTCTTTGACGTGATGCGTCCCTTTGCCATCGAGTGCGGTGTGGATGGAGCAGATATCATCGGCGGACGCACGATCGAGAACCAGCTGCAGAAGCTGAAGCGTGACCCGCATGTCATCATCGGGACACCCGGGCGCCTTCTGGATCATATCCGTAGAAAGAGTCTCGACCTTTCGAATGTGAAGACGGTCATCCTGGATGAAGCGGATCAGATGCTGGCGAATGGGTTCCGCGAAGATATCGAAGCCCTGATCGATGAGACGCCGAAGAAGCGCCAGCTCCTGCTCTTCTCTGCGACGATGCCTGACGATGCGAAGCGCCTCGCCAGAAAGTATATGCACCACCCGGCCTTCCTTGATGTCGCAGAAAAAGCGACTGCCTCGACGGTCGAGCAGCGCATCTATGAGACGACTCTCCCGCGCAAGTTCAAGCTCCTCGTCCGTCATCTGACGGAGATGAATCCGTACATGGCCGTCGTTTTCACGAATACCCGTGAGGAAGCGCATGAGCTCGCCGGCAAGCTGCAGGAGGAGACGGACTTCATCGTGGATGAGATCCATGGGGATATGAGCCAGAGCCAGAGAAATCAGGTCATTCGCGAATTTGAGAAAGCACGCATTCAGGTGCTCGTTGCCTCCGATATCGCGGCACGCGGGCTTGACGTCGAAGGCATTACGCATGTCTTCAATTACGGGATCCCAAGAAATCTTGAATACTATATCCATCGCATTGGCCGCACCGGCCGCGCCGGTACGAAGGGGATCGCCATCACCTATGCGACGCCGGAGGATGGATTCCTTCTCCGGAAGCTGGAAAAATCCATTGAAGAGACCATCACCCGCTATGATGAGAAGGGGAATGTCCGCCGCGTGAAGGCAGGCAAGCCGAAGAAGAAGGTCGTGACGCCCGGCATGTACAAGCCGACCAAGAAGAAAGAGCATAAAGCGCTCGGACACAAGGGGCGGAACATGAGACAGAAACGGAAGAAAGAAGATGGAAAGAGGAAATACAACAAGGCGATGTGAAATAACGATCCTCTCATTTTCGCATTCCATCTGCCGCGGGGGAC
>ULJH01000251.1_pt1 | contig 10373 bp, 7 predicted proteins | sample 1950781 | NCBI WGS metagenome assembly ULJH01 (sample SAMEA4835462, study PRJEB28245) | human gut metagenome | biome: gut microbiome; material: fecal sample | place: Denmark | collected 2008 | reverse complement strand
TCGATGCCATGTTTTAGAATCGAATTAGTATAATCAGCCAAGGACAAATCAAACGCCGAGCAGGTCGAAAGACTTGCCCGGCGCTTTTCATATAAATATAAGGCACCACCTCATTTGTGCGGTGCTGCCTTAAAAACAGGCTATGACCCATTCGCCATAGCCTGTTTTGCCTGTACCCCTTATTCCGCTGCCAGCTTCATCAGCGCCGCGGCATAAATCTTCATCGCCTTGACCATCTGCGACACGCGGATGTACTCGTTCGCCTGATGCGCCAAGTCCTCATCCTCCGGGAATGCTGCGCCGTACGCAACGCCCTGCTTGAGCACCTTTGCGTACGTTCCGCCGCCAGTGGCGTGCGGCGCGGCGGGTTCGCCCGTCACCTCGGTGTAGGAGTCCAGCAGCGAGCGCACCAGCTTGCTGTCTGCCGGAACGTGATGCGGTTCCTTGATTTCCAGCGAATCGACATTAAAGCCGGGCAGGTGCGCGCGAATCGCGTTCGTCAGCGCGGACAAATCCGCCGCCACAGGGCAGCGCAGGTCGAGCGACGCCGTCACCTTGCCGTCCTTAACATGCAGGATGCCCATGTTGCACGTCAGCGCGCCGGAAATCTCGTCCGAGCACGCGCAGCCCAGCGACGCGCCGTCGTGCTCCATGCCGACCGCGTCCGCCAGCGTCTTCAGCGCGCCGGTCACTCCCATCTCGCGCAGGAGTACCAACATCATGCCGATGGCGTTGCGGCGGCCTTCGGGGTACGCGCTGTGTCCGGGGATGCCCTCCGCCGTCACCCACACGCCATCCGCGGTCACCTCCGCCGTGTAGGGAAGCCCGGTCTTTTGGGCATAGGCCGCCACCTTGTCGGCAACCTCCTGACCGCCCGCGATAAGCGCCTTGGATTCGCCGGGGATGACGTTCACGCGCTCACCCGTCCACAGCTGCTTGACCTGCAGGCCGTCCTCCGCGAGTTTGCTCGTGAAGAAGCCGTGAATCATGCCCTTTTCGGTGTTGATGATAGGGAAGGAAGCGTCCGGGGAGAAGCCGACTTCCGGCATTTCCGTGTGCGCGCAGTAATACGCCATGTCTTCCCAGCCGGATTCCTCGTCACAGCCAAGAATCAGGCGGATGGACTTCTTCAGCGGAATGCCCGCTGCCTTGATGGCGTTCATCGCATACAGCGCCGCCAGCGCCGGCCCCTTGTCGTCGCTCGTGCCGCGCGCGAAAATCTGGTCGCCCACGCGCGTCGCGGTGAACGGCGGGGTCGCCCAGTTGTCGCCCGCCGGAACAACGTCGAGGTGTCCCAGCACGGCGATGGCTTCTTCCGATTCGCCCGGCAGGGTGATATCGCACGCATAGCCGTCGAAATCGCGGGTTTCATAGCCGAACGCCTTTGCGTCCGCCATGGCCACATCCAGCATCCGGCGCACATCCTTGCCAAACGGCGCATCGGGCGTGGCTTCGCCCTTCACCGACGGCACTTCCACCCAGCGGCACAGCTGAGCGGCATAGTCCTCCGCGTGCGCATCCAGATAAGCAAATACTTTTTCGTACATGGGAAAATTCCTCCTTATGCTGAAAATCATGGGGTCGAGAATGATATTTCGCGGTTGCAGGCGAAAATTCCTGCTTGATGGAAGATAAAAAAGTTAAGAAGGGCTAACCGTACGCTTAGCCCTTTCTCTTCTTTTAGTCACCGTAGTCCGGGAGCGGGGGGAAATCCCGCCCAGACAGCTGCATCAATTCACCCACCGTCACCGGGCGCAATCCCTTCACATTGATCCAATTATCCAGCGCCTTATCCAGCACCTCCGCCGTATGATACCCATTGATATGGAACTGCACCACGCACCCGCTCGTCACCCGGTCGCTCGTCACGCGGTACACCATCTGATACACCTTATCCTTATACGCGTCCGACCAGTCGCACGCGTCGATTGCAAAAAGGCAGTCCTCTACGCCTTCCGCGCGGGCAATGGCGGTGACGATGCTGTTCGTCGCGCCCAAATGCGCACAGAACAACCGCGGCCGTACGCCGAAAGTCTCTTCGCACAGGTCGTTCAGCTCGCGGATGTTCTCCTGCACACGCGCGTAGGAGACTTCAGTCATGTTGATGAGGTTGTTGCCGTGGCTGCCAAGCTCGTGGCCCGCATCAATGATGCGCTGGATGCGCTCCGGGTTGCGGCGCACGAAATCGCCCGTGACGTAGAATGTCCCCTTCACGCCGTATTTGTCCAGCGTGTTCAGCATGTCAGTCAGCTGCTTTTCTGATGCGCCGCTGCACACAATCATCACGCCGACAGCGGGTTCAGAGGGGGTCAAACGGGTGACGCGCGGCAGGCTGATGTCCGAGAACGCGGCGAAGGAATCCGTTTCGTTCACTTTCTCGCCGTCCGCCAGACAGACAGCTTGTTGCCGCCCAGCATGTCCTCCGTCACATAGACCGAGAAGGTCAGGTCGTAGCGCGGATTGCGCCAGAACGCACGCTCCAGCACTTCGCCGCGGTGATTGCGCAGCTCCAGATACTTCTCCGGCACGGTTGCGCTGTTTTTGTTCTTGCACGATACGGTGATTTTGATTTCGCGGTCGAGATACCCGACGTAGAATCCGCTCTTGAACGTGACAATCGGCGCAACGACGGGGGCCGTGTCCTCTTCGTTCTCCTCCGCGAACGCAGCGCCGCCCAGCAGCATCAGCACCATCAGCAGCAAACTTAGCAGTTTCTTCATTTTGTTACTCCTTTTTATCCAACTTTCGTCCGTGGAAACTATGTTTGCAAATTAAACCTGCGGGCGCACAACCACCTGAGCGCCTTCCGGCACCAGCGTCGGTTCAACCACAAACCCCGCCGGGACGGACAAAATCCGCAAACTGTCCATGTCCTCCAGAATCCGCTGATTGAACTTCGTCACGCGGCAGCCTTCGATGAACGCGGGGATGATGAGCTCCGTATCCGAACCGATGTACTCAATGACCGAGTAGGTGCTGCCCTTCTCTGCCTGCCCCAGATACGAGCCGACGATGAGCGTATCGCCCTCTGTCATCAGCCCCAGCCCGACGCGCAGGTCACGCGCACGGGCGCTGAAGGGGGCGGGGAGGGTCAGCGCGTTCAGCCGGGAGCAGCCCGTCAGCGCGTCATGCCCGATTTCACGCACGGATGCGGGAATGGCGAGTGCCGTCAGGTGTGTGCAGCCGCGCAGGGCTTCGTGGTCGATGCGGGTCAGGGTGTCCGGGAGATTCAAGAATTCCAGCGACGTGCAGTTCATCAGCGCCTGCATGGGCAGGACGGTCAGTGTGTTCGGCAGGTGGACGCTATTCAGCGCGGTGCAGCCCGAAAGGACAGCGCCGCCGACGGTTGTCACTGAATCGGGGAACGCGATTTCGCGCAGCGCGGTGCAGGACGCGAACGCGCGGTACTCGATGGTTTCCAGCCCGTCATTCAGCGTGATGCTTGTCAGCGCTGAGCAGCCCTCGAAGGCACTGCCGCCGATGTGGCGGAGCGTTTTAGGGAGCGTGACGGCGGTCAGGTCGGTGCGCATGATGAACGCGCACAGCCCGACGCTCACAACGGGGAGGCTGTCGAGCGTTTCCGGAAGGGTGATTTCGCCGCCTTGCCCGTAGTATTCCATGATTTCCGCGCCGGTGTCGATGGCGCGGTAGGTGTAGTCACCGCATTGCATGGTGTGTACTTCCTCATTATATAGTAGTATGGATTTTGAAGCTGATTTTTTCTCCAAAATGGGCTTTAGAGTAGCAGCCAGAGGGCGATGAAAACAGACGAAGTCTGCGGTCGCCCTCTGAACTCCTTCGCCTTCGCCCTCTGGATGTTACTTGGATTTTATACTATTTCCAAATGAGAATGCGCCAAGATGCGCCGCGAATTTTTCGCTCTGGCTAACGGGAGTGGAATGCAGCGTAGCAGCGCTACGCTAAATGGAACGACCGGACGACAGAGTGGAAAAGGCGCAAGCAGATGGCGCGGGTGAATTTGGAAATAGTATTAGCGGGAGTTTTTTAGTTAGTGCGCAGGGACGCTTCGCTGCCTGCGACCAAGGTGTCGGGCTTGACTTTTCCTTTGGAATGGTCACACGCCCAACAGTTGGGGCGTTGCCCCAAGCCCCACAAGGGACGCTGTCCCTTGACCCTGCAAGGGGGATCCCCCCTTGACCCTTTTTTTGCGCCCCGGCTTGAGCGCGTTTCCTTTATGGTTAATTTTCGCGGCTGAGTGCCGCCAGAACCGCATTGCGCATCCGTCGAACCACCCGTGTCGTACCGGAATCAACCGTGTTCTGCATCGACAGAATCGTCATCTGCTGCCCGGGGAAGTTCGCGAAGTATGTTCCCAGCCAGCCATCCCAGCCATATTCGCCCGCGCAAGCCAATCCGGCGATGCGCCCCGGTTCAGCGCAAATGCGCATCAAGTGCCCGTAGCTGTACCCGTCCAGCGAATCCCACATATCGCGGCGAACAGCGTCTTTCAGCTGCGGCTGCGTCATGCAGGCGACTGTTGCGGGCGAGAGAATCCGCCGTCCCTCGTAAGTGCCGCCCGCCAGCAGCATATCGGCAAAGTGGCTGTAATCCTCCAGCGTCGAAACAAGCCCCGCGCCGCCGGATTCAAAGGTGGGTTCGCGGTCGTAAACACCGACGGCAAGGTGGGTGCTTGTCCACGGCACAAGCCCGTTTTCCGTGCGCTTGTAGGCGGTCACGAGGCGATTCCGCTTGCTTTCGGGAACGTAGAAGCCGGTGTCCACCATGTCCAGCGGCTCAAAGAACTCCTTGCGGAGGAACTCGCCGAAGCGCATTCCGCTGACGACCTCCACCACCGCGCCGAGGATGTCCGCGCAGGTGGAGTAGCGCCAGTGCGTGCCCGGCTGGAAGGACAGCGGCTGCTGCCCCAAGCGGTTGCAGAACTCCACCGTCGGCACGCCGCCGCCCGCGAGGATTTCCTGCGTTGCTTCGTCGAACACCTTTGCGGCATACTGCCCCGCCGGGTCGCTGTCGGGGTAGCAGACGCCCGCCGTCATGCCGAGCAGCTCCATCAGCCACGGCGCGCGGGTCGCGGGGCGAATCGTGCCCTGCTTATCGACGACGCGCGCATTTCGGAAGCCCGGCAGATAGCGGTCTACGCCGTCCATCAGGTCAATCTGCCCGCGCTCCGCAAGCAGCATCACGGCGGCGGCCGTAATCGGCTTGGACTGGCTGTACAGGCGGAAGATGCTGTCGCGGTGAATCAGCCGCCCCGACGCAACGTCGGACATGCCCGCCTGCGTATAGAGCATTTCCTCTCCGCAGCGCCGCACCAGTACGCTGATGCCCGCGCATTCCTGCGCTTCGACAGCGGAGGCGAGAATATCGGTGACTTGTTCGTGAAGGGTCATGAGAATAACCTCCTTGCATGTTCTTCAGCAATCATTCGTCGCTTTCGATAAAATCCGGCAGCTGATGCAGCGTCACAAAGCTGCTATCCCGGTAAATCGCCCGCAGCGACTCCGGCGTGTTCCCCTTGCTGCTGTCCGTCAGCCAGCTGGTGTGCCACACCATGAAGTACGCCCACGGGGCGTTTGCCGCGTCCATTTCCGCGCGGGTCGGAATCTGTCCGCACTCGTGGAACACAATCGGCATCCCTGTCGGGGCAAGCGCGGCACATCGCCGGTATAAATCCCCCTGCGCACCGCCCTTGTAGCTGTCGCCGCCGAGAATATCCACCACGTCGTCCCCTGGATACCACGGGCGCAAATCCTCCGTCGCGTCGGAGAAGCCCAGCACCCAAATTAGATTCCGCAGACCGTGAACATGCGTGTAGCGGTCGTACATCAGCCGCCACAGGCGCACGAAATTCGCCGCGCCGCCGCGTCCCCACCAGAACCAGCCGCCGTCCATCTCGTGGAAAGGCCGCCAGAGAACGGGAACGCCGTCTGACTGCAAGCGCTTGAGGTAGGGGACAGCGTGGTCAAGCCCATCCAGCAGACGGCGGTTCGCTTCCGTGCCGTCCACAAAAGCGAAAGCCCAGTCCAGTTCGCTTTCGCGGCATTCGGGGTAACCGGAGAAGAAATCCGCGCCCGTGTGCCAGCAGATGGTGGGAATGCCGCCGCGCGCCCACCAGTCCTTTGCGCGCTGCGTCACGCCCAGATAGTCGTTATCCATGAAATCCAGCCCTCGAATGGCAGGCTGACGACCGGTGACATCGGTCAGATAGCTGATTTCATGCTCAGTCGAGCGGCACCATTGGCTTTCCATCTGCCCGGTCAGGCACTTGCCGGAAAGCGATTGCAGGTATTCATAGACGCGCCGAGCGGCGGGCAGCGGATTTTCCGCGCAGAGGGGACGGAACATAATGCTTCTCCTTTGCTTTGCAGGAATCTGCTTGCAGTATAGCAGGAAAAGCCCGCCTTTGCAACGGGTAGAAGGGAAAAAGGGAGGGGAAAAAGCATGGAAAATCAGGCGGCGGCAGTTGTCCAAGAAGAGGGTTTGTGCTATACTTATTATGGGTGTTTATTGGAATGCCCATGAACCAGCGGGCATCCCCGCTATGGGAGTTAATAAATGAAGCTGAAAAAATTGGAGCTGTATGGCTTCAAATCCTTTGCCCAGCGGACGGAAATCGTCTTTGATGAGGGCATAACGGGCATCGTCGGGCCGAATGGGTCGGGCAAGAGCAACATCGGCGACGCGGTGCGCTGGGTGCTGGGCGAGCAGAGCGCGAAAACCCTGCGCGGCGCGAGTATGTCCGACGTGATTTTCAACGGCACGCAGAAGCGCAAGCCGCTGTCGTACTGCGAAGTATCGCTGGTGTTTGACAACGATGACCATGCGCTGGCGATGGAAGCTGCCGAGGTTATGGTCACGCGCCGCGTCTACCGCAATGGCGAATCCGAATATTACTTAAACCGCACCGCCTGCCGCTTGAAGGACGTGGTTGACCTCTTCCGCGATACGGGCATCGGCAAAGAGGGATACTCCATCATCGGACAGGGGCGCATTGACGAAATCCTCTCCCGCAAGAGCGAGGATCGCCGGCAGGTGTTCGAGGAAGCGGCGGGCATCGTTAAGTTCAAGGCGCGCAAGGAAGAAGCGGACAAGAAATTGCAGCGGACGCTGGAAAATCTGGAGCGCGTCGATGATATTCTGGATGAACTGACGAAGCGCCTGAAGCCGCTGGAAGAACAGAGCCGCAACGCCCGCGTGTATCTGGAGCTGTCCACCGAATTGAAGGATTTGGACTTGAACCTCTTCCTGATTCGCTCTGACCGGGCGCGGGCGCGCTTGTCCGAACTGGAAAGCGAACTGCTGACCGTCCAGACGATTTTGGCGGACACGGAAAGCAACCTGACCGACAAGACCACCCGCCGCGACGAGACGCAGAACCGCATCGATCAGCTGGAGGAAGCCATCACGAAGGCGCGCACCGAACTGATGGAATGCGCCGAGCATGTGCACGAATCGCAGAAGAAAATCTCCGCCCTGCAAAGCCGCCGCGAGACGCGCAGCGAGAACCGCCAGCGCATCGTCCGCGAGCAGGAGGAAGCACAGGAGCGCCTGGCGGAAATCGAGAAGGATCATGCACGGATTCAGGCGGACGTGGAGAAGCAGCACAGCCTGATTGCCGACGCGGAGCAAATCCTCCGGGCGACGCAGGAAGCCGCCGAAAAGGCGCAGGCGAAGGAAAAGGAAGCGGACGCCGCGCTGGAAGCGCAGAAAGCCGCTGTCATTGACCAAATGAATCGCCTGTCCGATGTGCGCAACGACAAGACGCGCCTGAACACGATGCAGGCGCAGATGGAAACGCGCTTGACGGAGATTGAAGAATCCGGAGGGGCACTGCAGGAGCAGGAAGCTGCCCTGCGGGAAGCCTTGACTGCCGTCGAAAAGCAGCTGGAAACAGAAAATCAGCATCAGCAGCAGTGTCAGGAGAAGCTGGCGCAGGCGCGGCAAGCGTCGGATGAGGCGGATGCCGCGTATGCCAATTTGCGCGCGGATGTCGAAAAGCAATCCGCCGATATGCAGGCCGCGGCAAGCCGTCATAACGTCCTGACCGAAATGACGCGCGACATGGAAGGCTACAACATGGCGGTTCGCCGCGCGATGACCTATGCCAAGCAGCGCGGCTTGAAGGGCGTCAAGGGCGTGCTGGCGCAGCTGATGACCGTTCCGCAGGCGTACGAAACCGCGATTGACATGGCGCTGGGCGCGGCGCAGCAGAACATCGTCACCGACACGGAAGAAACGGCAAAGGAGCTGATTAACTACCTGCGCCAGAATCGGCTGGGGCGCGCGACGTTCCTGCCGATGAGCGCCATCCGCGGCAAAACGCTCTATGGCAATGAACGCAATGCGTTGAAGCTGCCGGGCTGCCTCGGCGTGGCGAGCGAACTGGTGCAGTGCGCGCCGGAATACCGCGGCATTGTGGAAAATCTGCTGGGGCGCACGGTGATTGCCGACAACCTCGACCACGGCATTCCGATTATGCGCGCGGGCAATCACGCGTTCCGCTTGGTGACGCTGGAGGGCGACGTGATGCACTCCGGCGGCTCGATGACGGGCGGTTCGGCGCAGTCGAAGGTGTCCAACCTGCTCAGCCGCGAGCGTGAACTGAAGGAATTGACCGCGAAGCTGCAAACCGGGCGCGCGGAACTGGACAAGTGCCGTCAGGAACTGACGCAGCGTCAGCAGACGGCGCAGGAGAAGCGGCAGAAGGTCAGCGATGCGGTGAATGCATTGCATCAGCAGGAGATTGCCGTCGCCCGCGAACAGGCGCGCCGCGAAAGCGTATCCGCCGACCTGAACACCCATTTGCAGCGGATGCAGGAGACTGAGCAGGCGCGCGTGCAGCTGCATCAGTCGCTGGAGGACATTCGCCAGCAGCTGGAGACCATTGAACATCAGCGCACGGGCGCGCAGGGCGACCAGAGCGCGATGGAGCAAAAGACCATTGAAATGCAGAATGCGCTGGTCAAGGCGCGCGCGGAAGCCAGCGCGGAAAACGACCGCCTGATGGTGCGCACGCTGCAATTGTCCGACCTGCGCCACGGCTTAAGCGACTTGGAGCGCGACGAAGCCCACGCGCAGCAGGATCAGGCGCAAATCCTCCGCGAACAGGAGCGCCGCGAACAGCTGCTGCACGAGATGGACGAACTGGACGCCATTGACGAGAACGACATGAAGCGCGAGGAAGCCGAATCCGCCCGCCGCCAGAAGGAGCAGCTGCGGCAGGAGAGCGCCGCGCAGGCCATCGAGCAGCGACGTTCACAGGCGCAAAGTGACCTGCGCGACATCCTCAGCGACATGGAGAACCTGCACGAAGCCTACAACCGTGACAGCGAGAAGCTGCACAAGACCGAGCTGGCAAAGGCGCGCATCGAGGGCGACCAGAAGAATCTGCAAAACCGCATCTGGGACACCTACAAACTGACCTACGCCGGGGCAGAGGAATTCCGCCGCACGCCCTTCGACGAGAAGGAAAGCGACCGCCGCGCCGCCGAGCTGCAAGGGCAGATTCGCGCGCTGGGGACGGTCAACGTTGGGGCGGTGGAGGAATACGCCGAAACCAAGGCGCGTGTGGACGACCTGACTGCCCAGCAGCAGGACTTGAAGCGCGCGGAAATGGACTTGCGCGAACTCATCGAGCGGCTGCTGATTCAGATGCGTTCTACATTCGTCGAGAACTTCTCGAAGATGCAGGGGTACTTCGCTGAGACGTTCACGCGCCTGTTCGGCGGCGGTCACGCGGAACTGAAGTTGATGGATCCGGACGACCCGCTGAACTGCGGCATCGAGGTCAACGCCCAGCCGCCGGGAAAGAAATTGCAGCTCTTGTCGCTGCTTTCCGGCGGGGAACGCGCGCTGACGGCCATTGCGATTCTGTTCGCGATGCTGAAATTGAAGCCCACGCCGTTCTGCATTCTGGACGAGATTGAAGCCGCGCTGGATGACGCGAACATCGGGTATTACGCGGATTATTTGAAGGAATACTCGAAGGGTACGCAGTTTATCGTCGTGACGCACCGCAAGGGGACGATGGAGCGCTGCAACAGCCTGTTCGGGGTGGCGATGGAGGAACAGGGCGTGAGCCGGATGGTGTCGGTGTCGCTGCAGGACTATCAGGAGTAAGGGAAAACTGAAAGGGGTATCACGGCGGACAAATCCGCCTGATGAAAAAGGAGGTTTTTCGCATGAGTGAGAACGAAAACAATCAGTATCGACTGCTGTCGCCGTGGGCGTATGTGGGCTATGGCATCCTGTTCACGCTTCCGGTCATTGGCTGGATTCTTGCCATCGTCTTTGCGCTGAATGACGACAACCTGAACCGCCGCAACTTTGCGCGCGGTTACTGGTGCGGCGTGCTGGTGGTGGTCATCGTGGCGGTTATCCTGTCGATTGCTGGA